>ENA-UOYK01000684-UOYK01000684.1-marine-metagenome-genome-assembly--contig:-NODE-684-length-11198-cov-2.942451_pt1 | contig 11198 bp, 8 predicted proteins | sample MGYA00238174_ERZ767213 | MGnify/ENA primary metagenome ERZ767213 (study PRJEB28944, sample SAMN06267167) | marine metagenome | isolation source: Columbia River Estuary | place: USA:Columbia River Estuary...
AACATCATTTGCCTTAATTTCCCCAAAAAAGTGTTCGGACAAGTCACGCCACGAAGACATTGTTACAACTTGGTTGTCGCCAAAACTTTCAGCATCCCCACCGCCTCTGAACAGTACTTTCTTTGTACGCACTGGAAACAAAGGATCAACTAGAACTTCGCTCAAGTCGTCAATGAACACATCAAGTTCAAGATCTCGAATTTTTTCTAGTTTCTCTAATCGTGTTGACGTGTAGAACACGCTCTCGCTCGGAATCTGCAGCGCACCAGCTCCAAGAATTCTCTTTTCTATTAGCCAGTTGGTTGCCGCATCACGTAATGGCGTTTTAGTCTCATCAAAGTGTCCAAACTCGGTTTTATGGCTAACGATGAAAAGTTCAGAGTCTCTTACCCTTGACCGAATAATAAACTCAAGAACTCCAGGATTCAAAGATGCAAGCGAAATGAAGCGTCCATATGCAAGACCCTGCACACGTTGCCACGAATCTTCACCGTTAACCTCTTTGAACAATTCTCGTTTAAGTTCACACTTATTTGCTGCAGTGGTTGATAAACCTAATTGTTTGGCTACAACTGGAAAAGCCGAGTCGTAGTTTGCAATCGTGTTATCGAAGTCGAGGCCAATCCTCAATCTCACGCCAGCTTTTCTGCTTGCATCTGCTTGATATTGAAATATTTTTCATCTGTCAAGGAGTTTGGCAACAATCCACTCTCCAGGGCGTGTTTCATGTCAACTATTGCCTCACGAATCGTGTGTTGTGGGACAAAGCCTAAAACTTTTGAAATTTTTGCTGACGAGATATGGTACGAACGATTGTCATCAGTCGGTGAAGTGATCAGCTCAACATCATCGCCCATTACTTCGCGTACTGAACGTGCAAGTTCCTCAACACTCTGGTTTTCATACCCTGCATTGAAGATTTCACCGGCGATTAAATTTTTTGGGGCATTGAGCAACACGACATAAGCCTCAACCATGTCGGCGATATGAATATTTGGTCGAAGTTGCTTGCCGCCAAATACCGTGATCTTGCGGTTATGAAAAGCCAAATTTGAAAGAATATTTACAACGACGTCGAGTCGTTGACGACGCGAATAACCACAGACAGTTGCCGGTCGGATTGTCACAGTTGTGAATTCTGGCGATTCGTACTTTGCCAGAATTTTCTCACAATCGGCTTTAAATCGTGAGTAGTCAGTTAGCGGCTCAAGCAACATCTCTTCTGAAACATTTGGTTCGCTTTTGACACCATAGACCGATGAGGAGGACGCATAAATGAATCGTTCGACACCGCTAGCTTTACTGATGTCAACCAATGGTTGAAATGCATCTAGGTTGATTGACTCCCCTAACTTGGGATCCATTTCAAAACTTGGGTCGTTTGAAATACACGCAAGATGAATAACTGCATCGTGTCCAGGAATAACTTTTTTGAGCAGATCTTGATCGCGAATATCGCCCTTGACCATTTTTAAGTTTGCATGAGGATCAATCACATCTTCGCCGTACCACATCAAATCTAAAACTGTGACTTTGTAGCCGTCTTTCAACAATCGCGGCACAAGCATTGCCCCTACATAGCCGGCGCCACCGGTTATGAATACTTGCTTATTTGTCATCACTTCCAAGATACTTGAACCAATCTTGCGTTGCTGTGGCGATACTTGCTGGGGTCCATACCGGAGCAGACTTCCAGTAGTCAATATTTGCGAGCACCTGCTCAACACCTTTTTCTATGTTGACTTTCGGCTGCCACTTCAACTCACGACGAATTTTGGAAATGTCAGCAAAGGTGCAATCAGGCTCTCCAGGACGCTTAGGAATATACGTAACCTCGCCCACCAATAATTCGACAAGTCGATTTACAGAAATCGTTTGACCGCTGCCAACATTAAAGATTTCAGCACGAGCCGAACTTTGGGCTGCAGTCAAAAATGCGTTTGCGACATCTGTTACGTATGTGAAATCTCGGGTCTGCGTGCCATCGCCGACGACAGTAAATGGTTTACCTGCAAGTTTTTGTGCCAAGAACACACCAAACACTGCGCCGTATGTTCCTGACGTGCGAGATCGTGGCCCATAAACATTGAAAAGCCTCAAAGCCACTGCAGGCAGTTGATAAACCTGCGCCCAATGCATCACCAGTTCTTCGCCAAGACGCTTTGTCAAGGCATACGGATATTGCGGCCGAATTTCAGCAGTCTCTGCAGTCGGGTACGAGTCGGGAATGCCGTAGCAAGATGATGATGCCGCGTAGACAAATCGCTTGACACCTGCATGCTTTGCGGCTTCCAGCACATTAAAAGTGCCGTTGACATTTGCCAAGAAATAATCTTCGGGACGCTGAATGCTCGGGACAATGTCAGCCAACGCACCAAGATGAAAAACCCAATCTGCGCCTTGAAAACTCTTCTGCCAACTCCCACTTTTGGCTATGTCGGCTTCAATGATCTCAACTTTTCCAGACACATGTGCAAGATTTTCTGGTCGTCCAGTTGAATAATTGTCAACAACTCGAACTGAGATATTTTCGGCAAGCAATGCGTCAACGAGATGACTGCCGATAAATCCTGCTCCGCCGGTTACCAACGCAACAGTCACTGTGACGCTCTTCTACTTACTTGTCGCTGTTTGCGCCGTCACAAAGCCATTGCATAATCATGTGACCAATTATCAACTGCAAATCTTCTGCGATCTGCATGTCGTTAATTTCAAAATGCAACGGAAACTTTGCTACTTCCTTACACTTGCCGCCTGAGAAACCAAGAATTGCAAAAGTCTCCATACCAAGTTTGTTGCCCATCTCAAGAGCGCGAACCACATTCGGTGAGTTGCCGCTTCCAGAAAATACGACCAACACATCTCCCGAATTTGCCTTCACGCGCAACTGCTCGGCGTAGACCTCTTCGTAACCAATGTCATTGGCAAGACAAGTTAAAACTGCGGCGTTTGCCGAAAGCGATTCGATTCGCAGACCAATACCTCGAGTTAAACCAGCGCCATACAAAAAGTCATTCGCCAGGTGGATTGCATTGCCCGCACTGCCACCATTTCCGCAAAGATAAATAGTTTTCTTGTTATCCCAAGCGCTTTTAAAAGCCGCCGCAAGCTGAGGCACCTCTTTAATTGCCGGAAGAGTCAATGCCGAAGCCAAACGTGCCGAGTAGTCAGTTATATGTTGTTGCATGCCATCCACCAATCAAACTTTATAAATAAACAGGCTAGCCAATTTTCAAAATGGTGAATGTTTCATTCTCAAACACCTTTGAAACCCCACTTGGGATACTCGCCAAAGTGAAGTCCGGCACAGACTTATCAATAACTAAAGTCCCAACACCAAAAGCAATAAAACCATCAACATCAACGGTCAACGACGATTTAAAACTTCGGTCAATCAAGTCTCTTCTTTGCGCTAGTTCGCTAGTCCACTCATCATCTAAAACCGTATGACGACGAACGTATTCTTCGCCCTGCAGCAAACCCCGTCGATGAGAAAGAGCACTCAACAAAAAACTCTCATTATTCGATGCGAATAGCTCATCATCACTTGTATTCATTCGCATCCATTGCATCGCTGTATTCAGATCTCTGCTTCCTAAGTTGACTTGTTCGTTGCGATCAAAACTAGGAAACTCACGCTTTAAAATCATCGTCCAATTGGTCATCGAGAAACCTATTCCCAAACCACAGAGACCAATTAGAGCGAATGACAAAAACCGCCGCCACGTAACTCTCAAACTCTTATTTATCGAAAAAACGAGCGCGGCCACTACTGGAATTACAAAAACACCAGATTTTGAGACGCTTACCCAAGTTGCACTTTCGCTTCCAGAATTAATAGTCGGAATCATCCATGAAACCGCAGCAGCCAAGAATCCAAAAGTCAAAACGCTGATTAGGCGCCATCGTGAAGCAAACTGAGTATTGGTGCGTACAAGTGCATCAACTGTCAATGGAGCAACAAACAACAACACAATCGCGCTCGCAGAATGCAAGAAGTAAAGCTGGGATCCAAACAATGAGTCAATGCTCAAAGTAATGATTAAGCCAGTCATTGCTACACCAGACGAAAAAATGAATGCGGTGCTCTTTCTCGTCTCTCTTTGACAGAAGCCAACAAAAAGTCCAAAAGATTGATACCCGATTAAACCCAAAATCAGAATTAATGCTGCAAGCCAGAGTGGTTTCCCACTCCATAGTTTTAATGTTCCCAATATCTCTTCAGGAAACTTTAAGAACTTGATTCTTGCATTTTCAGCACCAGAATATGTTATAAAAAACCAAAAGAAAGTTGTCAAAATTGCAACGACAGCATCACTAGTTCTAGAGACAAGAAGCTTTCGTTCTCGGATCATCTCGACTAGCGACAAGAGCAGGAGACCACCAAGCGCAACTACTCCATGCGAAATCTTGCTTAACATCGCACCAGAAAACAGCACGAGATATAAAAACGAAGAAAACTTAACTCTCTGCCTCTCTTGTTCAAGGACAACCCCAAAGATCGCAAACAGCCAAACGAAACCAACTAGTTGACTCGGTGAGACGATGAATCCGATTCGAAAGCCTGAGCCCCATGAAGTCACAGAATCAAAAAAACAGATGATCAACAACGATGCGACCATATGCTTCTTGCTCGTGACGACTCGCTCCAAGACCAACCAGATTGAACAGGCAACCGAGAGGCAACCGATGATAATTACGCCTCGCGAGAGCATCACCCAACTTGAAAGATCTGCAACTTTCGAAACCAGCCCACTCCACTCATAAACAAACCAGTGATACTTGAGCCCTGTACCAGTTGCTAATAGGTTTTCCGAGGTTCCCCATTTCGTAAGCGAGACCGTGAAAGCTTCATAAAACCCAAAATCACTGTCTTCTATCCACCACGAGTTTGGTCGAATCAGTATTCCGATAGTTAAAACTAAAGTTCCGAGAGCGTACAAAACATACGAACTTGTTTTTCGCACATCTAATTTGACACCTGATGAAGCTTTGGATGTATTAAGCCACAGTGCCGTCGCAAAAAATACTGCAACTGGCATCGGCCAAAACCATTCTTGACCCAACAATGCAAATACTGAAATTCCAATCCACTTTAAGCTTTCAAGCTCTTGGTATCGAGAATTTTCAGACTTTTGCAAACTCGCTGACTCAGTAAATTTGCAGATTAAAACGATTACTACCAGAGGAATCAGCCAAGCAACTTGCGTGATTGACGACCGCACAAATAGCAAATCAAACGCAATTGATATTGCGACACCCAAAGGTAGACCAATGCCGAACTTTTCAAATATGGATAATGAACGACGGTAGAAAAACTTTTCTAGTAGCTCGGCGCCGGCATAAATTTGAATCAAGCAAACGATCAAGATTTTTACTGTGTCAAATAGGGAGACATCGGCAAGCAACAAGAGCGTTGCTAGAAAAAATACAGAGTAAATATAGTTTTGTGACTGCAGTTTCATTGCTTTGATCACCATTGCCACATTAGTGAAAAGCCTGCACTAAGTGTCTTTAAGTCGTTGCAAGAACTCTTGTGGCAATGGCTTCGCCGATTGCAAGCGATGCCGTTGCAGCTGGTGACGGAGCGTTACAGACATGTGTCACTCTCCCAACACTTCTGATCTCAAAGTCATCAAGCAACTGGCCATCTCGACTGCAGGCTTGAGCGCGCACTCCCGAACCCGCAGGTCGCAAATGTTTCTCTTCTAGATCTGGAACTAACTTCTGAAGGGCTCGAACGAACGCGGCCTTACTCAAAGAACGGTGATATTCGCCAAGCCCAGTTCGCCAATACTTTCTCGCGACTTTTCTAAATCCTGGCCACGCCAAAGTGCCAGAGAAGTCGCGAACTGAGAAATTTGTTTTGCTGTATCCCTCGCGCGCAAATGCCAGAACTGCATTCGGTCCGCATTCAATTGACCCATCAATTCTGCGAGTGAAATGAACACCAAGAAAAGGAAAATTTGGGTCAGGCACGGGGTAAATCAGATTGCGCACTAAGTGCTTCGCCGTTGTTTCAAGTTCAAAGTATTCGCCCCTAAATGGCACAATTCGTAGATCGAGCTCTGGGTCAGATTGTGCTGCCAACTTGTCAGATTGCAGACCACCGCACGTAACAACTTTTCCAGCAATGAATTCACGCCGCTGAGTTCTTACAACTACATCTTTAGGATGCTCGACTATGCCAACAACTTCCTCCCCAGTCCGAACCTCTCCACCGAGTGAAAGTACAAGCTGACTCATGCGGTTCGCCATCTCAACATAGTCAACAATTCCTGTTTGGGGAACGAACAAACCAGCAACACCACGGCAATGCGGCTCAATTTCTTGAATCTCGTTTTGATTTAATTTCCTGACTCCTACAAGTCCGTTGGCGATACCTCGCTCATAGAGCATCTCAAGTTGCCCTAATTCGGATTGAGACGTCGCAACGACAATTTTGCCGCATACTTCGTGAGCAATTTCATTCTCTCTGCAGAATTGCAAAAGTTTTGTGTACCCGTCAAGGCAATTTTGCGCTTTAAGTGAGCCGGGTTTGTAGTAAAGACCAGAGTGAATTACCCCGCTGTTGTGTCCAGTTTGATGTTTGGCAACACTGCTTTCTTTTTCAAGAACTACTACTTTTAAAGTTTGCGAGTGTTTCAAAAGAGCCAGTGCCGTGGCAAGCCCCACAATTCCACCACCAACAATCACGACATCTGCATTACTCTCGACAGATCTAATTGTCATTTATTGGTGGCGGAGCGTTGAACAACTTCGTGGAAAGTTCCTTCTTCGGTGATTCGGGCATTTTCAATTTTGTACAAGCGGTCACAATATTCAACAGTGCTCAGTCGGTGTGCAACAATCAACACAGTCTTTGAGCCCTGCAATGCTTGAACTGCCTGCATCACACCATGTTCAGTTGGCGTGTCGAGTGAACTTGTCGCCTCATCTAAAACCAAAACGCTTGGGTTGTGATACAGGGCTCGTGCAATTCCTATCCGCTGGCGCTGACCTCCAGATAGCCGCACTCCCCGCTCACCGACAACAGTCTCAAGCTTCTCTGGCAATGTTGCGACGAACTCCTCGAGCTGAGCAAGACGTATCGCATTGCGCACCAAGTTGTCGTCAATATTCTCATCATTGAGGCCGAACGCAACATTGCGACGCAAAGTGTCGTCAGTCAAGTAAATCGCCTGAGGAACATAACCAATCTGGTTCTGCCAATTTCTTAAATTTTGTTGAACGTCTTGTCCATCAACTTTCACGACACCTGATGTAGGAGCAAACAAACCGAGAATTACGTCTACAAGAGTGCTCTTTCCAGCACCACTTGGCCCGACAAAGCCAACCGCTTCACCGCGCTTAACAACTAGCGAAACGTTTTGTAACGACGCAGTCGCAGCAGTCGGATATTTAAAGCTCACATCCGTAAGTTCAAGTTGTGTAGCAAACTTAGTTTCACTTTTTAGAGAAAGCGAGTCTGGGCTATCTAGCAAAAAGTCTTTGTAAACCGAAGCGATGATCGAACGATTGAAAATCAATGTCTGTGTAGCCATCAACAAGCGATTAATTGAAGGCATAACCCGAAAGGCGGCTGCCGCAAACAAACCGAGAATTGGCACGATGTCGGCTAGCTCTCGACCACGAACCACCATGCTCACAACTAACAAACAGAGCCCGACGATCGTGATTATCTCCATGAACGACCGTGGCAAGGTGAGTATCACGTTATAAATTCGATTTATTCTGATGCTCTCTCCGAGATGTTTTTCGTGTTGAGACAAAAACTCGTTTTCGCGGCCCAGAACTTTTACGTCTTTTGCGCCACCAAAACCTTCTTGTAGATGCTGCAAGATCTTGGTTTCGTGATAGTCAACTTGGTAACCCCAATTGTCGATTCGCCGACGAGTAGTTCTTTGAAAAACAAAAGTCGATAGACCAAATACCAAAAGTACGGCCAAAGTGCCAACAGGTTCAACGGCAATCAGCAATGCAAACATGGCGATCGCAACAAGACCGTCAGTAAGTAAAACCAAAAATGGATCAACGCCACAAGTAACAACAGATGTTGCATTTTTGGCATTACGCATCAATGTTGACGAGTTGCGCTGCAAGTGAAACATATATGGCTGACGTAAATAAATTGAAAAAAGACTTTGCGAAAGTCGTCCGGAGACCGAGGCAGAGAAACCTTTTTGAATCCAAAGACTCCAAAACAAAAACAAACTGCGCACGACATATATCAACACCATTGCGACCATTACTGCAGAAATCAATTCTTCACGACTCAAGTTTCCAAAAATATCAACGATAAATGGATACTTCTGTTGATAGTCATCTTGGGTCAGAATTCCGATAATCGGCACAACAATTCCGAGGCTGATCGTCTCCAGAAACATTCCGACAATTACCATTACGACAATTCGAATAAACGCGGCACGGTCGGAGTTTGTGAACAACTTCCAGACGATTTTTATAGTTTCAACGGTCGAAACTTTCGTTTCTGAAGTGTCAGACATCTGATTTTTAATTCTACTTTGCACCTTGTAGCGACGATCGGAATCGAACCGATGACCTTCCGATTATGAGCCGGATGCTCTAACCAACTGAGCTACGTCGCCTTGTATTACGGAGCCCTCTGTGGGAATCGAACCCACCACCTCTTCCTTACCATGGAAGTGCTCTACCGAATGAGCTAAGAGGGCGAACAACTGCTCGGATTCACCCTCACAGATTTCGCTTTCAATATAGCGGGAACTGACTATCCCCCAAAAGATAGGGTTTTGTGGATGTCAACATTGATGATTCGTGAAGCCACCAGCGACGATGCTGAGGCAATTCGTTTGATCTACAACCACGAAGTCGAAAACGAAACTTCAACAATGGATCTCGTGCCGCGCACACTTGAAACTCAGCGTGAATGGATTGCCGCTCGCAGTGGCGCATTCTGCGCCGTCGTCGCAGTAGACAGCTCGGGAACAGTTCTCGGATTCGGTGCACTAAGCGAATATAAAGACCGAAGTGGCTACAGATCTACTGTTGAAAACTCTGTGTATGTGCGCCGCGACGTCGCACGACGCGGTATCGGAAAACAGATTCTTTTACATTTATTGGAAACGGCGACCGTCTCGGGATTTCACTCAGTTATCGCGCGTATTGAAGCTCAAAGCTTGGCGTCGCGCGGATTGCACTCATCGTGCGGTTTCGAATTAGTCGGCATAGAGAAACAAGTTGCTCGAAAATTTGGTAAATGGCTAGATATCGCCGTGATGCAAAAATCTCTTGCCGCCTAGGCAAGAAAAACGTCTCCATGGTCAGCAATAAAAACTTCTGAAAGTTTTGATTTGAACTGACCGAGTGGTGCGACTGAGTTTTGCGAAAGCAGCGTGTGAAACTTCTTTTGATAATCAGCTTGCAATACTGACGTTTTGTCTGGCGCACGATCACTTAGATTCGTATAAAACGAGACGACATGCTCACATATTTTTTCTGGAGAACTCTTAATCACACTTATTTTGGCTTCATCAAATGGAGTTGCACCAAGAAATCTTCCTGCGCCAGATTCGAAAACTTCGCCAAGCGACATTACGCGACCAAGTTTCTGACTATGCAATAGTGCTGGAACCCAGGTGACCAACTCGGTGCCAGCAAAGCAAAGCGAATACTGAGCAATATCGATATACAAAACTGGCACTCGGCTAGCCAGCGCAACAGCATCTGGGCCCGACATTGTAGATACAGCAGCGGTGGCATGCGCCGGAAGATACACGTCCAAGAATTCGGACTTGTCGCTGCTATTGGCATAATCAATTATTTGTGTGCCCGAGGTTTTGAATGTGCCAGGTGCACCGAGTTTGATCACTGCAACACCAAGTTTGATCAGCGCTTCTGCGGCCAAAACAAAGTCTTCAAAAGATCGACTACGTAAAGTGCCACTTGAAGAAGGACCAGTTGTAGGCGGCGCCCAGGCAGCTTCGCGAACTATCAGACATACATACGGCATTCCTGGCATCACACCAACACGGCGCAGGTATCTTTGCCCCAGGTCTTCTTGGGCTTTAGAAAACTTCAAATGTGAAGAGCAACTATCAAGAACATGATCGTTTTCATGCAACTTGTCAAACTGCAAGATGTTTATCTCAAAATTTGGAATCCATTTACTTGAACGATGTAAAGCGTCAACAACAGCTGAGGGCAAAACAAGCAGCTCTCTGCGCCATATTTTGACCAGAGTCTTATTGGCTTGCAATCTAGGTTTATCAAACGACCAAATCAAAATACGTTTTAGCTTTGCTCGATCTTGAGAGCGTTCACTGTTGATCTTGCTAAGAATTTTCTCGGGCTCAAGTGCAAGATGCCCGAACAAAGTCACATTAGGTAGCACCAGCTCGACAACCAGCCAGCGTTTTAACAAAAATAAAATCAACGAGGCCGGAAATAGCAAAATCCGCAAAGCCAATTGAAGTAATTTTCGAATCAGACTCATCGAAAAATTATTCTTTTTGCAGCAACTTGGCCAGCTCAACAAAACTAAAAGCACCAACTGCTTGCTGAGCGTTTTGGCCAACCTGCTTAATTTTAGACGAATCTGGAAATTCTGTCAACTGATTGATATCAAAAATTGTGTAGCCATGTTGCATCCATGTTGGACTCGCAGGGTCTAAATTACTGATCACTGCACACCCATGAGCCATGGCGCTCATAACAGTTGTGTTATTTTCGCGCACACCCTTTGGGAAAAACGCGACGAGAGCCGTCGTCGTTAAGAGTCGCCGTGAAACCTCGTCATCAGCCAAGAACCCAAGAAAAACTACATTTCCGCCAAAGACTTCAGAGATCTCTGAACCAACGAGAAAGAAATTCTCATCGAAGCTAGTTCCTTCATGCAGGGCCGATGAAACTTCCAAACTAAAAGACTGAGACCCTTCGCTCAGGAGTTTTCCGAGTCGGCGATAACCAGCTGCACTTATTTTGTGTGCCATACCAAAAGTGAGCAAATTGATCTGCGACTCTTTTGTGTTGGCAGTGACTGCTGCGCCTGGAGCAAAGAGGCTGACCACGTCTGGGCGTTTACTCTGCAGTTCTTTGCCGATCTCAGAGCTTGCCGCAAATACGCTTTCTGCTTTTTGCAACAGTTGATCTTCGAGGGATGAAAACTCACATGCGTGAACAAAAATATCGAATTTAAAATCAGTGTCTGCAAGCATTGA
>ENA-UOYK01000685-UOYK01000685.1-marine-metagenome-genome-assembly--contig:-NODE-685-length-11180-cov-8.584166_pt1 | contig 11180 bp, 10 predicted proteins | sample MGYA00238174_ERZ767213 | MGnify/ENA primary metagenome ERZ767213 (study PRJEB28944, sample SAMN06267167) | marine metagenome | isolation source: Columbia River Estuary | place: USA:Columbia River Estuary...
CGCTACGATTTAACGGTGCCTTTTGCGCGCTACGTGGTCCAAAACGCGGGACAATTGGCACTGCCCTTCAAACGCTACCAGATGCAACCGGTTTGGCGTGCGGACAATCCGCAAAAAGGTCGCTTCCGTGAGTTTTATCAGTGCGACGCGGATGTGGTAGGCTCCAAGAGCCTGTGGCAGGAGGTTGAATTGGTTCATTTGTACCACCAAGCGTTTTCTACCCTGCGCCTTCCGGTAACGATTCGGCTCAACAACCGCAAGGTCCTAGCTGGGATTGCAGAGGTCAGTGGAGTGGGAGACCGCCTAGTTGACTTCACCGTCGCCCTCGATAAATTGGACAAGATTGGTCGAGAGGGTGTGGTGGCTGAATTGGAAGCCAAAGGCTTTACCGCCGAGGAGATACGTCACCTGGAACCCTCCATGCAACCCTTTGCCTCCTCGTTGGATTCCTTAGCATTTTTACGAAGCTGGCTGGCCTCTTCATCTGTGGGCATGCAAGGCGTGGAGGAATTAGAATTTGTGCTAAGTCATGTGGGCGAGGTGTCCACGGTGGTAGACATCACCCTCGCGCGCGGTTTGAATTATTACACCGGCTGCATCATGGAGGTCACTGCCAATGAGGTCGCCATGGGAAGTGTAGGGGGCGGTGGACGCTACGACGACCTCACGGGAATTTTCGGCCTGCGAGATGTTTCGGGAGTGGGAATTAGCTTTGGACTGGACCGCATCATTCTATGCTTGGAGGATCTCAAGCGCTTGCCTGCGGCCTTAACGGCTGGTCCCCGTGCGCTCATGTTCCATCTGAGTGAAGAAGACGGAGCAGCGGCCTATCAGCTGACCGCCCAACTGCGCAAGCAAGGCCTGCATATTGAGTTTTATCCCGAACCTGCGAAGGTCAAAAAGCAGTTTGATTATGCCCTAAAGCGCGAAATCCCCTACGTGCTCTTCTATGGTGGCGCGGAACAGGCTGAGGGCCTCGTCCAAATCAAGAACATCACGACCGGAGACCAAGAGTCTGTCCCCGTTGACCAAGTCGCCGCGCGAATCGCGACGCTTTAAACATTGTATCCGGCCCACTTCCGACGGTACGAACCGTCAGGGTCATAGGTTTCTGCTTGCTTGAGGGTATTGAATTGCCGGATAGGTCGGGGGTCATTCCCGCATTGAGCGAGGTAGGCCCAATTTCCCCAGTTGGCCGCTGGGTCGTAGTCCAAGAGTTGGGACTCAAAGTAGGCCGCACCGATACGCCAGGGTTGCTGAAGGTTATGAATCCAGTAGGAGGCCAAGTTTTGGCGCGCCCGGTTGGATGTATATCCCGTGGCAGCCAACTCACGCATGCCGGCATCGACCAACGCATCACCTGTCCGCCCAGTGATCCATTGGTTCAATCGGCGAGCATCCCCAGATATGCGCGAGGGGCCGGATTCCTTTAGTCCACCTGGGCGAAAGAGGCGGGTCCCTTCCGTGTAGGCCACCCATTGGAAGTATTCGCGCCACAGCAATTCAAACCGAATCCAGTACACCTCTTCGGATCCGCCCAGTTGCTTCTCCAATTCCAAGCAGGCGTTCCAGATGCGTTGCGGGGAGAGCAAACCTAGACTGAGGTAGAGGGAAAATTTGGTCGAGTCGTTCCAGCGCAGCATGCCGTTGCGTTGCGTTTTGTATTGGGTTGCTGGACCATGGGGGCGGATGTATTCGTGCAATCGAGTCCACGCGTCGGCCTCTGTAGGGCGAGTCGGTAGGGTGAACGCTCCCATAGGCGAGGGTGAAATCTCTGGCGGTTTCGAAGGGCCAAGGGCAAAAGTCTTCGCGCCGCGATGCGCTTCTATGCGCTTACGAAAGGGCGTGAACGTGGGTTCAAGGACCGCACTTAAGGCTTCCTCTGGAGAGAACAAGGTGTATGTGTGGAAACCTTGGTGGGCTATTCCCGTAGCGATGAGGACCTTCTCCGCTTGGCGCTCCTCCCACGCATAACCATGGGAGAAGACGACGAGGTCGACGTGATGCTTTGCTAGATAGTCGAGGAGGGGACCTTGGACCAATCGGTGCGACAGGCCGTATTGGCGAACCTGGTACCCAAAGGACTCCCAGGCCTGTTCTTCCCACCTTTGGCGAGTGGAAGACATCCTCGGTAGCGCGAGGGGGCTCTCCGAAATTCGCGCGTGTTCGGCATTGTGCGGCTCCCGGAGTATGGTCAAGGAAGACCCTGGCTCCGAGAGGCGTTCCTGAATGTCGTCCCATAGGGCATTGTCTGCGAGACGCAAATCACGCCGCGTCCACCACAAAATATTCATAATTCCTCCACATGTTCATGGAGCCACGCTGCCCGCTCCAGCAAGGCGTGCTGTCTCTCCGGTGTAAACCTGTCCCAGGTGCGGTAGACCATACCGATTCGGGGGTTTTGGGCCAAGCGCTCGCGATGGCGGTGGTGAAATTCCCAATACAACGCATTGAAAGGACAGCTGTTGGGGCCATCCTTGTCCTGAACCGAGTAGGCGCACCCACGGCAATGGTTGGACATCTTGTGGATGTATGCCCCACTGGAGACATAGGGTTTACTGCCCAATATGCCTCCATCGGCAAACTGGCTCATGCCCCGGGTATTGGGCATTTCGACCCATTCAATCGCGTCCAGATAAATCCCCAGGTACCAGGCATCGACCGAATCTGGATCCAATCCAAGGAGTAGGGCGATATTCCCGGTCACCATCAACCGCTGAATATGGTGGGCATAGCTGTGCTGAAGACTTTGATGGATGGCTTGAGAAACGCAGCGCATCTTCGTTTTACCGGTGTAGAACCAGTCAGGCATGGCCTGACGGTGTGCCAGGGCATTGAGGGTCGCGTATTCGGGCATTTGGGCCCAATAAATCCCGCGCACATATTCCCGCCAGCCCATCACCTGGCGGATAAAGCCCTCGGCCGAAGAAAGTGAAACACGCTCCGCTCGGTAGGCCGACTCCACGGACTCCAAGAGCTCAAGAGGAGTAAGCATCTTCGTGTTGAGCGCAAAACTGATTCGCGCATGGTAGAGAAAGGGCGCATCGTCGACCAAGGCGTCTTGGTATGGACCAAAAGAGGGCAGGAGGTGCTCGATGAAAAAGTTCCACACTTCTAAGGCCTCGGTTCGATCCAAAGGCCAAGGGAAGGCCTCCGCGGCGGACCGCCCCCATTTGGGTAAGCCCACCTCATCCAATTCTGCATCCAAAGCACGCAAATCGTGGGAGAAGGTCCAAGCTGAGGGGATGGGCTGCTTGGCAGGCCATGGCTTACGATTTTCGGCATCGTAATTCCAGGAGCCCCCGTGGGGTTGTTCTCCGTCCATCAGGATGCCTGTTTTCTTTCTCTGGTCCCGGTAAAACGACTCCATGAGATAGGTTTTCTTCCCGGCAAAGAAGGCCGCCACATGATGGCGTTCCGTCATAAAATGTTCGGAGGAAACCACCTGCGCCATCAGTGGACGAAGGGCCGCATCCAACCGGTATTCATCCGGCTCTTGCATTTCCCATTGATGCACCCTTCCGTCCTTTTGTGCCTTGGCCACATAGCTGGCCAAATCTCGAACCCCCGCGCCAATGGGGACATAGGTGACGGCATGTCCTTTAGATTCGAGCCATGCGGCAAAGCGGCGCATGGCGGCCAAGAAACCCAGCATCTTCTGACGGTGCTGGGGCGCATAGGTTTGTTCGTCGTGTGCCTCGATGAGGAAGTATCGGACGGATGGATCCACTCGCTGGTACCAGGAATGCCCAGGGTGGAGTTGGTCTCCCAGGATAAGTCGACCGGTAATCATGCGTTTTTGTGTTTGGCGCAGCCCTTAGAACAATACTTCACGTTTTCCCAATCCCGCTCCCATTTTTTTCGCCACGAAAAAGGGCGTTGGCAAATGGGGCAGATTTTTTGGGGCAGGTCGGCTTTTTTCATGGCTTCGCGTAAGGCCGCGGGCCGCCCAAGATATGTGCTTGGCCATACTGGTCCAGTCCGATACTGTGCAACAAGGAGGCACTATCCACCCAATGTCCCGATGGGAGGGGGTGGTGCGCCGCACGCACGGCGTGAATGTCAAAGACGTACAAGGCAGTGCCGTTGGACAGTTCATGGATTTCATGCACCTCGAGCGCGAGGCTCCATCCCGCTTCTGGGAGATAGGCTACCGGGAATCCTTTCCAGCGCTCATAGGCCCATCCCAAGCGTTCCAATTCGGAGGTGTTCTCGTCGTAGGCTGCGCTAGCCTGGTGCACTTGGTCAGCGCACTCAACAGGCATGGCATGGAGGCTCGCCCAGGGTGTTTGGGCCAGGTTTGTCCGCGTCTGGTGCCCAGAGGATTCGGGACGAAGGAGGATGCCTACCCGGGCGGGATCTGCACCGACATGGAGAATTTGGGACATGGGCGCGGCGTTCCAGACCTTTCCTTCGGTCACCAGAAGGGCAACGATGCGGGCCCCGTAAAGCGAATTAAAGAAATGTCCCCGTTGATGACGAGGCCAATGGCTCCATTCGGAGGAGGTCCACTCGCGGAGGTTCATGCCGTGCGCAATCGGCCCATTCCGCCATTGACTCCAATAACTTCGCCGGATATCCATGTGGAGCGCAACAGCGTGCAGCTTATCTCAGCGATGTCCGCGACGGTTCCTACCCGCTTGAGCGGATGGCGCTCCGCGGCGGCGGCGGCGCGCGCCTCATTACCAAGCAACTTGGCGGCCAAAGGGGTATCCGTCAACGACGGCGCGATACAGTTCACCCGAACATGCGGAGCCCATTCGGCAGCCAAACTGCGGGCAAGCCCTTCTACCGCTCCTTTGGCCATAGCAATACTGGCATGGAAAGGCATGCCTTGACTGACGGCCACCGTGCTGAATAATAGCACCGACCCTTGTCCGGCCTTCAGGGCCTTTTCCGCGACTTGGAGGACGTGGGTGGCACCCAAGGCGTTGATGTGAAAATCAGCCAAGAAATCCGCTGGCTTTAGACTCTTAAACGGTTTCAGGTTGATGCTCCCCGGAGCGTACACAACACCCGAGAGAGTTTCCGGAAGGTGTTCAACGGTAAGATCTTCCGCCGCAAAGGTCAAGGAGGTCAAATGGGAATGCTGGTAGTCCACGGCTTCGCGGGAGACTCCCAAGACGGTGTGCCCCGCTTGGCAAAGCTGTTCGGCGATGGCCCGCCCAATTCCTTGACGGTGTCCAATAACTAAGATGGGATGTTGCATACGGCTCTAACAACAGAGCACCTATTTTTGTTGAAACCCTAGACCCTCATTTCATGAAACGTACGGCCCTCACTCTTCAGCACGCTTGGTCTCTTGACGATTGGCAGGCCCTGGCCGATGGAAAGGCGCGCATCGCCCTCGATTCGGACAGCAAGCTACGCGTCGTGGCCAACCGACAGGCCCTGATGGCACGGGTGGAGCGCGGGGACGTGATGTATGGGGTGAATACGGGCTTTGGATCCCTTTGCACCACGATCATTCCCGGCGAAGAATTGCAGGCCTTGCAAGCCAATTTGATACGCAGCCATGCTGTTGGAACAGGTCCATTGGTTTCATCGGAGGTAGTGCGATTGATGCTCGCAACTAAAATCAAAGCCCTATGCCAGGGATTTTCGGCCGTAGAATGGTCCACGGTGGAAGCCCTGAATGCCTTATTGGACCACGACATCCTGCCGGAAGTTCCTTCGATGGGTAGTCTGGGAGCCTCAGGGGATTTGGCTCCGCTGTCGCATTTAACCCTCGTGGTTATGGGAGAGGGGCGCGCTCGGGTTGGGACGCAATCTCTGAAAGGGGCGGAAGCATTGAGCCTCAAAGGACTTCAACCTATTGTACTCGGGGCGAAAGAAGGCCTGGCGCTCATTAACGGAACACAGTTCATGTTGGCCCATGGTCTCTGGTTGGCCGTCCAAACACGCAGGTTATCCTACCTCGCCGACGTGGTGGCTTCAACTTCTCTCGTGGGCTTCGATGGAAGTTCTGCCCCGTTCGACGACCGCATTCATGCCGTGCGTCCACACGGTGGGCAGTCCCTCGTGGCAGCGCGCGTCAGAGACTTTCTACAAGACAGCCCAACCTTTGTCCCCATCAAGGACCATGTCCAGGATCCCTATTCTTTCCGCTGCACCCCGCAAGTTCATGGAGCATCCAACGATGTTTGGGCACATGTGACAGACGTGATGATGCGCGAGGCTATATCTGTAACCGACAATCCCACGGTGTTTACCGATGGGGGCGAGGTCATTTCAGCCGGTAATTTTCACGGCCAGCCATTGGCCTTGGCCCTGGATTATGGCAAGATGGCCTTGTGTGAATGGGGCAGCATTTCTGAACGCCGCATCAATCAGCTATGTCTCGGAAAGCGCGGCTTGCCCGCCTTTTTGGCGCACAAGCCCGGCACGGAGAGTGGAATCATGATTTTGCAGTATTCCGCGGCCTCCCTGGTGAGTCGAAATAAGGTGCTGTCGCACCCCAGTAGCACGGATAGCATCGATTCGAGTGCTGGCCAAGAGGACCATGTCAGCATGGGGAGCATTGCAGCCATTCACGCGATGGAGGTCATGGAACGGGTTTGGACCATCTTGGCCATGGAATGGATGGCGGGAACCCGCGCCTTGGATCATTCAGGTCGGGAGACAGGGCCTTTTCTGTCCGGCCTTATCGACGCGTACCGCGCCTGGGTTCCTGCCGCGCAAGGTGACCGAGTGCTTGCCGATGAAATCGAGGTAACAAAGCAATTTTTACAAAGCTTACCCATTGAAGATGAGGATTTTCTTCGCTTTGAATTAAAGTAAAAATTGATTCTCTTCCAAAAGGCTTAGTGGCCACGCTGGGCAAACGCGGCCACCGCATAGAGGCCGGCGGTTTCTGTCCGGAGGCGGTGCTCACCTAAGTGTACATGCTGAAATCCCGCTTTTTGGGCTTGTTCCCATTCGGCTTGCGAGAAATCGCCTTCTGGACCAATACACAAGAGGGTAGGGCGCTGAGGTTGGTCCCTCAGGACCTCCACCCAGGAGTCTTTAGGGGCCTCCAAGCACGTAGCCATGCATGCCCGAATGCGGGTCGTATCGGTTTGTTTGATGAGGTCCTCCAAAGTCTGAAGGGGGTGGAGTACCGGGAGTTTTCCTTTGTGGCTTTGGGTGCAAGCAGCCTTCATGACTCGAACGGCGCGCTCGGCATTCCAGTGGCGGCGCTCCGAATGAAAACTCACTAAGGGGGTAATTTCATGAATCCCCATCTCGACGGCTTTCTCCAGAAAGAAATGCATTCGGTCCACATTTTTGGTGGGTGCGATGGCTACATGCAAATGACCCGAAACGGCACCAAAGTCTTGCAGCGTCTCCTGAACTTCAGCGATAACTTCTTTCTTATGCGCCCGGCGAACCACCCCAGTAAAACGGGTTCCAGAGCCATCTAAGACGTGCAATGCGTCCCCGGGTTGCAGGCGCAGAACTTTGAGGGCATGGGGAATCTCCTCCGGGTCCAACCGGAGCTGATCGCCATCGACTGTGCCCCAAAAGGTGTGCATTAGGCCCCGATTTTATCTTTGATTTTCACCTGAGAGAGCTGATAGTTTTCCTCCATGTATTGAATGATGGCCCCGGCGACATCGATGCCGGTGGTGCGTTCGACGCCCTCCAAACCCGGCGAGGAATTGACTTCAAGAATCAGCGGACCTCGGTCACTTTGTAGGAGGTCCACCCCTGCGACTTTCAAACCCAATGCTTTGGCCGCTAGGATGGCGGCATTTTTTTCACTGGCTTTGAGTTTAATAGGCAAACCATGGCCGCCCGCGTGAAGATTGGAGCGGAATTCTCCTTCCTTGCCTTGGCGCTTGTATGCAGCCACCACTTTATTTCCAACGACAATTGCGCGAACGTCGGCCCCTTTCGCTTCCTTAATGAACTCCTGGACCAATATATTGGCGTTGAGACCGTAGAAGGCCTCAATGACGCTTTTGGCGGCGCTTTTTGATTCCGCGAGGACCACACCTTTGCCCTGAGTGCCTTCCAGCAACTTTACGACCAAGGGAGCCCCGCCCACCTGTTTAATCAGGTAATCGACATCGGTTGGCTGCTTAGCCACCGCCGTCCGGGGGATGGAGACGCCTTCTTTGGCGAGAATTTGGAGCGCCCGAAGTTTGTCCCGCGACCGCACCAAAGCCAAGGAACTAACCGGCGTGAAAATCTTTTTCATTTCGAATTGGCGCAGCATCGCCGACCCATAAAAGGTGAGCGATGCCCCAATGCGGGGAATCACCGCATCGACATTTTCTATTCGATGGTCGCCATAATAAATATCGAGTTCCCCTTTGGAGAGCACCGCGTAGCATTTTCGAACGTTCATCACCTTGACGGTATGACCGCGTTCTTCCGCAGCAGTCACCAGGCGTTGGGTGGAATACAAGTTTCGGTTCGCAGAGAGGATGAGAATGTTCATGCTTAGTGGATGCGCGGGATTAGCGTTGAGATTTGAGGGACTGATTGGTGCGGCGGACGTCAACCACGAAGCCATGCCGCAAAAAGGTACGACCCAAGAGAACAGGATATTTCATCTCCGTGCGGTCGGTCAGGGTGAATTCGGTGGAAAAATCCGTGCCAAAAAGATGGACGGGTAAGGTGACTAGGAAGCGGTTTTCGGATATCCCGTTGCTGGATTTTACCAAGGTTTCCCGAAACTCTTCGAAACGGTGCTCTGTATGGCTATCCTCGCCCTGGAAAGTAACCACCAGGATGGGTACTTCGCCGGTGTGGTCCACGTGAATGTCCTCGCAATGCATCGAGGATCGATAGGCGCCTGTATCGATGCGGCACTCGACCCCCCACCAAGGGATACTGGGCAGGTCTACCGTTTCAACTCTCCCGACGACGCGCTTAGCCATGAATCAGGAATTTGGCTTGGGCCGTATCGGATAGAGCGCCAAACTGCTGTGCCTGCCAAGCAAAATAGCCCGCAGCGCCAACCATGGCCGCATTGTCGGTCGTGTAGGAGAGTGGAGGCAAGTACAGGTCCCACTCCAAGGTGTCCGCACAACGCTGCACCTCTGAGCGTAGCCAAGAGTTGGCACTTACGCCGCCGGCGAGCGCAATGCGGCGAATTCCCGTTTGCTTAAAAGCCTGAATGAGTCCATCGACCAACGGGGCGATGAGGGCATGTTGGATGCTGGCACACCAATCGGGCAGATCGGTCTCGAGTGTGTGGGGATTGGTCTGAACCTCTTTCTGCATTCGACGTAAAATGGATGTTTTCAATCCACTGTAACTGAACTGCAATCCGGGCATCATGGGTTGGGCAAAATCAAAGCGAGGCTGCCCTTGCTGCGCCCATCGATCGATGATAGGTCCGCCCGGGTAGGCGAGGGAGAGCAACTTGGCCGCCTTGTCGTAGGCCTCACCCACCGCGTCATCTTGCGTCTCGCCCAACACGTCAAAAACATTCCATGCCCGAACCACCACGAGCTGGGTGTGTCCGCCCGAAACCGTTAAGCAGAGGTAGGGAAAGTCGGGCATAGGACGATCTTGGACGCCGGGCTCGAGCAGGAAGTGCGCCAGCATATGGGCTTCCATATGGTGCACATTGACGAAGGGAATGCCCAAACTGACGGACAGCGATTTGGCAAAGGAATGACCGACGAGGAGCGAACCCAAGAGGCCGGGACCTTGCGTCACCGCAATGCCCTGGAGGTCTGCATAGCCGAGGTTGGCGCGTTGTAACGCGGCCGCTACGGTAGGCATCAAAGCTTCTACATGGGCACGCGAAGCCAATTCGGGAACCACCCCGCCAAAGCGTTCATGGAGCACTTGGCTATGAACCACATTCGCCAAAACTCGAAACCCTTGAAGCACCGCCACCGAGGTGTCGTCACAGCTGGATTCGATCGCCAATAAAATGGGCGCAGGCGTTGTCATGCTGCAAAGGTACCTCTACCTTCGTGTACATGCGCCGTCGCCTCCGTAACCTCCTTCTTTCTCTGCTGGCTGCTTTCGGCTTGACCCTGACCCTGGGAGGGTTTTGGCTCCAATCTCATCCGGCCTGGGTGGATAAAAAAATCGACTCGTGGGCCAAGAACTATGTGGCTGTGCATCCTTTGGCCGATTCTGCTCAACTGGCCTGGGCGGGGCTCCAATGGCATCCTTGGTTTGGACTTTCTGTTGATTCCGTGTTTTTGGGAACACCTAAATCCCACGTAGTGGTCCGTGGGCTGACACTTCAAGGAGTGGGCTATGGCGGGCAGACCCTTCACGTAGACAGTTTGGTCTGGGATTCCTTGTACATCCAAGGCATTCCCCAAGCCAGTTGGGGGCATTGGTTCGACCCTTGGATGGACACGAGTGGAGAGGCATCCACGTTGGGCCTTCAAGCCACCTATTTAGCCGGACGCATCGCTTGGGCACCCCAGTTAGGAGGGGAAGTTTGGGTGGTCGATCAAGCATGGAATGATCTCGCCTGGAATCAGCCCGCGAGACCGGGCCTTCAAGCCCGAATCCAAGCCCCATGGCCCGACTGGAGTCCCGTGGATCTTTCTGGAGAATGGACCGAGACCGGCATCGATGTTTCGCTGACTAGCAATGAATTTACTCTGTCTGTGCATGCCTCGACCGATGCCCAGGCGCCGATGTTGCAATGGGATTTCGTGGGCATCTCTTGGGAGGCTACGGCCTCTGGGGTCGTGCTTGGGGACTCCACGTGGTCCCACTGGCGAGCACTGGGCACCCAAGCCTTTTGGAGGGAACGAAGCTGGACCTTGGAAGGGGACTTCATATCGGGAAAATGGGGCGTATCGCTTCAAGAGCACGAGGAGGAAGAGGTCTTAGCCGCCATCCAAGCGCGGGGCGATTCCGCGAAAATCGTCGTATCAGGTGATTGGACGCAATGGCGCGGGGATGTTTTGGATGCCTCCTTGGCCGAGGGGCGGGTGGACGGACACCTCAACCTCCTTGGGACACGATCCCAAATAGGGGCATGGACTTGGGCCTTAGATGCCCAAGGACCTCGTTTGGCATGGGGCGAAACGTTCGTGAACCATTGGGCCATCTCCGCTTCGGGCGATCCAAGCGAAATCACCGGACGTATTTCCGCGGCAGAGCCCGCGTTGGGAAGTTGGAATTTTCAGTGGCTCGCCGCAAAGGAGGAGGTCCGCTTTGATTGGGCATGGGATGAACGCATGACCTTCCTTGACTCCTTAGGCTTGCCA
>ENA-UOYK01000686-UOYK01000686.1-marine-metagenome-genome-assembly--contig:-NODE-686-length-11162-cov-2.761750_pt1 | contig 11162 bp, 8 predicted proteins | sample MGYA00238174_ERZ767213 | MGnify/ENA primary metagenome ERZ767213 (study PRJEB28944, sample SAMN06267167) | marine metagenome | isolation source: Columbia River Estuary | place: USA:Columbia River Estuary...
AACTAAACCAGACAACATGTCTTCAACGCGAAGGAATGATATCAAACTATCCACACACCCCACCAGAACAACAGCCCAGAATGCGGCTCGGATCAAGAACGCATTCATATCTGAAATTGTGTAACTATCCTGACGTAAGGACGAACCTCGGCGTTTCAAAGTCCAAAATATAGCTAAAATAATAGCTACTGGGTATAATAAAAGTTGCAATAATCCAACTGTTCCATTGTACATTGAGGCCCCTGGAAGGCCACCCCAAAAAGTTGCAAAATTATTAAATAAATAGGCAAACATTACCCATAAGTTTGACCATCCAAGTGATCTCACAAACAAAGGATTTGAAAACAAACCATTTCTATTTTGGACTGTTGTCGAAGCCATTGCTCATCCTTTTCATACAAAATAAGGCCAAGGCAGATATCTGTCTTGGCCTAATAAATTAATTAATTATCTGTTCAAAACGTTATTACGTTTATTAACATAAGCAGTGTCAGATAACGCCGTCCATGCACCGATTTCTTCACGTGCTTTTAGGTGGCTATCGTATATTCTAGCTGATAATTCTGAGTGATCACGAGCTTCTTCGATAACATCAGATGCTGCTTCACCAAAGCTGTCATAAATATCATCGTTAAACTCACGCAATTGCACGCCGTGATCATTAATCAATTTTGTAAGATATGCACCATTATTTGCATTTGTTTCTGCTAATGTGCGTGCATTTTCTTCATTACAAGCTGCCTGAATGATTGATTGGTGTGTGCTTGATAGACTACCCCACCATGAAGCATTCATTCCTAATGCAAGCTGTGAGCCTGGCTCATGCATACCTGGGAAATAGTAATATTTTGCTGCTTCATAAAACTTCATGAAATAATCATTATATGGTCCAACCCACTCTGTTGCATCAATAGCACCAGAAACTAAGTTTTCATAAATTTGGCCACCAGGAACAGAAATAGGTGAACCACCTAATTTTGCTAAAACGTCACCGCCTAGGCCTGGTATACGCATTTTCAGACCTTGCAAGTCATCTGCTGAATTAATTTCTTTGTTAAACCAACCGCCCATTTGAACGCCTGTGTTACCCATAGCAAAGTTTTTCAGGCCAAATTCGCCAGCTAACTCATCCCATAATTCTTGACCACCAGCATATTTTGTCCATGCATCCATCTCACCAGCTGTTAAGCCAAATGGAATAGCTGTAAATGGAGCCCAACCTGGGTGCTTACCTTTCCAGTAATAATCTGCACCAATGTATGCTTGAGAGTTACCTGAAGCAACTTCGTCAAATGAATCAAAAGCACCAACTTTTTCGCCAGCTGCGAAATATGTTACCTGGATTTCACCATCAGTTAGTTCTTGTATACGGGCTGCCATACGTTGTGCTGGCAAACCTAGTCCTGGGAAATCTCTTGGCCATGTTGCAACAATAGCCATTTCGATTTTGCTTTGAGCTACAGATGGTGCAGCTAATGATGTTGCGGCGCCAGCTACAGCTGCGCCCGTTAGAAACTTACGACGTTCCATTATTTTCCTCCTCTAAAGACAAAACATGCCATTAATTCATGGCGTGCGATTCTTATTAAATCTGTCGTTTTTATATACAAACCTATAGAAACCAATCCTGCAACAACTAAAAATAAATAAATGTAATTGAAATTTTTAAGATATTTCATTTTTAAATTTCACTTTGTAGTTCAATTTTGATGATAAAAACCCATAAAAATGTCGCTTTTTTTATGCTTTAAATAGCTGAGATAACACATTCTATTTTAGGAATAAGGAATCTTTTTATGCGATACTCGGCATTTGGTATATTAAAACAGGGCCTCACAGGTAATAAGGGCTGGAAACCAGTGTGGCGTGAGCCTGAGCCAAAAAAGTCATATGATTACATAATAGTTGGCGGTGGAGGTCATGGATTAGCCACAGCCCACTATCTTGCAAAAGTATATGGTGGCAAAAATATTGCAGTTTTAGAAAAGGGCTGGATTGGCTCAGGCAATATAGGCCGTAATACTACTATAGTTCGATCTAATTACGGATTAGAGGGCAATCAACCATTCTACGAAATGTCATTGAAGTTGTGGGAAGGTTTGGAGCAAGATCTAAATTATAATGCAATGATGTCACAGCGTGGCATTCTTAATCTAGCCCATTCTGATGGTCAAAGAGATGCGTATGCGAAACGTGGTAATGCCATGTTAATGTCAGGTGCAGACGCAGAATTGCTCGATCGGGCTGCTATTCAAAAGATGTGCCCATTTTTAAATTTTGACAATGAACGCTTTCCAATCAAAGCGGGCTTATTACAACGTAGAGCTGGCACAGCAAGACACGATGCTGTTGCATGGGGATATGCGCGCTCGGCAGACTTGCATGGAGTAGATATTATTCAAAATTGTGAAGTTACCGGCTTTCAAATGAAGAACGGAAAATGTTTGGGCGTACAAACGAGCAAAGGGATGATCAAAGCTAAGAAAACAGCCGTTTGTGTTGCGGGAGCTTCAAGCCGAGTAATGGAAAAAGCAGGCATGCGCCTACCTATAGAAAGCCACGTATTGCAGGCATTCGTATCGGAAGGCCTAAAGCCAACTATACCCGGCGTTATAACTTATGGTGCAGGTCATTTTTATGTAAGCCAGTCTGATAAAGGTGGCCTAGTATTTGGAGGTGACTTGGATGGTTACAACTCTTATGCACAAAGGGGCAACTTACCTGTTGTAGAGGATGTCTGCTCTGGCGGCATGTCAATCATGCCAATGATTGGACGCGCAAGATTACTAAGGATGTGGGGAGGTGTAATGGATATGTCCATGGATGGCTCACCATTTATTGATAAGACGGGAATTGAAGGTTTATATTTTAATGGCGGTTGGTGTTATGGTGGCTTTAAAGCAACGCCAGCTTCTGGCTATTGTTATGCTCACCTACTTGCAACTGATACGTCACACGAGAATGCTAGTCAGATGCGTTTAGACCGTTTCATTCGAGGCAATATGATTGATGAAAAGGGCGTTGGAGCCCAACCGAACTTACATTAGGGGAATTTTGAAATGATTATCAACCATCCCTTATTGGGACCACGTGATGCAAATGAATTTATACATTTAGGTGATGAATCTATGATTGATCGACCAGATGGTATGGGTGAACATGCTGCAAAGGAATTTCATGAGTATCTTTACTTACGAGATAATCCAGCAGGAAAATATCGTGAGCTTTGGTATCACGAGGCGGGTGATAGATCTTGGTTAGTCGTAACGCGTGATACAGTTACCCACGAAATTTTTAATGTTGAATTGGCACGTGACGTTGCCCGATCACGGGGGCGTTCAAAATGAAACAGGCATATAGAATTAATGGTGGGCTGGTAAATAAAAGCAAACCAATCAAATTCACATTTAACAACAAACAAATGACTGGCTATGAGGGCGATACCCTTGCATCAGCCTTATTAGCCAATGGCCAACGTTTAGTGGGACGATCATTTAAATATCACAGGCCACGTGGTATATTTAGCTCAGGTTCAGAAGAACCAAATGCATTGGTTCAATTGCGCTCCGGCGCACATCAAGAACCAAATACGCGAGCAACTGTCGTTGAGCTATTTGATGGCTTAACATCAGAAAGCCAAAACCACCGAGGTTCACTCGATTTTGATATCATGTCAGTGACGGATTTATTGTCACCATTTTTAGGTGCAGGCTTTTATTATAAAACATTTATGTGGCCAAAAGCATTTTGGGAAAAAATCTATGAGCCCATAATTCGATCAAGTGCAGGATTAGGTAGCTTATCAAAATTAGAAGACCCAGATAAATATGATAAAGGTTTTTTACATTGTGACTTGTTAATTGCTGGAGCTGGTCCATCAGGGTTAACGGCAGCACTCGCAGCTGGTAGAGCGGGCGCAAGAGTTATTATTGCTGATGAAGATTTTCTTCTTGGCGGAAGACTTCTTGAAGAAGAACACACTGTTTCAGGTATTTCAGGCCAAGACTGGGTGCAAAAATCAAAAGATGAGTTAGACGCAATGCCAAATGTTCGTATTCTTACTCGAACAACGGTTTACGGCTCTTACGATCATGGCATTTATGGTGCTCTTGAAAGAAAGACTGACCACTTGGCAGATAGTGGAAACAAACCACGACAAGTATTGTGGCGCATTTATTCTAAACGAGCGATGATCTGTGGTGGAGCAACTGAACGCTCAATTGCATTCCCAAATAATGATCGGCCAGGGATTATGCTTGCTGGTTCTGTAAGAGCATATGCTACAAGATATGGTGTAGCTGCAGGTACTAATATTGCCATTTTTACAAATAACGATAGTGGTTGGCAAACTGCGGTAGAACTAGTTTCTAAGGGCATAAATGTTACTGCTGTTATAGACCCTAGAGACACTGCCCCAAGAGCTCATATACCTGGCGTTGCAATGATAATGGGGGCAAGCGTTTGTGATACACAAGGACGTAAAGCTTTAAATAGAATTACGCTAACAAACGGCCAAGTCTTAAATGTAGATTGCTTAGCAGTTTCTGGTGGTTGGTCACCAAATGTTCATCTTACATGTCACCAAAGGGGACGACCTATTTGGAACGATGAAATTGCAGGTTTTGTTCCAGGAGGTAATTTACCTGTTGGTCAATCAATTGCTGGTGCCTCAAACGGTGAAATGACACTTGGTGCTGCTATCAAGTCTGGTCATAAAACTGCAAATGCTATCGTAAAAGAATTAGGCTTAAGCCCTTCTCGTTCGCAAGCCCCTAAAGCAGAGGATGAAGGCTTTGCAATAATGCAGTATTGGCATGTGGCAGGTTACAAGCAACGAGCGTGGATAGACTTGCAGAATGACGTAACATCAAAGGATGTAAAGCAATCTCAGGCAGAAGGTTTTAAATCAGTTGAGCATTTAAAACGTTACACCACCCTTGGGATGGCTACTGACCAAGGTAAAACATCAAACATCTTAGGCCTTGCAGTTATGGCAGAAGCCACTGGGAAAACAATTCCCGAGACAGGTACAACCATATTTCGCCCACCTTATTCGCCCGTTGCAATTGGTGCATTTGGCGGTAGAGAGCGTGGTCAACACTTTCATCCAACTCGCCTAACGCCAAGCCATAACTGGGCGGACGAGCAAGGTGCGGAATTTGTCGAAGTTGGCAACTGGATGAGGGCGCAATGGTTTCCAAAATCAGGTGATAAAACATGGCGTGATAGCGTTGACCGTGAGGTTACAAAAACACGCAAATCAGTTGGTGTTTGCGATGTATCAACACTTGGAAAAATTGATATTAAAGGTAAAGATGCGGCTGAATTCCTAAATAAAATTTATTCAAATCCATTTGCTAAGGTTCCTGTTGGCAGAGTGAGATATGGCCTTATGTTACGCGAAGATGGCATCTGCTATGATGACGGGACAACTGCACGATTGGCTGAAGATCATTTTGTAATGACAACCACAACAGCTAATGCAGTTTTAGTTTACAGAAATATGGAATTCGCCCGACAGTGTTTATTCCCAGATCTCGATGTTCATCTTATTTCTACAACTGACCAATGGGCACAATTTGCGATTGCTGGGCCTAAAAGCCGTGATGTCTTATCTAAAATAATAGATAAAGTTGATATGTCTAATGATGGGTTTCCGTTTATGGCTTGTTCTGATGTTACAGTTTGTGGCGGAACACCAGGGCGATTATTCCGCATAAGTTTCTCAGGGGAACTGGCATATGAAGTTGCCGTTCCAGCAAGGTATGGAGATGCTTTAATTCGTGAAATTATGGCAGCTGGCGAAGAGTTTGATATTACTCCATATGGCACAGAAGCCTTGGGTGTGATGCGCATAGAAAAAGGTCACGTTACTGGCGCTGAGCTTAATGGCCAAATGACAGCATTTAACGTCAATATGAATAATATGGTTTCCATAAAAAAAGACAGTATTGGATCAGTACTTTCACGCCGAGAAGTAATGGTTGCAGATAACCAAGTTCGCCTTGTCGGAGTGAAAACTGTTGAGAAAACTGATAGCTTATCATCTGGCGCTCACTTTCTCGCCAAGAATGACAAGCCAACAACAGCAAATGATCAGGGCTGGATTACTTCAGTATGTTATTCACCCCACTTTGAACAACATATTGGCCTTGGGTTTCTTGAAAGAGGTCATGAGCGTCACGGTGAAATCATCAGAGCATGGGATGGCGTAAGGGGTACAGATGTACTTGTAGAAATTGTGTCTTCACACATGTACGATCCAGAAGGAGGGCTGCAACGTGGCTAAATTATCAGCAACCGACTCCTTGGGTGGATATGACAAAGAGATTGGCAACATACGCTTGCGTGAAATTGCTAATCAAAGTCTTATTGCAATGGCTATTCCTCAAGGTGAGGAATCTAAATTTAAGAATAATATTAAAAATATATTTAACCTTAAAATGCCATCACCTACGAAATCTGTGAAAAATAAAGATACTCGTTTACTCTTTACTCAACCTGATCAAATTTTTGTTTTAACAAAAAAAACAGAAGATCCTGAAAACTCAATGGCGATTATATTTGGTGAGTGTGCTTATATTACTGATCAGACTGATGCTTGGGTTATTTTAGAGATAAGCGGTGAGTCATCACGTGAAGCCTTGGAGCGCATATGCCAAGTAGATCTAGACAAAAACGTTTTTCAATTAGATGGAATGGCTCGAACGAGTATGGAGCATATGTCTGCAATAATTATAAGGAAAGCAGATGATACATTTTATTTAATGTCAGCAAGTTCTTCCGCAAAGTCATTTCTGCATGCAGTTGAACTGTCAGCTCAGCACGTATCTTAGAAAAAATTAAGTCCTTAAATATTTAAAGCGCAAACATAAGTTTGCGCTTTAAATATAATAAATAACTATCCACGTTTGCCATAATATAAGCCAACGACATGCTCTGCTTCAGCAAAGAAAAGCCACCGCGATGCAAACACGCCAACTAAATGAGAAAGTACGGCTACAATTGCTTTAATCCCATGCTGAGCTCCCATACCAAGCATCAATACAGGGATCACGACCATAAGAATTATCGCTAGTAATCTCAACTTTGCAGCATGCTTACGCCCAATTACATAAACCATTTCTTTAAGTAAATAATTGGTGCCAGTGTGAGGTGGTTCAAACATTCTTACTTTACCAATATTACCCAAACCCGTGGCTGTTTCGATTGTAGAGCCACTGTTTGCAAAGCGATTATCACTTGTAAACCATGCGATTACTTGGATTAATCCAACTACAACAAAACCATACATTGCTACGGTCACTTGGCCAGTCATGAGGGCACCGCCAAACACAGACAGACTCACAAATAATACTGGTGTAGTCCAATGGTTCCATCTTGGAACTGTTTTTAATTGTGCATAAATCATCGATGTAGTGAATACTGTAACTATTGATAATATCGCTCCGATACCTCCAATAATAACCCAATGAGTTTCAAAAAATATTGCTCCAATTGCATAAATGCCCATGATCATTAATGCAGCAACTGCGCAACAACCTTCACGGCTAAGCCAACTTGTTCGCCATTGGCTAAATGCTTTTAATGAATTTTTAGGATTACCTAAGTGGAATGTTGCGGACAACAAGCCTCCAACTGCTAGGGCATAGGCTATAAAGAAAAATACAAATGCAAACATGCCCATCATTGGCGGCTTGCCAATTCCTAACCATGCCAACATGCCAAAACCTAGGCCAGACAAAACTGAAAAAAGAATTACGGATGGTGCTGGATGCATTAGATTTTCTCCAAAGTACGATCAAGCCATCCTAGGAAGCCAGAAGTTTCAGTCGCAATAGGTGCCAATAACGGCGCCAAAATATCAATTTCATTTCCTTGATCTTTGGGTCGTGGAGGTAAATATTTGTTTACTGGCTTAGTTCCAAGCTCTGGCATTAAATCCATACCACCACGCTCTTGAACTAATTTTGATACATCACTTTCTGCATCACCTAAGTCACCAAAATGCCTTGCACCTGCAGGACATGTTCGAACACATGCTGGTTCACGATCTTCTTCAGGTAAATTTTCGTTGTAAATCCTGTCAACGCAAAGTGTACATTTTTTCATAACACCAGCTGCTTGGTCAAGTTCACGCGCACCGTATGGGCACGCCCATGCACAAAGACCACACCCAATGCATGCATCTTCATTTACAAGAACAATGCCATCCTCGGCACGTTTGTAACTTGCTCCAGTTGGGCACACAGTTACACAAGGCGCATCTTCACAGTGGAGGCATGACTTAGGGAAGTGAATTGTCTGTGCAGCACCTTGTTCTGGCTGTACTTCATAAGAGTGGACACGATTTAAAAAGGTACCTGATGGATTTTCACCGTAAGCATCTTGATCAGATAACGGTGCTCCATAATTTTCAGTATTCCAACCTTTACAAGACACAACACATGCGTGGCAGCCAACACAAGTATCAAGATCGATTACTAAACCAAGTTTTACATCAGATTTAGGGGGTAATGCGGTCATGCTCCCACCTTCCAAGTTAAGTTTTTAGGGCCTTTACCAACCGGTGATTTCTGGGCCGGTATATTTGGCTCACATTCAGCTGGTGCTTCCACTTTTTCAATTGCAACTTTCAAATCAAACCACGCAGCCTGTCCGGTAATAGGATCAGAATTTGCCCATCGCATTCCATCACCTTTTGCTGGCATTAGCTCATGTATTATATGATTTAATAAAAAGCCTTTGGTTGCTTCTGGTGCCTTTTCATCTAATGCCCAAGCGCCTTTACGTTTACCAATTGCATTCCATGTCCATATGGTATTTTCATTTAATGCTGCTTGATGTGCCACTGGCACAGTGATTTCTCCATGTGGTGATGATACCTTTGCCCAATCACCATCTTTAAAGTCATTTTGTTCCCAAATTTTTGTTGGGACATATAAAGGATTTACACCATGAATTTGTCTCAACCACGCATTTTGTGTTCCCCATGAATGATACATTGCCATAGGACGCTGAGTAAGCGCATGAATTGGGTAATCTTTATCAGTTGAATTACTCCAAACTGGAAGAGGATTCATTGTCTCTCGAACTCTCTCTCGTAAATGTTCTGGAGGCTGTCGCTCACCGTGGCCTTCTGCTGCCAATTGGAATTTACGCATTGGTTCCACATAAAGCTGGAAAAGATATGGTGAGGGGGCATCAAATAATCCCATCTTCACTGCCCATTCTTGGTAAGCCATATTCCAAGGCTTATAATAAGATGCATCTTCATTGATATGTTCAACAAAGAAACCACCATTCTCAATATATTTATCAAGTTGTTCAGGGTTTACTTCCCCTCGCCCTGAATCTGAGCCATCACCGCGGAAACCTGCAAGCGGGCCAATTCCAGGCTTTCTCTGATGATTAACAATATAATCAGCATAGTCAGCAAACTTTTGGGATCCATCTTCATTTGTAAAGTTTGGCAATCCAAGTCGTGCTCCCAAGTCACATAAAACGGATTGGAAACCACGTACGTCTCGATCTGGCTCTATGACAGGCCAGCGAATGGCATCCGCAGCGCCATCAGCTTCACAAATTGGACGATCTAATAGTGAAATACAGTCATGGCGTTCAAGGTAAGTCGCATCAGGTAAAACAAGATCTGCATATGAAACCATTTCAGATGAGTAAGCATCCGAGTAAATTATGTTTGGAATGACGTAGTCACCATTTTCGTCTTTATCTGTCAACATCTTCATCACACCACTTGTGTTCATTGAAGAGTTCCAAGACATATTCGCCATATACATAAACAATGTATCTATTTTGTATGGGTCTCCGGCATGAGCATTTGAAATAACCATATGCATCAATCCATGAGATGACATTGGGTTTTCCCAAGTAAATGCCTTATCAATTCTTGCGGCCGTTCCATCTGCCTTTAGAGCAAGATCTTCTGGGCCATGTGTGAAACCTAAGTGTGGCCCATCAAGTGGTTTGTTGGGCGCATAACCATAATGTGGCTTCGGGTGGATTTCAGATGATTTTGGGTATGGAGGCTTAAATCTGAACCCACCAGGCACTTCAACGCTTCCTAAAATAATTTGAAGTATATGCAAGGCACGACATGTCTGAAAACCATTTGCGTGCGCGGAAATTCCTCGCATTGCGTGGAAAGACACTGGACGCCCTGTCATTTTTGTATGCTTTTCACCACGGAAATCAGTCCATTCAATTGGAAGACTAATTTCTTGCTCAAAAGCAACATGCGCTAATTCAGCGGCGAGGCGTCGAATTGTTTCTTCTGAAATACCACACTGCTCAGCAACATTTGCGGCGTCATGCTCAGGCGCCATGTAGGTCTCAGCCATTTTATGGAATACGGTCGTGTGAGTTATTCCCGCTTGTCGGATTGACCCATTTAAATCTGGTTTAATACCTTTTTTATCAAAGGCTACTTTTTTACCAGAATTCAAATCAATTACTAAAGGCTTGCTGTCCTTATCTCTCAAAAACAATCCGAAGCTTTCACTTGCAGGATCACTATCCAGTAAAACTGGAGCGTTTGTGTATTGAGCAAGATAGTGAAGATCAATCTTCCCTGCTTTCATTAACTCATGAATGAGAGCTGTGATAAATAATCCATCAGTACCTGGAGTAATGCCAACCCATTCGTCAGCAACTGCATTGTAGCCTGTTCGAATTGGGTTAACGCCTACTACTTTGGCACCACGCTTCTTTAATTTTCCTAAACCCATTTTAATCGGGTTACTGTCATGATCTTCCGCTACACCAAAAAGCATAAACATTTTAGTGTGATCCCAGTCAGGTTGACCAAATTCCCAAAATGCTCCACCCATAGTGTAAATGCCTGCAGCGGCCATATTCACCGAACAAAAGCCACCGTGTGCAGCATAGTTTGGCGTGCCAAACCCCTGCGCCCAGAAACTTGTAAATGACTGTGACTGATCTCGACCAGTAAAAAATGCTAATTTAGATGGATCATCTGCCCGAACTTTTGCAAGTCGCGTTGATGCTATCTCTAACGCTTCATCCCAGCTGATTTCTTCAAATTCACCAGAACCTCGCTCTCCGACACGCTTTAATGGCGAGCGTAAACGAGAAGGAGCATTAACCTGCATAATACCTGCAGATCCCTTGGCGCATAATAC
>ENA-UOYK01000699-UOYK01000699.1-marine-metagenome-genome-assembly--contig:-NODE-699-length-11072-cov-3.094861_pt1 | contig 11072 bp, 9 predicted proteins | sample MGYA00238174_ERZ767213 | MGnify/ENA primary metagenome ERZ767213 (study PRJEB28944, sample SAMN06267167) | marine metagenome | isolation source: Columbia River Estuary | place: USA:Columbia River Estuary...
TGTCTGTCTTTAAACCCTCCGGCGCACTGCCGCGCTCGGCGAAGCTGGCGAGCAGTACGTAGCGGCTGATCGTCGGGATCGGCGATGGTGCGCTGGAACATGAAGCCATGGTCTTCGGGCGGATTGACGTCGGCCGTGCCGCCGAGGGCGGCACCGGCATCGACCAGGCGGTTGACCTCGTCCTTGCTGTCGACGCTCAGCGCCAGCGAAACCTCGCTCGATCCGCGCGGGCAGATCGGCAATCGTCTGGCCTGCGACATGCATCTTCTGTCGGTCGATGCGACGGTGCTGCGCAACCTTCTGTATTGCATCAAGCGCTGCGATCTCGAACTGGCGGGTATTGCGTCCTCTGCCTATGTGGCTGGTCTGGCGAGCCTCGTAGAGGACGAACAAGAGCTTGGCGCCGCCTGCATCGACATGGGCGGTGGATCAACGTCGATCTCTATCTTTATGAAAAAACACATGATCTATGCCGACGCGGTGCGTATAGGCGGCGATCATGTAACCTCGGATATCTCGATGGGCCTCCAGGTTCCGATGTCGACCGCCGAGCGTATCAAGACCTTCTATGGCGGGGTCGTGGCCACCGGCATGGACGACCGCGAGATGATCGAGACGCAAGGCGAGACCGGTGATTGGGAACACGACCGCCGCACGGTGAGCCGTGCGGAGCTGATCGGTATCATGCGTCCGCGTGTCGAGGAGATCCTCGAAGAGGTGAAGGCGCGGCTTGACGCGGCTGGGTTCGAACACCTGCCGAGCCAGCAGATCGTGCTGACAGGTGGCGGCAGCCAGATCCCCGGCCTCGACGGCCTGGCCAGCCGGATCCTTGGCAGACAAGTGCGACTCGGTCGCCCGCTTCGGGTTCAGGGCCTGCCGCAGGCGGCCTCCGGCCCCGGCTTTTCGGCCGCTGTCGGCCTTTCGCTCTTTGCGGCGAATCCCCAGGACGAATGGTGGGATTTCGAGATTCCCGCCTCCAGCTACCCCGCCAGATCGCTCAGAAGGGCCGTCAAATGGTTCAGGGATAACTGGTAATACGCAAGATTTTGCTCATTCGCCGATATCCGGCGGAAAAATCGCTGCCTGACTCCATATTTTGTGGGTTTTTGATGTTTTTCCCGTGACCTGATGGCCACAAGCCGGTAGGATCGCAGCAATTTAGGCAAGGAGTGCCCGCTCCAAGACGGGCCCGTAACAGACAGGCGGATTTAGTATGACGTTGAACCTCTCCATGCCCGGGCAGGAAGATCTGAAGCCCCGGATCACCGTTTTTGGCGTTGGCGGGGCCGGCGGCAACGCGGTCAACAACATGATCGAGCAAGCGCTCGAGGGCGTTGAGTTTGTCGTCGCCAACACCGACGCTCAGGCGCTGCAGCATGCCAAGGCATCTTCGCGCATTCAGATGGGTATCAAAGTAACCGAGGGTCTGGGCGCTGGCGCCCGCGCGACTGTTGGTGCTGCTGCTGCCGAAGAAAGCATCGAGCAGATTGTGGACCACCTTGCTGGTGCGCACATGTGCTTTATCACGGCCGGTATGGGCGGTGGCACTGGTACTGGTGCTGCGCCAATCATCGCACAAGCCGCACGCGAGCTTGGTGTTTTGACCGTTGGTGTTGTGACCAAGCCGTTCCAGTTTGAAGGTGCCAAGCGCATGAAGCAAGCTGAGGAGGGCATCGAGGCTCTGCAAAAGGTTGTTGATACGCTGATCATCATTCCAAACCAGAACCTGTTCCGTCTGGCCAATGAAAAGACAACATTCACCGAGGCATTCCAGCTTGCTGATGATGTGCTTTATCAAGGTGTTAAGGGCGTGACTGACCTGATGGTTCGTCCAGGCCTGATTAACCTCGACTTTGCTGACGTTCGCGCCGTGATGGACGAAATGGGCAAGGCGATGATGGGTACAGGCGAGGCCGAAGGCGAAAACCGCGCTATTGAGGCTGCCGAGAAGGCGATTGCAAACCCACTGCTCGACGAGATTTCTCTCGAAGGGGCACGTGGCGTTCTGATCAACATCACCGGTGGTTACGACCTGACATTGTTCGAACTTGACGAAGCGGCCAACAAAATCCGCGAAAAGGTCGATCCAGAAGCCAACATCATTGTGGGTTCCACGCTGGACACATCCATGGAAGGCCGTATGCGCGTTTCAGTGGTTGCGACTGGTATCGATGCCGCGATCAAGCGTGATGACATGCCACTTCCACGTCGTTCCATGGCGTCACCTTTGAAGATGCAACAGGTTGCTGAAGACGTTCCAGCACCACGCCAAGCTGCACCTGCACCACGTCAAGCCGCACCAGTTGCAGCCCGCGTTGCACCAGCTGCCGCGCCAGTGATGCAAGAACGCGCACCAGCGCCAGCACCACAGTCGCGTACATTGTTCGAAGATATGGACGATGAAATGCATGTTGAAGAAATCGAAGACGATTTCGCCGATATTCATGAGGCCTTGGCTGAGGAAGACCACGGCGAATTGCCGCCACCAGCCTATAAGCCACGCCCAGAGCCACGCATTGATGCAACAGAATCATTTGTTGCACCGCGCGCACCTTCCGCTGGCACACCATCGCCAGAGGCACTTGCGCGTTTGCAGGACGCAGTGAACAAAGCGCCATCCCAGCAGCGTGCGCCAGTCGCGCGAACAACTGCAGAAGCCGAGCGTCCACGGTTCGGGATCAACTCTTTGATCAACCGCATGACGGGTTCGGCAGGCGAGGCACAACAGCCAAGCCGTTCACAGCCACAGGTGACTGCACTTCGCGACGAGCCAGCACATGACGTTGACCCAGAGCAAGAGCGTATCGAGATCCCTGCGTTCCTGCGTCGTCAGGCAAATTAATCTACCGCGCGTTACTTTGTGACGCTAGGTAACAAGTATTGAGGCCGCCCCAACGGGCGGCCTTTTTCGTTGTATTACAATGGCTTGCGGCATTGTTTCAATCGTGTTTCAGACGGTTGCAAAGCGTGAATTGAGTGGGGGCGCTGTGCACATTAGGTAATGGTCAACAAAAGATGAAATTACCTGAGGCGCGAATCTGTGCAGACAACTTTAAAATCAATCGTCACATTCGAGGGCATCGGCTTGCATACCGGCCGTCCTGCGACGCTTGTTTTGCGCCCAGCCTCTGCAAATACAGGGATCGTATTTCGCCGCGTTGATGTTGATGCCGCCGACAATACATTGCCTGCGCTGTGGGACCATGTGATTGTCTCTCCGCTTAACACGCGTTTGACCAACGCCGAAGGCCTGACCGTATCTACGATCGAGCATTTGATGGCAGCCCTGTCGGGCACTGGTGTGCATAACGTTGTGATTGATATCGACGGTCCAGAAGTGCCGATCATGGACGGTTCTTCCGCTGCATTCGTGCGCGGGATCGTGGAGGCGGGGTTAACGCTTCACGCTGCACCGCTTTATGCGATTGAGATTTTGCGCGAAGTTGAAGTTGTTGATGGGCCTGCAATGGCGCGTTTGTCACCTGCGACCAGCCTGCAAATCGAATTCAACATTGATTTTGCCGACGCGGCGATCGGGCATCAGGAAAAAACGCTGAACATGGCGAATGGCACATTTGTGCGCGAGCTGTGTGATAGTCGCACGTTCTGCCGGAGTTCCGATGTGGATGCGATGCGGGCCAATGGCTTGGCCTTGGGTGGCACGCTTGAGAATGCGGTCGTGGTTGATGGCGATCAGGTCTTGAGCCCGGGTGGTTTGCGCCATGCTGACGAGGCTGTACGCCATAAGATGCTTGATGCATTGGGTGATCTTTACACGGCTGGCGCGCCAATCATGGGCCGTTATACAGGCCAGCGTGCAGGGCATGCGATGACCAACCGCCTGTTGAAGGCCCTTTTTGCTGATCCAACCGCATGGCGTTTCACCCGTTGTGACGCAAAAATTGCCGCAAGATTACCCGGTGTTGGCGTGAGCAAGGCCGATCTTTTCGCGGTTGCATAAGCTTCAATGTGCAGAGTTGCGCAGGAAGTCGTCAAAAGGCATTTTGCCTCCGATTTTTCTATGCTAGACCAAGGACAATACGCCGGAGCACGCCGCTCCAGAGCGACGTTTGAGGTGCGAGGACAGTCGATGTCAGGAACCAAGGATCATTTTGGGATGACAGTAAGCCGTTTGGGCTGCGTGTTAGCGCTTGGGCTGCTTGTCGCTTGTGGTAACTTTGATCCTGCCAGCACGCCTGGTGCCTTGGAAAAATATACCGCTGCCGAGATTTTCGAGCGCGGTGAATATGAGCTGGAGCGCGGTAAACCGGCGGATGCGGCGACGTATTTCGGTGAGATCGAGCGGCTTTACCCCTATTCGGATTTCGCAAAGCGGGCATTGATCATGCAGGCCTATTCTTTCCATAAGGATAAGGATTATCCAAATAGCCGTGGTGCCGCACAGCGCTATATCGATTTTTATCCAGCGTCTGAGGATGCAGCCTATGCGCAGTATTTGCTGGCGCTGTCCTATTACGATCAGATTGATGAAATCGGCCGCGATCAAGGGCTGACGTTCCAGGCGTTGCAAGCGTTGCGTGCTGTGATTGAGCAGTATCCGGACACAGAATATGCCCGTTCGTCTATTTGGAAGTTTGATTTGGCGTTTGACCATCTGGCCGCCAAAGAGATGGAAATCGGCCGTTATTACCTGAAGCGCAAGCATTATGCAGCGGCGGTGAACCGTTTCCGTATTGTTGTCGAGGACTTCCAGACGACGTCGCATACGGCAGAAGCGTTGCACCGTTTGGTTGAGGCTTATCTATCGCTTGGCTTGACGGATGAGGCGCAAACCGCGGGTGCGATTTTGGGCCATAACTACCAATCTACGGAATGGTATGATGATAGCTATGCGCTGCTGACAGGGCAGGGACTTGAAGCGAAAACGGCCGGTGATAACTGGCTAGCTTCGATTTACCGTCAGGTCCTGCGCGGTGAGTGGTTGTGATCGGGAGATGGGTTAAAACCCATCCTACGCAGACATGCTTCGCCACATAGATATCCGTGACATGCTCATTATTGATCGGTTGGAACTGTCGTTCCAGCCGGGTCTTAATGTGCTGACTGGCGAAACCGGTGCGGGAAAATCGATTCTCTTGGATAGTCTCGGATTTGTTCTGGGCTGGCGTGGCCGTGCCGAATTGGTACGTGCGGGTGCCGAACAGGGCGAGGTAACGGCGGCGTTTGATTTGCCTGCAGGCCATGCGGGTCGTGTCGTTTTGGAAGAAGCGGGTATTGAGATTGAAGATGGCGAAGTGATTTTGCGCCGTATCAACACGCGCGATGGACGTAAGACGGCGTGGATCAATGATCGCCGTGTCAGCGGTGAAGTGCTGCGCAATCTGTCGGAAACGCTTGTTGAGTTGCACGGTCAGCATGATGATCGCGGGCTGCTCAATCCGCGTGGCCATCGCCTTATGCTGGATACCTTTGCGGGGCTTGATGCGGATATTGAGAAATGCCATGTCGCTTGGCGCGCATTGTCAGTCGCTGCAAAAGCGTTGAAGGCCGCGGAGGTCCGTGTGGCAGAGGCCCGCGCCGAGGAAGAGTATTTGCGCCATGCGGTCGCTGAGTTGGATGCGCTGATGCCATTGGCGGGCGAAGAGGCGACATTGGACACCCAGCGCCGCTTGATGCAGGCCGCCGAAAAGATCCGTTCGGATATTGTGAAGGCCCGCGAGGCGATTGGTTTGCAAGGTGCCGAGGGTGCGGTGTCGGAGGCCGTGCGCTGGTTGAACGGTGTTGCGGGCAAGGCCGAGGGCGGTTTGGATAGTGCTTTGGAAGCGCTGGAACGGGCCGCTTTGGCGTTGGACGAGGCGCAGGGCGGCGTCGAGGATTGCCTTGAGCAACTGTCCTTTAATCCGTCGGAATTGGAAGATGTTGAGGAGCGCTTGTTTGCGATCCGTGGCTTGGCGCGCAAGCATAATGTGCTGGCAGATGAGCTTGGCCCGTTTGCGGATGAGTTGCGCGCACGGCTTGGGTTGCTGGACGGAAGTGCCAAGGAATTGAAGGCCTTGCAGGGTGATGTTCAGACGGCACAAGCGGCCTATGATGCTGGCGCGGATCGGCTGACGGCGGCACGTAAGGTGGCGGCCAAGAAGCTGGATAAGGCGATGGCAGCGGAGTTGGCGCCCCTCAAAATGGAACGCGCTGTGTTTGTGACCGAAGTCGTTGCGGCGGACGCTGGACCTGAGGGGCGCGACGCGGTGGCGTTTACGGTTGCGACGAATCCGGGTGCACCTGCGGGACCGATCAACAAGATTGCTTCTGGCGGGGAACTGTCGCGGTTCCTGCTGGCGCTGAAGGTGTGTCTAACGGAAACCGACGCGGGCCTTACGATGATTTTCGACGAGATCGACCGTGGTGTCGGTGGGGCTACTGCGGATGCTGTGGGTCGTCGTTTGGCGGATTTGGCCAAGGGCGGACAGGTTTTGGTTGTCACGCACTCGCCACAAGTGGCGGCCTTGGGTGGTCATCATTGGCGTGTTGAAAAGCGGCAGACGAAGACGGAAACGCTCTCGACGGTGACGCCGCTTGATGCCGACGCACGGATCGACGAAATCGCACGGATGCTGTCGGGGGACACGATCACCGAGGCGGCACGGGCAGCGGCACGGGCGTTAATGCCGTCTTGACGGCAACGCCTAGTTTGACGCCTTCCAAAAAGAGGTTTGGGAAATGTTGACTGCCAAAGTAGCCAAGGAACTGGTCGAGCGGCACCTTGGGGCCGCAAATTTGAACTGGGTGGTTACTGATGCTCCACATTACGAGGGGCAAACTTGTTGGGTATTTTGCTATCAAAGCAAAGCCTACATTGAGTCTGGAAATATTACTGATGCATTGGCTGGAAATGCGCCGCTGCTGGTTGAGCGATCAAACGGGAACGTCATTGTGCTGGGAACAGCGCAACGAATTGAATTTTACGTCGAGAACTATGAAAAATTTGGAGACCCATTCAAATCTTAATTCCTCGGCGGCACTAACTTATCTGGGTTCATAATGTTTTGCGGGTCGAGCGCTGTTTTGATCGCGCCCATGACGGACCATGCGGAGCCGTGTTCGGCCTCCATGTAGCTGCGTTTTCCCATGCCGACCCCGTGTTCGCCTGTGATTGTGCCACCCAAGGCGACGGCGCGTTTGGCCATGCGGGCGGCGAGTGCGTTGGCGATTTCGCGCTCTTCGGGATTGTCGGGATCAATGAGCAGGGCGGAGTGGAAATTGCCGTCCCCGACGTGGCCGACGATGGGGCCAGGGATGCCTGATGCGGCGATATCGGCTTTGGTTTCTAGCAGAGCCTCTGCCAACCGCGAGATCGGCACGCAGACGTCAGTGACGATGGCGAGTGCGCCTTTGCGCGAGGCGAGCATGGCGTAATAGGCTTCGTGGCGCATCTTCCACAGGCGGTTGCGGTCCTCTAATTTCGCAGACCATTCAAAGCCTTGCGAGCCGTGCTCGGCGGCTATTTCGCCGAATGTTGCGGCGTCTTCGGCGACGGAGGCGTCGGTGCCGTGGAATTCGAGCAGCAGGTGCGGTGCATCGGCGAAACTGGCCCCAGAGTAGGCATTCACGGCGAGGGCCGCGTCATTGTCGACAAGCTCGATCCTTGCGACTTGGATGCCCATTTGGATGGTCTCGATCACGGCGTTTACCGCCCCTTCGATGGTTTCAAAAGCGCAGATTGCCGACGAGTTAGCCTGCGGTTGGCCTTGGAGCTTGAGGGTGACTTCGGTGATAATGCCAAGCGTGCCCTCTGATCCGACCATGAGCGCGGTGAGGTCGTAACCTGCGGAGGATTTGCGGGCGCGCGTGCCTGTGTGGATGATCTCGCCCGAGGCCAGAACCACGGTGAGCCCCATAACGTTATCGGCCATCGTGCCGTAACGGACGGATGTTGTGCCAGAGGCGCGGGTTGCGGTCATGCCGCCAAGGGACGCGTTTGCACCGGGATCGACGGGAAAGAAGAGGCCCGTATCGCGCAGATGCGTGTTGAGCGCCTCGCGGGTGACACCAGGTTGGACTTGGACGTCCATATCGGCGGTATTCACGGCGAGGATTTTATCCATGCGCGACAGATCAATGGTGATGCCGCCTCTGGGTGCTATGCTATGGCCTTCAAGCGAGGTGCCTGTGCCCCATGGGATGATGGGGCAATTGTGGGCCGCGCAGATTTTAACAATCTGAGAGACTTCCTCGGTTGAGGTCGCATAGGCCACGGCATCGGGGGGCATTGGAGCAAAATGCGATTCTGAATGGCCGTGAAGGGCCAGATCAGACTTGGTCATAGAGAGCCTATCCCCTAGAAGGGAGGTGAGGGCGGTGATGGTGGATGCAATATTCATGCCATATCGTAGCGCGGCAAAGGTCGTTGCACCAGAGGCGGAGAGCGAATGGCGGGGCCAGTTTTAGCGTGGATCGGGGAGGGCGTTTTGGGCGTCAAAGTGGCCTGTTTGAACGGGCTGAAGCTGATCAAAACGCGCGGGCCTTCGCAACTGCAGTTCTGGTTTATCGCGCTGGCGATTGGGATTGCCGCGGGTTTTGCCGCGCTATTTTTTCGCCTTGGGATCAATTGGATACAAGGCTTACTTTACGGAGCAACGGATGCCGCACGGCTTGAGACAGCGGTGTCTCGGCTTGCGTGGTATCAGGTTTTGATCATTCCGATCTTGGGCGGTTTGGCGGTTGGGTTGATCTTGGACCGGTTCACCGATGACGGGCGTGCAAGGTCGGTCAGCGACGTGATCGAGGGGGCTGCCTTAAACGAGGGCCGTGTCGCGGTGCGCCGTGGGTTTGCTTCGGCCTTGGCCAGTTTGATTACGCTTTCAACGGGTGGATCGTCTGGGCGCGAAGGGCCAGTGGTGCATTTGGCTGCCGTACTGTCGACGATAGTCTGCCGACTGATCCGCGCCAACGGGATCACGGGGCGCGATTTGCTGGGCTGTGCGGTGGCGGCTGCGGTATCAGCCAGTTTTAACGCGCCATTGGCGGGGGCTTTGTTTGCGTTGGAAGTGGTTTTGCGCCACTTTGCGGTGCACGCCTTTGCGCCGATTGTGATTGCGAGCGTGTCGGGGGCGGTGATCAACCGTTTGGCCTTTGGCGACGTGACCGAGTTCGTCTTACCTGTGCAGAACAACCTCGCGTTTTATGTGGAATTGCCCGCGTTTCTGCTGCTGGGATTGGTTTGCGGGTTGGTGGCCTTCATCCTGATGCGGGCCGTGTTTTGGGCCGATGATCTTGGGACTGAATTGCAAAAGGCGACAGGTATTCCCCGCTATTTACGCCCTGCGGTGGCGGGGGCGTTGCTTGGCGGCTTAGCGATTTTCTGGCCGCATATTGTTGGGGTCGGTTACGAGACGATGTCGGATGCTTTGACCGGTAAAATGGTGATGCATGAGGCGATTGTCTTTGCTGTGCTCAAGGTTGTGGCCGTTGCCATCACCTTTGGCGGGCGCATGGGGGGCGGGATATTCTCGCCCTCGCTGATGGTGGGTGCGCTGACGGGGTTGGCGTTTGGCGCGATTGCAACAGGAATTTTTCCTAACATGTCAGGGGCTGTCACGATCTACGCATTGGCGGGGATGGGGGCGGTTGCGGCGGCAGTGCTTGGCGCGCCAATTTCGACCACGCTGATCGTGTTTGAGCTAACAGGTGACTGGCAGACCGCTATGGCGGTCATGGTGTCGGTGTCGCTCTCGACTGCTTTGGCGTCGAGCCTTGTGGATCGTTCGTTTTTCCTCACACAGCTAGAGCGCCGCAATGTGCATTTGGCCGCAGGACCGCAGGCTTACTTGCTCGCAACCTTCCGTGTCGCCACTGTCATGCGCAAGGCAGGCAGCAAACGGGCTGCGGCTGAGGATGCGTGCTGGGAGTTGGTCGAGCAGGGCGTTTATATCGATGGAAACGCCACCCTAGAGCGGGCGATGCCGATGTTTGAAGAGGCCAACCACGCGTTTATCCCTGTGGTCACGCTGGGCGGGGATGATAGCCCGCCCGAGCTATGGGGTGCATTGTTTCAGGTCGACGCACTTCGCGCGATGAACAAGGCCTTGGCAGCGACCGCCAAGGAGGAACATTCCTAGACCTGTTCGACAGTCACTTTTTCGTTTGTATAGAAGGCGATGTGGTCTTTTATCGCGGCCACTTCGGCCTTGGGGGTCTCGTAAGACCAGCCTACGTTTTTGATCGGCCCGCTTTTGGCTACGATGGTGAAATAAGTGGCAGATCCTTTAAACGGACAGCTCGATGTTTGGTCGGTCTGATCAAGAAACGCCATGGCGATATCGCCGCGCGGGAAATAGATCACTGGCGGATAGTCACCCTCGGTAAGTTCAAGCGCGTTCGTGCTTTCGCCAATCACGGCACCCGCGGCGCGGATGACCCAAGTGCCTGTTGCTGGACGAATTTTAATGTCTTGTGGCATGTTTTGTCCTTATCGCTGTGAGGGTCACAAAGGCGCACAGGCTTGTTCAAGCCAGTCAAGCGCGTCACCATTTAAGTCCGACCCCAGAAGTTTTAATGTATCGGTGTGATAGCGATCAATCCAGTCCTGTTCGTCATTTGACAACAGTTTTGTATCTATGAGCCGCCTGTCGAGAGGGACAAGTGTCAGCGTTTCAAAGGCCAACATGCTGCGATCATCGCCGCCTGGCACGGCTGGTGCAGGGACCACAGCAATGAGGTTTTCGATGCGGATGCCAAATACACCCTCGCGGTAATATCCTGGCTCGTTGGAGACGATCATACCCGCCTCAAGCGCCACGGTGGAGCGGCGCGAAATGCCTTGTGGTCCTTCGTGCACGCTGAGGTAGCTGCCGATGCCGTGGCCTGTACCGTGGTCGTAATCCATGCCAGCGGTCCAAAGCGGAAAGCGGGCAAGCGCGTCGAGGTGTTGGCCGCCGACCCCTTTTGGGAAACGCGCACGGCTGATCGCGATCATGCCTTGCAGCACGCGGGTATAGCAGGTCTTCTCGTCCGTTCCGACGTCGCCGATCGCGATGGTGCGGGTGATGTCGGTGGTACCGTCCAGATATTGCCCGCCGGAATCCACCAGCAGCAGCTCACCTGCTTTGACGGGG
>ENA-UOYK01000727-UOYK01000727.1-marine-metagenome-genome-assembly--contig:-NODE-727-length-10843-cov-3.417332_pt1 | contig 10843 bp, 10 predicted proteins | sample MGYA00238174_ERZ767213 | MGnify/ENA primary metagenome ERZ767213 (study PRJEB28944, sample SAMN06267167) | marine metagenome | isolation source: Columbia River Estuary | place: USA:Columbia River Estuary...
TAGCTACCATGGTATACGACCGAGGAATCCAAAAGGATGCAAATGTTCGAATCATTTCAGGAACTGTACTGAATGGTAAAGAAATCAAGCCTGACGGATTTTTAAGCTACTATTCAAATGTGGTGACTGTAATACCGGAAGGCGACGATTATGAATTCTTTGGATGGAATAAACCTGTGTTTGAAAAGGTTTCAACTTCTAGAGCATTAACGTTTTCATGGATGACTCCGAACAAAAAATTCGATTTAAATACAAATACTAATGGAGAACACAGAGCATTTGTTCTTACTGGAACATATGAAGAAGTATTTCCGTTAGATATTTTTCCATTACAAATTTTAAAAGCTTGTATGTACAAAGATCTTGATGAAATGGAAGCCTTGGGAATGTATGAAGTTGCACCAGAAGATTTTGCACTTACTGAATTCATATGTGTTTCTAAACAACCACATCAGAAAATAATTAGAGAAGGACTAGACTTAATGCTAAAAGAAATAGGATAAAAATGAGTTTAAAAAGTAATTTGATAAATTAAGAGCAATTTGCTTTAATCCAAACTCAGTCACAAATGATCAAAGATTTAGAAGAAAAATTAAAACTTAACAAAGATGAATTTAAAATTACAGGAATATTAGTAATATTTAATAACTTACTTCAAAGTTTGTTTGATTCACAAATTAAAACTTTAGGAATAACATTTGCAGGAATTTTCATTCTACTATTAATATTATTTAAATCATTATCTTGGTCTATTGTGGCTGCTATTCCAAATTTTACTGCAGCTTTATTTATTTTAGGAAGTTTAGGATTGTTTAATATCCCTTTGGATATGATGACAATAACTATTGCATCTATTAGCGTTGGAATAGCTATTGATAATAGCATTCACTACATTTATCGTTTTAGAGAAGAATTTAAAATAAACAAAAATTATAAAAAAACAATTGAGATTTGTCATAAATCTGTAGGTAAAGCGATAGTCAACGCTTCATTAACTATTGTCTTTGGATTTTCAATACTAATGTTTTCTAATTTTATTCCTTCAATTTATTTTGGAATTTTTACTGGTTTAGCCATGTTAACAGCTATGACTCTTGTGTTAACTTTAATGCCTCAGTTAATTGCAATTATAAAACCATTTAAGAATGGATAGTTTTATAAATTTTTTTAAGTCTAATAATATAAATATATTCGATATCATCGTTGCTTTAATAATTCTCTTTAACTTAATATCTTCGCTTAAAAAAGGGTTTGTGTTGAGTCTAATTTCCTTTTTAAAATGGATCATTGCTTTTGTAATAGCAAAATATTCAATTCCTTATGTCCTTCCTTATATTAGTAAAATAATTGAAAATGAGTCAACGGCCAGAACAGTGTCGGGCGTAACTGTGTTTTTATTAAGTCTATTCTTAATTATAGTCTTGGGAAAAGCTATGGGAAAATCTTTAAAATGGGCTGGTTTAGGAGGAATTGATAAATTGTTTGGTTTTATCTTTGGGGGGATTACGGGATATTTTTATTGTGTTATAATACTGAGTCTATCTAATTATATTTACCTATATGATAAGTGGCCTGCCTATCTCAAAAATGGCTCTTCTTACAACGTCATTGAATATGGAAGAAAGTTATTTGACGAAAAAATTCTATTTAGTAACGAATATATTGATGAAACAAAAAAGAAATTAAAAAAATAAATTTATGCTATTAGATTTAAACGCTGACAAATTAAAAGAAGAGTGTGGTGTTTTTGGAATCTTTGATCATATTGACGCTTCTGCTTTAACCGCTTTAGGACTGCATTCTTTGCAACATCGAGGTCAAGAATCATGCGGAATTGTTTCTTATGATGGTAAAAATTATTTTTCTGAAAGAAGATTAGGACTAGTCGGGGACAACTTCACAAAAGAAACAACAATACAAAAACTTCCTGGAAATTTTGCAATAGGTCATAACCGTTATTCTACAACAGGAGCTCCTGTTTTAAGAAATATACAGCCCTTTTTTGCAGATCTATATACCGGTGGAATTAGCATTGCTCATAATGGAAATCTTACTAATTCGATAATGTTAAGGGAAAAAATGATTAAAGATGGAGCTATATTTCAAACTACCTCCGATACAGAAACAATAGTTCAGTTAATAGCTCGTTCAAAAAGATTAAAAACTATTGATAAAATAATAGATTCTTTGTTTCAAATACAAGGTGGATACGCTCTTGTTATGCTAACAAATAAAAAATTGATCGGCGTAAGAGATCCTTATGGAATAAGACCTTTGGTTCTTGGTAAGTTAAAAAAATCATACGTACTAGCCTCTGAAACTTGTGCATTAGATATTATTGGTGCAACTTTTGTTCGTGAGGTTGAAAATGGTGAAATTGTAGTTATTACAAATGATGGGGTTGAAAGTATTAAGCCATTCCCTAAAATGAAAGCACGTCCATGCATATTTGAATATATATATTTTGCAAGACCTGACAGTTTAATGTCTGGAAAAAGCGTTTACGAATTTAGGAAAAATTTCGGCGAACAATTGGCAAAAGAATCCCCTGTGGATGCTGATATGGTTTCTGCAGTTCCAGATTCTGGGGTTCCTGCTGCAATAGGATATTCTAGAGAATCAAAAATCTCTTTTGAATTAGGGTTGATAAGAAATCATTATGTAGGAAGAACCTTCATTGAACCTACTCAGCAAATTAGACAATTGGGCGTTAAATTAAAACACAATCCAAATGCATCTTTAGTTAAAAATAAAAAAATAATTTTGATAGACGACTCTATAGTTAGGGGAAATACATCAAAAAAAATAGTTCAAATGATGTATGATGCTGGGGCAAAAGAAGTTCATATGAGAATATCTTGCCCTCCTATTATGTATCCAGATTACTATGGAATAGACACTCCAGATAAAGATCAGCTTTTGGCTTCAAATATGTCATTAGATGAAATGACTAAATATATTGGTGTTAAAACATTAAAATTCTTATCCATTGATGGTATTTACAAAGCTATGGGCTATCAAAAACGTAATAATACAAATCCTGAATTTACAGATCATTATTTTACAGGAGACTATCCTATTCCTCCTCTAGATCAGTCAAATAGAAGCGTAAAAGATAATCAGTTATCTCTACTTAGCAATATTAGATAATTTAATATTTTTTAGATTTAAAAGGGTTTTCGGCGCTAACAAATCTTAAAAAGATTTTAAAACCCTTAATATTAAATTTTTTACTTAAACTTTTTGCTAAATATTTTTGATAATCTAATGAAAGTTTATTAGCTTGATTTCCAAAAATTTTAAAAATTATTGGTCTTGTGCTTACTTGCTTAATATATTTTATTTTAGGTCGAAATCTTGAGTATACAGGGATTTTATTCTTATTTATTGCGTTCTGTAATGCCTCATTAAGATCTTTATTATCAAAATTTTTTCTTAAACGGGAATGTATACTAATTACTTCATCAAATATTTTTTTAGGAAATTCTAGCTTTAAAGAACAGATACTAAATGGATCTTCTAATAAAGCATCAGAAAATAAATTTTTTATATAATAAATATATTCATTTTTAATTTTTTTTAATTCATCAACTAAATCAATTTTATTAATGACAAAAATTAATCCTTTGCCTTTATCCAGTACTAGTCTACAAATTTGTTTGTCTGTTTTTGTAAATTCTTTATCGGCTTCAATCATAAACAACACAACGTCTGCAAGATAAATTGCTTTCAAACTTTCTTTTGTAATATATTGCTGTTCGTCAGATTTTGATTTTCCTTTTCTTTTTAATCCTCCAGAATCAATTAATTTAAAAGTTCTATTTTTGTATGTAATGTTATCTATAAAAAGATCTGTTGTTGTTCCTGGTATTTCACTAACAGGTGACAAATCTTTGTTTAAAACTTTGTTGAAAAAAGTAGATTTACCAACATTAGGTTTTCCTACTATTGCAAGAGTAATAACTCCTGATGATATTTTATCCATTAATTGAGTATTATTAATTCCGAAGAACGATTAAGGATTAATATTTTATTATCAACTATAATTGGCGCCCTAGACAGATCATTATTAATTTTTTTATGAGTAATATATTTTCCATCATTTGCTGATATCTTATAAATATCTCCATTCGAAGATGTTACATATAAGTTATTTGAAGCTAGTAATAGTCCATAATAATCGGGAGAAACTTTCTTATCTTTTGATAACTTAGCAAGATTTAAAGACCATAAAATAGCACCATTTGTTTTATTAAAAGCAATAACAAACCCATTTTCAGTTAATACAAATAAATATTTATCAGTGCTAATGTGGTTTTGAATTGATGATAATTTTTGAGACCATTTTATTTCGCCTGTTTCAAGGTTAAAATTAAATAAATCCCCACTATTTGAGGAAACAAAAACATCTTTTTTATCAATTAAAATATTTGAAATTTTAAAAACTAAATTATTAGAAATAGTATTTTGAGATAAAATATTTTTTGTCCAGATAATAACTTGCTGATCTAAATCAATTGAAGTTATGTCACCAACATCATTGGAAAATAATAATTTATTATCATATAACGAAATATTACTAGATCTTGATGGTTTTATTAAACCAGACAAAGATTCAAAGCTCCATATTTTTTGTCCATCCGAAGGATTAAAAGCATAAAGACGACTATTTTGATTCACAACATACAAAACGCCTTTGTGAAAATTCAAATGTGATGAAAATGGAATACCATAATTTTGTTGCCAAATAGTTTTTCCTGTCTGAACATCAACTGAATAGATAAATCCTAAATTATCAGCTGCATACAAAACATCGCCATTTAAAAATAACGCTATATTTTTTGGATAATCATTATAAGTGCTTGTATATATTTTTAATTCCCAGATAATTTTTTGATTATTCACATCGAATTTATATATTTTTCCTTTTTCATCACTTAAAAAAACAAAATTTTCAAATACTAATAATGAACCACTATCATTATTTTTATTTAAATAATCTCCTATATTCTTTTTAAAGATATCTTGAAATTTTCCTTCATAAACTAAATGGTCATAAAAATTATTAGAAGAAAAATGTTCATAAGACCATTTTTTATTAAGTTGAGGTTGATTTAATTGCAATATAGATCTGGAATCAACTTCCTTATCAAAAACATTATTTGTTTCAAAAACGTTTATTTTTTCTCCTTGCTTCTTAAAGATCTCAAGATCTACTTTTTTATCTTTATCGGATGAACATGAAAAAATAAAAAGAGAAAAGAAAATTAAAAATAATTTCATTTATTTAATATCTTTAATTTTTTTTTCTAGATCTTTTTTGAAAATCTCAGGAATATCTGAAATTTTAATTGCCTGATCATAAATATCTTTTGCTTTAATTTTCTGTCCTTTGCTTATGTAAAAATCACCCAATATCTCTAATGACAAAACTCTCCATGGAGAATTTTTAAAATCACCTGGATTTAATAAAATTAATACTTGTTGCTCGTCTAAATTATCAAAGGCTAATAAAGTTTTCTTAATTTTAAATAAATCTTTATCATTTTTCTCTATATTAGACATAATTGCATAATCTAAAATTGAGATTTGTTCATTTTTATTATCTTTTGATAACTCTAGTAATTTAGAAATTGCTAATACTTTATATAAATTAATTTTAGAATCTTTTAAAATTTCTAGTCTCTTTTTGGCCTCAGCTACTTTTTTATCATTAATAAGGCTTAAAATTACAACATATTCTTGTGTATATTTTTTTGCTCTATTTTCAAAAATAATATTTTTGCTAACTATTATAGTGATTGTTAAAAAAAAAATAATAATAAAAATTATAATTATAAATTTATATTTTTTTAAAAAATTAATAAATTTATCTTGTTTTAAATCGTCTTCTATTTCGTTGAAAATTTGATTCATAAAACTCGATACATATTTTTGATATTTGGAAAATTATTATTTTTTAAATCTTTTACAAATTTTTTTACACAAATCTCAGTTCTTTCCTTGAAATTATCATACATTTTAACAAACTTAGGAGGCTTTTCTGAAAATCCCAAAAGATCTTCTGTAACTAAAATTTGTCCATCACATTTATTTGAAGCACCAATTCCTATTGTTGGAATTTTTATTCTTTGACTAATCTTATCTGCCAAATCTTTAACAACGCATTCTACAACCACTGAAAAGGCTCCTGCTTTTTCTATAGAAATAGAATCTTTTAGAATCTGATTAAAGCTTAAATAATCTTTTCCTTTAACTCTATAATCTGATTTTTTTCTTACACTTTGCGGCAACAATCCTACGTGCCCCATAACTGGTATATTGTTATCAACTAAATATTTAATAGTTTTATAAACTTTCATTCCCCCTTCAACTTTAACTGCGTCACAATTTGTTTCTTTCAAAATTTTGGTTGCATTTTTTAAAGCTATCTTGGGAGTTTTTTCATATGTTCCAATTGGCATATCAACCACCAATAAACTTTTATTAACACCTCTCCGTACCGCTTTTCCATGCATAATCATCATATCTAATGTTACTTCTCTTGTGGATTTCATTCCGTGCAATACCATACCTAAGGAATCTCCAACTAGAATTACATCGCAATATTTGTCTAAAATTTCAGCCATTGGTGTAGTGTAAGCGGTTAAGCAAACTAGCGGTTTTTTAAATTTTTTTAATTTAATATTATTTATTAATAATTTTTTCTTCATAAAAATTATTCCCACTCTATAGTTGCTGGAGGTTTTGAAGTAATATCATAAACAACTCTATTAATACCTTTTACATTATTAATAATTTTATTAGAAATTTCAGATAAATCTTTATTTTTAAAATTAAAAAAATCAGCTGTCATTCCATCTTGAGATGTAACAGCTCTCAATGAACATACAAATTCATATGTTTTAGAGTCGCCCATAACACCCACTGTTTTGACAGGTAATAAAACAGTAAAAGCTTGCCAAATTTTTTTATAAAGATTTCTTTTTTTTAACTCATTAATGAAAATAATATCTGCTTCTTGTAAAATTTTAACTTTGATCTTATCAACTTTTCCGGGAATTCTAATAGCTAAACCAGGACCTGGAAAAGGATGTCTAAAAACGATCTCTTTAGATAATTTAAGGCTAAGTCCTATTTTTCTTACCTCATCTTTAAACAACTCCCTAAATGGTTCTACTAATTTAAATTTCATTTTCTTTGGTAAGCCTCCAACGTTATGATGCGATTTTATTACTGAGGAAGGTCCTCCATGATGGCTTTGGCTTTCAATAACATCTGGGTATAAAGTTCCTTGTGCTAAATATTTAATCTTTTTAAATTTCTTAGATTCTCTTTCAAAAATTTTTATAAATATTTTACCAATAATTTTTCTCTTAGTTTCAGGATCAGTAACATTTTTTAAAGCATTTAAAAAAATTGAGGATGCATTAATATAATTTAATTTTACTTTATAATTTTTTCTAAAAACATTAATGACTTCTATTTCTTCATTTTTTCTTAACAGTCCTGTATTTATGAAAAAACAATGCAATTTTTTTCCAATTGCTTTATATAATAATGCAGCCAGAACACTGCTATCAACGCCTCCCGACAAGGCACACAAGATATTCTCATCCCCAACTTGAGATTTTATATTTTTTATTAAATAATTTATTTGATTTTTTGAATTCCAATTCTTTTTTAATTTACAAATATTAAATAAAAAATTCTTAAATAAAATATTTCCATTGGTCGTATGAACTACTTCTGGATGAAATTGAACTCCAAATATTTTTTTACTTAGATTTTGTATAATTGTGTATTTATAATCATTACTTGAAGCTACTCCTTGAAATCCTTTAGGTATTTTTATTACTACATCAGTATGGTTCATCCATACCTGTGTTTTTTTTTCTTTATTGAAGAAATTTTTGGTTAAAATTGATGATTTATTACTAGAAATATCGCATCTTCCAAATTCACTCTTTTTATAATTTTTAACTACACCTCCAAATTCTTTTGCTAACAATTGATGTCCATAACAAATACCAAGGATAGGCTTATTAAAGTTTAATATTTGTTTTGGAATTCCCAAGTATGAAGTTTTAGTTATTGATAAAGGTCCTCCTGATAAAATAATTCCTTTTAAACTAGATATATTTCTTAGCTCTTTAGTTTCGTAACAACTTATAATCTCACAATAAACACCCAATTCTCTAATTCTTCGTGCAATAAGTTGTGTAGTTTGAGATCCAAAATCTATTATGACTATTTTATCTGTATAAGAAATATCTTTCATTACTTCTTATCGATTATGATCATTTTCGATAAATCATTTTTTTTTGAACATAATTCTTTGCATACTTTTGAAAAAACTAAATTACTTTCTTGAGCCTTCTTAAAATCACCCTCCTCAATATTTAGTAAAATTTTTAAATATAGAGCCTCTTCATTTTTTGGATTTAAAACCAAAACTGTCTCTAAATAATTTTTTTGTTGATTATTATCTTTATTAATCGCTGATATTTTTGACAAATGTAAATATGATTTCTCATTCTTGGTGTTAAATACAATGTCTTTTTCGAAATAATATTTTGCTTCTTTATAATCATTTTGATTAAAAAACTTAATGCCTTGATTAAAATAATCAGGATTTGCAGCGTAACTTTTTAAGGCTAAGGAGTAAAAAAATATTGATAAAAGATATTTAAAATATTTTTTCATAATTAACTTTCAAACGGATAATTTGGTGACTGCTTTGTAATCTGTATATCGTGTACATGGCTTTCTTTTAGTCCTGAATTTGTAATTTTAACAAACTTCGCTTTTTTCTTTAATTCTGAAATATTTTTTGCTCCAACATAACCCATTGATGCTTTTAATCCTCCAATAAGTTGATGAATAACTGCACGAACTGGTCCTTTATAGGGAACTCTTCCTTCAATTCCCTCTGGAACTAATTTTAACGAATCGTTAATTTCTTCTTGAAAATATCTATCAGCGGATCCTCTAGACATAGCTCCTATAGAACCCATGCCTCTATATGATTTATAACTTCTACCTTGGTAATAAAAAACATCTCCCGGACTTTCTTCTGTTCCCGCAAATAACGATCCTATCATTACCGCGTCCGCTCCTGCTCCTATTGCTTTGGCAATATCACCAGAATATCTTATTCCACCATCTGCTATAATTTTAATTTTTTTATTTTTTATTGATTTTGCAACATTATATATTGCTGTAAATTGAGGAACTCCTACTCCAGCAACAATTCTTGTAGTGCAAATTGATCCTGGTCCTATACCAACTTTTACTGCATCAGCTCCATAATCAACTAATGCTTTTGCTCCTTCAGCTGTAGCTATATTTCCAGCTATTATTGTTATCTTTATATTTTTTTTGATCTTCTCTAATGTTTTTAATACGGAAGCTGAATGTCCGTGTGCTGTATCCAAAATAATTACATCTGCCCCAGCTTCTGCTAGCTGCTCTGCTCTCTGAAAACTTTCAGGACCAGTTCCAATAGCCGCAGCAACTACTAGTGATCCTTTTTTATCTTTGGCCGCTTCTGGGTAAATCTGAGATTTTTGAATATCTTTTACAGTAACCAAACCTTTGCATTTAAAATTATTATCTACGATAATTAATTTCTCTATCTTGTTTTTAAATAATATTTTTTTTGCTTCTGTTAATGATGTTCCAACCTTTGCTGTAATAAGCTTTTTGGTCATTAAATCCTTAACTTTAATTTTTTTATCAGTCACAAATCTAACGTCTCGATTAGTTAAAATTCCAACTAATTTAAGATTTTTATTAACAACTAAGATTCCTGATATCTTATGGTTTTTCATTAATTCAGTTGCCTCAAATAAAGAGGCTTCATCATCAATCGTAATAGGATCAATGACCATTCCCGATTCAAATCTTTTTACTAATTTAATTTGATTGGCCTGTTCATCTGCACTCATATTTTTATGAATACACGCCATACCGCCCGATTGAGCCATAGCTATAGCTAATTTATATTCTGACACAGTATCCATTGCAGAGGCAATAAGAGGTATACCAAGGGTTATAGATGATGAAAGCTGAGTAGAAACTATAGTCTCTTTAGGTAAAACAGAAGAATGCCTTGGCTCAAGCAAGACATCATCAAAAGTTAAAGCTTCGGGGATTTCCATGTATAAATTTATTATAATAAAAACGTAAAGTCAAATAGTTTTTAAATCTCTACATAATAAATACATTTCCCTAGATTCTTTTCTGCTGGAATCTGGTTTAATTCTTTCAATAATTTTAAAGGAATCTTTAGCATTTTTTATTAAGATATTTTCATCTTTTCCGCTAAAAATTTTTACTAATAAAGAGGATTTTGGTTTCAGGATAACTTTAGATAAATTAACAACATCTAACGCTATAGAATTAGTTTTCATCGCATCTAAATCTTTATTTCCTGTTGTGTTAACAGCCATATCAGATAATACGATATCAACTTTATTTAGAGCAAAAAAATTATTAACAAAATCTAAAAAATCTAGCTCATTAAAATCTTTCTTATAAAAAAAGATATTATCAATTTTATCCATATCTAAAATATCTATAGATAAATTTTTACCATTTTTGTTAATCTCCGAACAAACTTGAGACCATCCTCCTGGTGCACTACCCAAGTCAACAATATTTAAATTATTCTTCAAAAATTTAAATTTTTTATTAATCTCAATAAGTTTAAAGGCTGATCTAGATCTATACCCTTTTTGTTTTGCTAATTTAGTATAAGGGTCGCTAAATTGTCTTGCAATCCAATTTTTCGAGCTTGCTGTTAAATTTTTATTTTTAAATTTTTTCAAAATTACTTTGT
>ENA-UOYK01000730-UOYK01000730.1-marine-metagenome-genome-assembly--contig:-NODE-730-length-10841-cov-3.370773_pt1 | contig 10841 bp, 21 predicted proteins | sample MGYA00238174_ERZ767213 | MGnify/ENA primary metagenome ERZ767213 (study PRJEB28944, sample SAMN06267167) | marine metagenome | isolation source: Columbia River Estuary | place: USA:Columbia River Estuary...
ACTATGTCTAGCTCTTAGTGTAAAGTATTTATCTATATCAACACCGATTTCACCTAACTTAATTAAGCTATCGGTAGTTAACTTAGGGCTTACTTTAACAAACTGACCATTAATCTTTTTCCAGTTCCATTGACTTGGTTGCCAACCTATTGTGTACAAGAATTCTTTTAAGTGTTCTTGATTACCTAGTCTTGCTTCAACAGTTTCTTTACGTTGAAATTCTTCGTGAGGCTTTATAGGAGGATTATCAGATAGTGCATCAGATACATCAACATATTTACCTAAGTAGTCACTTAGTAATCTTGCAGATACAGAAGTATACTCTCCGTTCTTTTTGTACTTTGCTGTCTTTGGTTCTTTATCTATAGTGATTACAAGTGTTCCAAGCTTTGGTTCTACTCTTTTCTCTATATTATTTATTTCAGACTTGATATTAATTATAGTTGACTCAAGTAGTTCTTCATTTATCTGCCAACCGTTTCTTATTTGTTCACTAGACCAGTAAGCCATTTGATGTTCTATATTAATAGCATCATCATAGTTAACGTTATTTTCTTTTATTTTATTATACTCTTTCATTAACATATGATATACTGCTATGTTAGCATCAACATCTGCTACACAGTATTCTACCATTTGATCAGAGTAGTTATCAAAGCCACCATCATAATCCATCTTCTGTTCTTCTCCTGCTTGTATAGCAAGAGCCTTAAGACTATGTTTTCTAAATGTTTTCTTACGATGGAAGTCATTTAACCTTGAGTATATTACCGTATCAATTATTTTGTTACGATCTATAGCGTATCCTGCTACTTTATCTAACACTACACGATCATATCTCATACCGTTGTGTGCTATAATACCTGTAGCATCATCTAATAATTTAAATGATTCAGATAGGTTAGGGTACTTATCATCATGATCACTGAAGATATGTAACTCTTTTGTATCTAAGTTACGCATTACTGAAACCCATATTGTGTCCGCTACATCTTGGAAGCCATTCGCTTCGATGTCCCACGCATATATTGTCATTGTGTTTCCTTTAAAATAATAGTTCTAATTTAATAGTAGCACCACGATTAGTGCTACCATCTTTCTTTTTAGGACTAGGAGTTAATATTATATTTAGATTATCTCCTAGCTTGTAACCAAATTTACGCTTAGTTGTTAACTCATTTAAATATTCATTCATTTCTACCTTATTTTCTTTCATTATATAAGGTTTATCTTTATTTTTATTAATGAATATACTTTCTGTAGTTGGATTATCATTTGGTTTAATGTTGTATAATAACAAGTATAAACCAAACAATATAATGTAAGCAGTTAATAACTTTTTCTTATGAAACATTAACTCTGCGACGGTTATTCTTTATGTAAGATACCATTGCTTGAGTTATATTAAACCTATGTGCTATTATTTTCTGAGGGATAGTAGTTTCCCTTGTTATTTTTCTTATCATCTTAACATCATAGTTATCTAGTTTCCAGTAAGTCATGTGTCTTTTCCTGTCTCTTTAGGGATGTATTTAATTCCTGCAATGTTACCATTGTAGAATTTTAATTTACCTTCATTACATCTCATTGTTAATACGTCAAGCTTATGTTGAAAGTTAGCTTCACCATAAGACAATCCGCCTCTGGTTTGATATAGTCTTAGCACTAAGAAATTAAAGTTCTCATTACCATGTTTAGCTATATCTAGGTTTAGTTCGGCCGAAGACCCTGTATATGTCTTCCAATTAGTCTCAGTACCGTACCTATAATTCGGAACCTTGACTCCCTTTCTTTTATAATTCTTTTTACCGCCGTGTAAAAAGTTTTTCTTGCCTACATAATACTTATCATCAACAGAATTATGTATAGCATATACAAAACCATGAAGACCTACAGGTATAATAGGATTATTACTAATCCAGTGACCTTGATCTTCATGGTTACTACCAACTTTAATTAAGCCTTTAAGATCTGTATATTTAATCATAGTACTCTACAACAGCATCAAGTGCATCTTGCAAATCATAGTGTACCTCTGTAGCATAAGTGTAAATGAATGGATGTTTAAATTGATCAGGATCTACTAAAGCTATAATGATTTTATCCCATTGATAAGCTTGAGCTACTTCCATTACTGTACCCCATTTCTTTCCTGGCATTGAGTCTCTTAGATCAGCTAATATTACATGTGATCGTTTGATATCAGCCATATCTTGAGCTGTAATACGTTTAAGCTTATTGTATGTAGATATATCATCATCTGCTTCTTGATCGTGAATAGGTGCACGCCTTGTAGGGTGTAAGCACTTAATGTCAAAGTCATCTAAGAACTTATCTGAGTAGTCACGCCATCCAGTCATATCTGAATTGCTAACATGCTCCATTGCACCTGCGGTATAAACAAAATCTTGTTTCATTACTTATTACCTTTCTTTCTCAAAGTAAATCTGTTAGCCCAGAGAACCTGAGCCAACTGTGTTGTATAGTAACTAACGTTATACGTAGGAAGGATCCATGCGGACCCATTCCTAGTATCAACTCTAATTAATTTCTTCTCCATTAGAAGTCTTCACCTGCCCCTTCATAAGCAACATAGTCTGTTACTTGTAAGGCAACTAGCATAGCTGAGACACCTGATTTACCACCAACATTCCAGTCATAAGAGAATAATTTGATATGACCTTTAGTGCCATTACCCATATTCTTTATTTTACTTGGAGCCATTTCCTCTTTATCTAAGTCAATAACTTTAGGTGGATCTTGCTCTTCTCCGTTAGCTTTAACTGCTTTACGTTTAATGTTAGCATACCAGGTTTTGTTCTCACCTGACTTCATCTTAATACCGCTACTCTCTAGTTGAGCTTTGGTTGCTTCATTGTCCGTAACAACTTGAACGTCCCATTGGAGTGTACCAAAGGGAGAATGTTTATCAACCAGTTTAGCCCAGTTAAATGTTACGTCTCTTACTACCATTACTTGATTAGCCATTATATTATTCCTTTTCTAATGGATTGTTATTGTATCAGAGTGTAGCTCTACAATTATTTGTAGCACTATTTCTTCTACATTATCAGAGTTAACTTCATTGTTAACACTAATTTCGAATAGCTCTGTCATTACAAAGCTAGTTTTATCTTCAAAGACATCCCAGAATACTGGGAAATCTTCGTATCCGTTTACTGACAGATACTTGTAATTAGCTATGGGAAATCTTACATTATCTCTCATCTTGCTTCTTGATTACCTCAACAAGGTAATTAGCATACCACTGTATCTTTAATGCGTCCTGTTGTTTAGCATCTTTCTTACCAAGACGTATACTATACTTGAGTATCTGACCTACTAAGTGTGCTTCAATACCTTTATGGTGATCAAGAATATAGTTCATAAGATCCATATACTCTAGGCCTTCAGGATAGTTACCTGCAGGTATTACTTTATAATGAGCAGGATTAATAATACTATCTTTAACTCTCTCATTCATATCTTTAAAGTCACCATGAAAGTCTGTTGGTTCTTCTTCCATTAACTCTCTTCCTTTCTCTCTGTCGTAAGTTATTAACTCATCCATGACATCCATTTTTTCTGTCTCAGTTCTAGCATGAGTTAATCTCTGCACTATGTTAGCACGGTTCATTTAATTTCCTTTCTACGAAAATAGCGTTCCCTTTTAATAATGGACTATACATTTAAATATTAAGTCCTTCCATCATCTTTCTCTTTTGTCTTGCTCTCATGGTACGTTCAGCCCAAGACTCATCAGCACCTAGTGCCCATATCTTATCATCTTGATTTGATACAGACAATACTAAGTCCTTGATTTTAATTAATTTATCTACGGCTTCTCCATTATGATACCAATTAGCTTCTCGCATTTCTTCTCTTGTACCTGTTATTTGTAGTGCTTGTACAAAGTATAGTGTTCTATTATTGTCACGAGAATATTCTTCTGCTGATATAGGAAAGGCTCTACTACCTTGATACTCTAATATTTGAAAACCAAGATCACCTACAGTATCGAACCAATGTTTATTTACTTTGATAGTAGGATTATATCTCATTGGAGTAATGCTTCTAACATCTTTAGTAAATGTTGCTTCATCATCTTCATTTTTAGCAACAAAGCTATAATTTAAATTAAATAAATGATTAGAACCTATATGACTTAGTTTTCTATTAAGACCTAGTACTTTATCTTTATATTCATTTCTAATTATATCATCTTCAGTTTCATTTAATTTATAATCAATATATATTTCTTTCTTTACTATTTCACACATAGTACTAGCTAAGTGATTACCAATCTTATCTCTTATATCCCATAAAGGTTCTAATTCTTTATTATCTTTTAAAGACTTAGAATACATTCTATTGGCTTCATAAGAAGTACTATAGTTAGAGTAGCTATAATACTCTGTACTATGGCTATCTGAAAAGTTAATGAGAACTAATAATTCTCCGTTAACACTACCATTCTTTGTAGATGAATTAAACTTTTCAAACAAGTTACTTTGTAAATGCTCATATAACTCTTTTAAATCATAGTTAATACTGGTTGCTAGATGTTCAAGATGTCTTACTAAAGAGTAATATCTATTAGCTTGGTATGGTAAAGACTTAGGATCATTTGCATGACCATCTTCTGTAAAATATTTACCATTAAGTACTTTATAATCTCTAAACATTGTTATATCCTTTCGTGCTTAGAATTTTACAGACACAAGTGTGCCATAAGGGTTTTCTTTATTTTGACCAGTTGATAGCCATAACACAGGCTTTTCAGGTTCTGGAGGCCAATCCCAGAACTCACAGTCCGAGAAGCAAAGTATATTCTCTACTTCAGGAAGACATTCTTCTACATACTTAAATCCTGGTGACATATCTGTACCACCACCACCTACAAGAGCTAACTCTGTTATATCATCGTAAGGATCGAAGTCATAACATGTAGCTACAGTAGTGTCTACACATATCACATGAGTTGATTTAGGTTTTAAGGTTTCGTTTATTGATTGTAACTCTGATAAGAACACTTCTCTCTCAGCCTTAGATACAGATGCAGAGGTATCTATAACTACAGCTACAGGTCCTAGTGTATTAGATATCATAGCAGGAGTATATAAATCAAACTCAGATAACAGCTTACGATTAGGTCTCTTCCACGAAGGACTATCAGGGTTACTGCTCATAAGGTAAGTAGGTAAGTAAGCTTTCCAATTAACTTGAGGCTCTCTTATACTCTGAACTAAGTCAGATAACTTACCACTAATTTCTTGTCCAGCTTTCTTAGCCTCTTGAGCCGCTGAAGCTATCATCTGATCTACTTCATCCTTAGCTTGTTCTAGCTCTTCGCCTGTAAGAGGGTTACCTTGCTCATCAGTTATAGGTAGTACACCACCCCAAGAAGGAGCTTGATTATATTCATCATCATCTATTAGATCATATACCTTTTCTCCATTCATGTTAATATACTTATCATCCATTAAAGCACCCGGCGGTAAGCTAAATCCTTCTTCCTTTAAACTATTGTTTATAGAGAAGTCTGTAGCTATATTCCACTTCTTATGTTCACGTTTACCCATGCGGAAATGATGTCCGAATATAACATGCCATACCTCATGTGCTATAGTGCCCATTACTTCTTCTTCACTACATTTATCTACAAATTCTCGATTCCACAGTATAGATCTACCATCAGTACACATAGTCTTATAGTCAGTAGTTTCTCTGACGGTTAATCTAAGTGCACATGTACCATAGAAAGTGTGGTTAGCTACGAGTTTAATTATAGCTCTGCTTATTTTTGTTTGAGCATCCATTGTATTATACTTTCAGTTTGATTTGCATTAAGTCATAGAGTTCTGATTCAGTAGCCTCAAAGTTACTGTTCTCTATGCGGTTAAGTATTATTTGATTAGCCCATTCTATCTCCTCATCTGTTGGTTCATCATTAGTGTCAGTAGATTTAAACAAATCTTCCTGTAACATCATGTCGAGTGCAAACGCTATTATATCACTTGCTATCAACTTCTTTCTCTTTAGCCTCTAATATTTGATTAGCCATAGTTAATAAGCTTATCTCATCAAGACCTTTGTGTTCTGATTTAAGTTTGTAGTATTGTTCTAACAATAGACTCATACGTTCTCTGTTTTTATACTCAGCCATACGTATAGGGTCTTTATCTACATCTTTAAAGTCTTTGTTCATTGTATTAATCTCCATATTAAATTAAGTGCAAAGCTAAATGAAGCCATGACTCCCAGGACAGCAAAGCCTAGTACAACCCATACAAATAGGTTCATTAGCCTTTCTTTCTTCTTATAGTTAGTTGTGTTAAAATATTTATCACTCATTTTATTACTCTTTCTTTAACCCAAAGTCTTTTTAATTTATTTTGTCTACCACCTTTAGCTCCTGTTTCTCTACGAGCTTGTTGTGATTCCCATTGATCACCATCTTTATAGGTTCTCATGTTGAATACTTCACGCATTCTTTTATTCTCTACCTTACACACTGATTCATGTGCTAGTCTAAGTCTATCTTGTATGTCTAACATTATTCATCTCCACTTAATAAACTAATTAATCTACGTTTCTTAACTTTAATAGAGTTCAATGCTTGAATTGACTGTTCAATCTCTATTATAGCTAACTCATTATCATCAACTACTTGAGATAAACCTAAGTTAGATTTTGATAAGTTATCTTGTAAAGCTTTTAACTCTTTTGCTGTACTAATTAACTTCTTATTAAGAGCAATAAGCTCTTGTTCTGTACTCATGTTAGGTATTTCACCCCATTTAGCCATAGTATTATCCTTTCTTATCTTTTAATATTATTAGTAGTATAATTCCTATTAACGGTGAGGTAGCTACAGACCCTAAAGTCCATCCCCATTTACTACGATTTCTTTTATTAGCCATGTCATATATTATTTTTCCTAATATAATTAAGACTATAGTATACATAATTAAATATGTTTCCATAATATTGTTCCTTATTTTTTATTAATAGACATAATAAGAAGGACTTCATGCCCTTCTTAATTCTTATTGTATAACTTATTAGAGTAATAAGGTCTTACCTTCAGACATAAACCAGGATGTTACATACTTATTAGCCTTAAGTTTCTTATCTCTTTGTAAAGCATCTCTGATAGTAAATGCCGCAAACTCTTTGTTAGGTAGTATACTAAGGTAGTTAACAAAGTGTCTTGCAGTTGTAGTAGTTACTAACGTAGATAATGCCGCACACAAAGCATACATAACAACATTATCTTCAGGTATATCTTTACACTCACCCGATAGTATTAGTTGTGGATCAGGTATCTTATCAGCTACTCTTAGATACCCTAAGAAATCAGCTTGAGCTGCTTCTCCTACTTGCCCTTTAATAGTTTGATTTCTAAGCTTATAAGGCATATTCATCTTAAGTATAGTGTTAACTCTCATCCAAGATCTTGGTGATGGACAGGAATCTATCTTAGGATCAAACATAGATAGGAATGATGGTCTATTCCTTAAGAACCCTACAATATACTCATGTAACTTCTTACTGTTAGCATAACTCATAAAGGCTTCTAGATCAGGTTCTACCTCAAGGAAGGTTACCCTATCTTTAAAGTGAGATGGTAAAGGATTTGTACCTGCCCTATGAGACATAGCATTACCCGCACACACTATCATAACATTGTCATTAAGTTTATGCTCGCCTATCTTCCTCTCATTAACTAACATAGCTAACACATTAACATTAGCTGTAGGTGCTTGTGATATCTCATCAAAGAATAATACTACAGGCTTATCTGTTGGTGTATCTAACCAGAATGGTTTAGCCCTATCATACTTCTTATTCTCTTTATCTAACATAGGGAAACCAGCTATCTCAGCCGCATCATAAGAGGCTATAGGTATAGTATACAGATACCAATCTAGTGCTTTAGTTATGGCCTCAACTATACTTGTTTTACCAATCCCAGGTAATGATACTAAGAGAGGTATAATGTTGTCAGCAAAGTCTCCTGTCTTGTTACTAGTTAGATTGTACTCAAGTATAGTCTTAACTATTTCTTTTGTTTCTTTAATATCCATTTTATATCCTTCCGATATATTAAAGTTACTTCACATAGTACTGTAATAACATTGTAGTGTAACCACAGTAATATCTCTTGTCAGGTTACTCCCGTTATACCCTATAAGTTATACTTATATTATAATATATAACCTAAGGGGAGAGGGATGCTCCCTTTTAATAGGGGACTATACTTTAGCCCCATATTTTTATCTTATATGATTAAGCCTATAGCATGTAAGTATATTGTTTGTTTTATTCTTTACTATAACAACAACACCATTATACATGAACCTTAATTGACCACCGTGCATCTTGGATTTATAACACTTACCTAACGTTACACAAGCGTTAATATCATCCGTAGTTATTTCTCTTTCTTCAGCACGTTTAAAGGCATGATCTGTTAAAAAGTATTTCATTCTTTCTCCTTAAAATGTTTAGATCTTATTTCGTATATACACACTCCTTTCTCTTTAAATGATAAGGTATAGCCCTCACTCTTAGACATTCTTACCATCATGTTAGCCCAAAGTTCTGCCATACGACGATCCTGTTTAGCATCATAATAACACCATTGTTTATCAGACAGATCATACAGTTCTACTCGGTAGTTCATTTATTATTCCTTTCTTCAAGACATTCATTACAGACAGTAACATCACCATCTGTTTCTTTAATTATCCACAGACAATCATCACAACCATCTGTAGGTTTATTTATATTATCTTCAAGAGCCTCACGTTGAGCCGCTTCTTCGAACTCAAATGACATTGGTTTGACACGCTCAAGATCTTTCTTTACAAGCATATCTATTTCTTTATACTCCTTTTCCATTTCTTTAATAGCTTTATCTTCAGCGCTTTCAAATAGCTCATGGTTATTCTTTATCTGTTCAAGAGATTCAGCCACAGCTTTTTCTTCACGCCTTTTCTTACGCTCGATTGCACGCTGTTTATAAGCTTTAGCCCATTCAATATTCTTTAAATGGTTCTCTTCATTTTCAAGATAGACATCTACGCCTGCCTTCCAGTTAACATCCCATACAGCCTTGGCTGATTCACGATCAGGATGTACTGAGAGGACATTGAAGTTATCATCTGTTATGTAATATTTCATCGTTATACCTTTCTTATTACATTTAATTGTTGTGTCCGAAGACATTCGTCCTATACAAGGACAACCCAGGTAAACTCTCAGGTTTCATTCCCTCCAGTTTACCCTTGGATAGTACCAAAGTGTACCTAAGTTATACCAAGGTTACACTAAGGTTTTATCGAATGAAAGCATAGGGTACTCTTTCAAGGAGACTATGATTATCATCGTCCTCATAAAGTTCCCCATAGGTTTTATCAGCGGTATACGCCTCAACCTCATAGTGCCCATCAAAGACTTCCTTGATTACCACTATTGCATTAACACCAGGCTCCAGTTCTACTAGAACTTTATCACCCTTGTTATACTTTGGTTTAGCCATTCTCTTTCCTTTCTGTTAGAGTAGACATAAATGCCCTCCCGTTAAGGAGGACACTAGATTTACTCTTAGAAGTCGAAGTCATTCTCATATTGACTGTTATCAGGTATGAAGGTTGCTATCTCGGTTACCCTTATAGCTTCCAGACATACATATGGTGTACCAGTCTTAGGGTGTTGTTTGTGTGACACCTTAACATCACCGATAGAACCATTACCTATTGTCTTCCGTAATGACATCTCCATGATATCACCATCAGCATTCACCATAGCTGGAGCACCCAAGAATGAAGGGCGCTTCAAGGTGAACGTAGTGACATCCTCAGATATACGTAGGTTAGGCATGATAGACTTCCATGCTTGTGCCTGTTCCGTATCCTGTGTGGCGATCTGTAACTCATACTGAGGTTTCCCACCATTGTATCCAGGTACAGGTGCAATGACCTTAAGCCAGTTCAACTGTACGTTAGATAGCAATGAAGCAGTACCGTTACGTGTATCACGTGTTTCAATAAAGTTTGTCATGATATATCCTTTCAAAGATATGATTGTGGTATAATTACCATAAGAAGGCCCCGCCACAGGCCTTCCAAGCTAACTATAGTATACACGCATTGCCCACCAGAGTATGGCGAGTAATGTCTCAATGATAGTGTGACTAAACAAAGCAGACATGAACAGGACTCCCCATAGGAAGCCTTTGTTCCACGCTTTGGCTACACGCTTTCTTTCATTTAATCTAGACATAATACACTCCTTTCAAGAGCTAATCGAAGTAAAGCACTCCGCCACAACACCCACCCCGGAGGGAGGGAGCTGTAGGAGAAAGCTCTAGGCACGTACAGAACTAAACACAGGGTTGTTCATAATAGCGTAAGCACACTCTTCTGCATCCAAGTAGTCATCAGTATGATCGTGGATAGCACAGAACCATTCAGTAGGTGCCCAGTTACCATGAGAACCTAGGCATACCAAGTGATTTTTCTTGTGTGCTCTTGTTATTGCTTTCCAAAGAGCTACTGCCTTTTCACGTGGATACATACCTATCCGACATTTAACGATGTTACCATCATGTGTGATAAGGATAGTGCGGCTACCAGTATCGTAACCTACTGCGGTAATGCGAGCTACGTCTTGCGCCCACGTTAATGTTTCGTTGCTCTCAGTCATTTTCGTTGTGAAGTCCATGATAGACTCCTTTCTTTGTTTGTTACGCCGAAAACCCCGACGCAGGGAGGAAGCCAACACGACCACCACGAGGACGGACCGGAGGGAGAGGCCGGACCGCCCACGAAGAG
>ENA-UOYK01000731-UOYK01000731.1-marine-metagenome-genome-assembly--contig:-NODE-731-length-10839-cov-2.827448_pt1 | contig 10839 bp, 11 predicted proteins | sample MGYA00238174_ERZ767213 | MGnify/ENA primary metagenome ERZ767213 (study PRJEB28944, sample SAMN06267167) | marine metagenome | isolation source: Columbia River Estuary | place: USA:Columbia River Estuary...
CCAGATCCAATGCCTCATCAATTGCAACACTTGTAGGCACGGCCGTAGACCATAAAATCTCATAGATGCCAAGACGTAAAATATTGCGATCAACCGCTGGCAAACGATCCATATCCCAACCTTGTGCATAGGTTGTAATCAATTCATCTATTTTGCGACGATTATCGGAGACACCGTTAACTAACTCCCGGGTGTATTCGCGAATTGGACGTGCATCAGGACCCTCTGATGGGACATCGCGTTCAAGTAGAGTTGTTACCAAGTCAGTTCCTCGGATATCTGTTTCGTACAGTAAATCCAAAGCTTGCTTACGCGCCTTACTTCGAGCAGACACTAGTTAGCGCGACCCTGGTATGACCCATCACGTGTGTCAACCAATACAACTTCATCTTGCTTAATGAATAGTGGAACCTGAATCTCAATGCCAGTTTCAACAGTAGCCGGCTTAGTTCCACCAGACGAACGATCTCCTTGGATTCCAGGCTCTGTGTAAGTGATCTTTAGTGGGACTGATGCCGCAAGTTCAATGTACAAAGGATTACCTTCATTAACAGCAACTATTGCTTCGGTGTTTTCCAACATGTAATTAGCGGCATCTCCAACTGTGGCTGCACTAATAGTCATTTGGTCGTAGGTCTTTGTATCCATGAACACGAAGTCATCGCCCTCTTTGTAAAGGTACTGCATTTCGCGCTTTTCTAGGATTGCAATATCGATCTTTACGCCAGCGTTATAGGTACGGTCAACAACTTTTCCGCTAAGAACCGACTTGAGCTTGGTGCGAACGAAAGCTGGACCTTTACCTGGCTTTACATGTTGGAACTCAACAACTGTCCAGAGTTGACCTTCGATATCAAGTGTCATTCCATTTTTTAGATCATTTGTTGATGCCACAGCTAATCCACCCGCTCTTTATCGATTTGGTCTAAATCAAAAGTAATTGAAGGGGTAAGGATACCTGCTCCGAAGGGGTGCTTTGTTACTTAGCTACGAGATTTTGCATCGCAATGATGGCTAAAACATAGGAATTTGGCCCAAATCCTCCGATAGTTCCATTGGCAACACCAGATATCACAGATGTGTGCCGGAACTCTTCTCGAGATAGCGGGTTAGACAGATGAACTTCGATCAAAGGTGACTTCACAAGTTCTGCCGCATCACGTATTGCATATGAGTAATGAGTAAAGGCTGCTGGGTTAATAATGACTGGCAACTTCTTATCTGCCGCCTCATGTAACCAACCAATAATGGTTGCTTCATCATCGCTTTGGCGAATATCTGCTTCGAAGCCATGCTTACTCGCCGCGATCTGGATCATCGACTCTAGTTCGTCGTAATTGAGGTCGCCATAGATAGATGAGTCTCGAATATCTAATCTCGAGAGATTTGGCCCATTAATCACTAGTAACTTCATGAACTAATTCTCTCATAAGCAGCATCAAGTTCGGTGGAGGTTAAATCTTCAAGGCGAATAGTCGAACCGATGCCATTAAGTGCAACGAATCTGATGGTATTCCCACGCGCCTTTTTATCTAGCGCTAATAAAGGAGCGAGCTTTTGCCAGGCTTGTCGATCAAAGGTGATGGGCAGTTTATATGCGACCAAAATTGTTCGATGTAGATCTAACTCAGTTGCTGTGATCAAACCACGAGCTGCAGCTAACTCTGCTGCGTAAACCAAGCCTATTGCTACCGCTTCCCCATGACGCAATTGATACTTCGCATGAATTTCAATCGCATGGCCAAGCGTGTGACCGTAATTTAGAACTTCTCGAGCAAAACTCTCTTTGAAATCTGAGGAAACAACTTGAGCCTTCACCATGACGGCCCTATGGATAAGTTCGGAAATCACATCGGGATTTCTCCGAACAGAATCAACTGTGTGCGCGATTGCCACATCGAGTATTTTCCGATCGGCAATAAAGCCACACTTAATAACTTCTGCCATGCCAGCAGAGAAATCACGATCGGACAACGTTTTCAAGAAAGCTGTATCAATGATTACAGAAATCGGTGAGTGGAATGCGCCAATCAAATTCTTTCCATAATCCGAATTGATTCCAGTTTTCCCGCCTACAGATGCATCAACCATGCCCGCTAGTGATGTTGGAACCGCCACCCAATCCACACCGCGCAACCATGACGCGGCTGCAAAACCAGCTAAATCAGTAATCGCTCCCCCACCAATGCCGATCACCAAATCCGAACGGGTAAATCCTGCTGCGCCAAGCCAATTCCATATCTTGGTTAGCGTTGAGATGCTCTTCCCATCTTCTCCATCAGGTACTTGGAACACATGAAGCTCTGAATCCAAATTCCTCAACTCTGCTAGATCGGGTGAATATGATTCCGACACAATAACTGCAACCCGAGTTCTACCTTCACAAATTGCGGCTAAATCTTTGCTCCAAGAATTCGTCAACTTGACTTGATAAGAGCGCTCAGCATTAACCGTAATTTCTATCATGCCAAGCTCGATTCAATAATCGCGATTATTTCATCAACTGTCATGTCATCAACTTTAATTGATTGAGCAGCTAGTTTCTCGTAAATAGGTCTTCTCTGATCAGACAGTGCCTGCCACTGAGCACGTGGGTTGCCTAGCAGCAATGGACGATCACGGTTGAATCCAACTCGAGGTGCTGCTGTGGCTAGTGAAACATCCAAAAAAACGATCATTGAGTTCGATGACGCCAGCACCTCTTGAGCGCGCTTAGATATTGGCGCTCCACCACCGAGGCTAATAACCGCGGAGTCTTCTTGAAGAACCTCTTGGAGTGCTGCGAACTCAACATTACGGAAATACTCTTCACCGTTATCTACAAAGAGATCGGTTATCTTCTTTGATTCCTTTAATTCAATCAATGCATCCGTATCAACAAAGGGCCACTGCAGGTGAGCTGCCAAAGCAACTCCGACCGTACTTTTACCGCTACCTGGTGCACCTATTAAAACAATGCGTGTCATAAGGCTGCTCTTACTTGAAATTCAAGTTGGCGATATAGGACTCAAAATTGCGACGTGTTTCAGTTACTGAATCTCCACCAAATTTTTCAAGCACAACCTCAGCCAGAACGAGTGCCACCATTGCTTCAGCGACTACTCCTGCAGCAGGAACGGCACATACATCCGATCTCTGATTAATAGCCTTTGCCGCTTCACCTGTCGCAACATCGATCGTGTCTAGCGCCTTTGGCACAGTTGAAATGGGCTTCATTGCTGCTCGAACGCGCAGAATTTCACCATTAGACATACCACCTTCAGTTCCGCCTGCACGATCAGTTCGACGAACAATCTTTCCGGTTGAGTCTTTTTCAATTTCATCGTGAGCCACAGATCCGCGACGAGTTGCTGTTCTGAACCCATCTCCGATTTCAACGCCCTTAATAGCCTGAATACCCATCACCGCTCCAGCCAATTTGGAATCAAGGCGACGATCCCAATGAACATGCGAACCTAAGCCAGGAGGCATGTTGAAAGCTAAGACTTCCACGACTCCACCTAATGTGTCACCGTCACGATGGGCATTTTCAATTTCTGTAATCATTTGATCACTCGTTGACTTATCCGCGCAACGAACTGGATCTGAATCGATAGTTGTCATATCACCAACTGATGGCAAGGGAGCATCATCTGCCACACGAACAGAACCAATAGAAAGCACATGGCTAAGGATTGTTATTCCGACAGATTGTTCAAGGAAATTTCGTGCTACTGCGCCAAGTGCAACACGGGCGGCAGTTTCACGAGCACTTGCACGTTCCAAAATTGCCCGTGCGTCATCCAAATCGTATTTCTGCATACCAACTAAATCTGCGTGACCTGGACGAGGTCGTGTAAGCGGTGCGTTGCGCGCTAAATCTTTAATCTCTTCATCTGGGACTGGATCTGCCGACATAACCTTTTCCCATTTAGGCCACTCTGAATTGCCCACTTGAATAGCAATGGGTCCACCTTGTGTTAATCCCAGACGAACTCCACCAAGGATTGTTACTTTATCGGCCTCAAAGTTTTGACGTGCGCCACGACCAACACCAAGGCGTCTACGCTGCAAATGAAAATCAATATCGGCCGTGGTAATTGAAACAGAAGCAGGGATTCCTTCAACAATGGCACTTAATGCCTGTCCGTGAGACTCACCAGCTGTTAACCAACGCATGTGCCTATTCTTGCAGATCAGGTCGCTATCTCGTTGCCAAATATGTTGTAAGCCCCACGAAAATGCTTGGGGCCAAAGGGATTTTCGACGGAATCTCACGACTAATTCCTGCAATAACCACTATATGAACCATTGCCAGCAGAAACACATATCCGAGGTAATCAACGGCACTGAAACTGTGCGTGATGAGAATAAGTGCCAATAACTTGATGTCGCCCATTCCGACTTTAAAAATCAACAGAACAACCAATATAAAGGCTGAGAATGCAACTTTTTTTAGATCCCCAAAACCAAAAATTAATAGATGCACAGCAGCAAATAAGAACAATATCTTGTTATACACATTAGGAATCAGAAAAGATCCGCAATCTGCAACACACATTGGTATAGCAAGAAGAAGTAGCGCTAGATCCACACTGACAAGTTACAACCAACGGCTCCTAGCTAAGGAGTGGTTGTGGATTAAGAAAGTGCTTTCTCGCCAGCAGATCGAAGGATCTTGGCTATTGAATCTCGATCAATAGGGCGTCCTGCAAAGATTGAAGCTTGTGAAATGGCCTGATGAATCAATAGATCTAAGCCATCGATTCCAAACCCTCCTGCCCTTCTCCACTGCGCGAGCATTTGTGTGGGCCATGGGTTATAAAGAACTTCAAAGTAGGTCGAGGTAACTGATTGAACTTGATCAACAAAAACCGCTGCCGTGTTACCAGGCGTTGTGTTTACAACCAAATTAAAGTTGCCAAAATCGATTGTTTCCGACCAGGAAATGAAATCTATCTCTGAATTTGGGGCAGATTCTCTTATCGCTATCTCACGGTCAGAACTACGATTGACGACCGTTATCTTCTCGCTGATTCCATCACAAGCGGCGATCACGGCTCGCGCAGTCGCACCAGCCCCAATAACCAAAACATCACCCTTTGCATTACGTTCGTTGAAATCAAGCGCATGGGTGAATCCTTCAACATCGGTACTTGTTAAACTCCATATTCCATCAACTTTGTGCAATGTGTTGCCACTTTGTATTTGACGTGAAATATCTGATACTGAATCAGCTATCGTCAAGGCTTCTTCTTTCAATGGCATAGTGAGTGACAGGCAATTTAATGACGAACCTTCATCATCTAGGAAGTTTCTTAGCTCTCCTGATGCAACTTCATATGCTCTATAACTTGCATCAATACCCAGAGAATCGTAGATCGTATTGTGCAAGAGAGGACTCAGAGAGTGAGAGATCGGTGAACCCAAGACGCCGGCTGAAATCATCCGAAAACACCCGCCTTTCGATTCTTCACATAGATAGCTTTCCAACTGTTGAACTCATCGATTGATTTTGTAAATCGTGTGTCCCCTGGGGCAACTGTAATGAAGTACAACCAATCTCCGAGGGCAGGTTTTAGTGCTGCCGTAATAGCGTCCGCCCCTGGACTGCAGATAGGACCAGGTGGCAATCCGTACTTTTTGTAGGTGTTGTAGGGCGAATTGACCAAAGTTGATTGGGAACTTAAGAAAATTTCCCCACGTAGCTTCTTAACGAAGTGAACCGTTGAATCCATCTGTAACGGCATGCCAATTGTTAAGCGGTTGTAAATGACTCTTGAAACCTTGGCGAAATCTTTCTGCTCACCCTCTGCTTGAATTATAGAAGCGATTGTGAGCAGCTGTGAGGGATTGAAACGTTTTGTACCAAGAAGCAACTCTCTGGCTGCTGGCTCTTGTGTAAATCGATCAACCATTGCTTGGACTGCTTCGAGAGCTGTCGTACCCTTAGGAAAACTGTACTGAGCAGGGAACAAAAGTCCTTCTATCTCTCTAAATCCTTCAGGCAATTTCGCATTTGCAAGTGCTCTAGAAACTTCATTTGGTGAGTACCCGTACGTGACAAGCGACTTAGCAATCTCACTCTTCCAGTTTCCCTCAAAGACTCTGACTAAATTCGGAATCCGCTCTGGATCGAGTAACTGTTCCAACGCTTGTTGGGCGGAAATTTCCTTTGTCAACCGATGATTTCCTGGAGCAATCTTCTCAGAGCGCTTATCCCCCACTGCAACTCTAAAAAAAGATTCGGATGACTTAACAACTCCATTGTCGAAAAGCAGTTTAGCTATGGCAGAGCCTGCTGAGCCTGCCGGTATATCAATGACGACTTCTGCCGCCCCTGAGAGTGATGTCTTTGTCGGGAAATCTGGTGCCGTAGATGGGCCTATTCGCGCCAGAAGAAAAGCACCAATGACAGCAATAAATACCGAAGCAATGATCAGTTGTTTCTTCATCGTCGTTTCTCAATGTCAATTGCAAATTCCAGTATCGCCACCGCTGCAGCCATATCGATTGCGTCTTTTGATTCCTTTGCGCTGCGACCTGCTTCTCTCAAATTACGTGATGCACTGATTGTGCTCATTCGTTCATCAATTAGTTCAATAGGTACTTGTGTAATAGTGCGCAAAAGCGAGACGAATTCAGTCGCTTTCTCTGTGGCTACCCCATCATTGCCACTTAAGAGTGAAGGTCTTCCAACATAAATCGTGACCGGTTCGATTTCAGTAATGATCTGTGAGATCTGACTACTTAAGTTCTTATCTGTAGCCTTCAAAGTCGTCAGAGGCGAGGAGAGAATCGAATCTGGATCACTTACTGCAACACCGATACGCACATCACCATAATCAAATGCGATACGACGTCCGCGCTGCATCATTTACCCAATGAGTGCGTTTGAGATCGCAGTGAGAGCTTCTAATGACTTTGAAGCATCGGTGCCGCCGCCTTGTGCGAAATCATCCTTGCCACCGCCACCGCCACCAAGAACTGTTGAACCAATCTTGACTAACGCACCTGCCTTCACGCCACTTGTTCGTGCCTCTTCGCTTGTTGCCACTACCAAAACGGGTTTACCGTCATTTGCACTAATGAGTGCGACTACTGATTTGGCTTGACGTTCTCGCAGATCGAGAGCAATCTTACGAAGGTCGTCTCCTGAAACTCCATCTGCCATGACGGATGAAATATACGAAATCCCATTGATGATCTTGGCTGACTTAGCTAGATCTCCCACTTGGGAAAGTGCCTGTGCAGAACGAACAACTGCCAATTCCTTCTCGATATCTTTCATCTTGTTGAGCAAATCAGAGATTCTCTCTGGCAACTCTTCCGCGCGAGCACCCTTGATCAGATCTGTTAATGAGTTCAGCAAAATATGTTCGCGAGCTAAGAACTTATATGCGTCCACGCCAACAAGTGCTTCAACACGACGCACACCAGCACCAATAGAAGATTCGCTTAGTAGTTTGATAACGCCTAGTTGCCCAGAGCGTGCGACGTGTGTACCACCGCATAACTCACGAGCCCAGTCTCCGACGCTTACAACTCGAACAACATCACCATACTTTTCACCAAACAAAGCCATCGCACCAAGCTCTTTAGCTTTTGCTTGACTCATGCTTTCAGCGGTGACCTCAAGGTTGTCCAACAACAAAGTATTAACGCGGGACTCAACATCATTTAAAACGCTCACAGGAACAGAGCCGGTAGCAGGGAAATCAAATCGGAATCGACCCGGAGAGTTTTCAGAACCTGCTTGTGTTGCCGTCTCGCCAAGAATTTCTCGGAATGCTTTGTGAACCATGTGAGTTGCAGTGTGAGCGCGAGAAATTGCATGTCGACGTTCAATATCGATCTCAGCTAACGCTTGGCTACCAACTTCGATCGAACCATTAATTACTCGGCCGCGGTGAACAGACAAACCTGGAACCGGCGATTGAACATCTTCAATTTCAATGATCGAACCATTGCTCAAAGTAATGCGCCCACCGTCGGCCAGCTGACCACCACCTTCAGCATAAAATGGTGTGCGGTTTAAAACGATGTCAACATCATCACCTTCTGATGCACTAGCAACCCCAACGCCATCTACAACTATGCCAACTAGCTTAGATTCAGAACTTTGGTGGGCATAGCCAACAAACTCACTTTTGCCACTCTTGTCGGCAATGGTTTTATAAACCGAAACATCAGTATGACCAGACTTCTTCGCCTTGGCATCAGCCTTTGCTCGATCCTTTTGCTCTTTCATCAAGCGTCGGAATCCATCTTCATCTACTTCAAGGCCTTCTTCACGAGCCATTTCAAGTGTTAAATCAAATGGGAAACCATAAGTATCGTGAAGTTTGAATACTTCATAACCGGGTAACACGGTTGCCTTGCTCTTTTTCAATGCAACTGATGCAAGATCAAATATTTGTGTGCCGCTCTTAAGCGTTTGCAGGAAGCTTTCTTCCTCAGAAACACTCACGGATAAAATACGTTTTTTATCGGCAATTAGCTCTGGGTATTGTGATCCCATCGCACCAATAGCCGAGATAGTTAACTCAGACATAATCGGATCCATTGAGCCCAAAAGGCGCATATTGCGAATCGTTCTACGCATCATGCGGCGCAAAACATAGCCACGACCTTCGTTTCCAGGTGTAACTCCGTCACCGATAAGCATTGCTGATGTGCGTGCGTGATCTGCAATCACTCGCAAAGCAACATCGGACTTTTCAGAAGATCCATACTTCACACCTGTTAACTCAGAAGCTCGATTGAGAATCTTCATAGTTGTATCTATCTCATAAATATTTTCAACACCTTGAAGCAACGCTGCTGTACGTTCTAAGCCAAGACCCGTATCAATACTTTTTGCTGGAAGCTCCCCCAGAATTGGATAACCATCTTTTCCGCCTCCTGCGCCACGTTCGTTCTGCATGAAAACAAGGTTCCAAATTTCGAGATATCTGTTTTCATCTGCAATCGGTCCACCTTCTGCGCCATATGCAGGGCCACGATCGTAATAAATCTCAGAACACGGACCACATGGTCCAGGAACTCCCATAGACCAGAAGTTATCTGCCATGTCACGGCGCTGAATACGCTCCTTAGGAACACCAATTTGTTTGTGCCAAATATCTGCAGCTTTATCATCATCTAGGTAGACAGTGACCCATAACTTCTCTTCAGGGAATCCATAACCACCATCGGCAATTGGTCGGGTTAAGAGCTCCCAAGCAAGTGCAATTGCTCCCTCTTTAAAGTAATCACCGAAGGAAAAATTGCCACACATTTGAAAAAAGGATGCGTGACGAGTTGTTTTGCCAACCTCATCAATATCTAGCGTGCGAACACACTTTTGAACTGACGTTGCACGCTTATACAGAGGTGTTACTTCGCCAAGAAAAAAGGGCTTGAACGGCACCATTCCTGCATTTACTAGTAACAGATTCGGATCATCAGCAATCAAGGATGCTGAAGGAACAACCGTATGAGCTAAACCCTGACGATTATCAGATTCAAAGAAGCGCAGCCAGCGCGAACGGATCTCGGCGGATTCCACTAGCTGGGATCACTCCGCCTTCTTCTTCTTTGAACGGCCTTTGCTCATTTGAGCCGCAGACAAAAGAGCCCCAGCGACTTTAACCGCTGAACTATTCTTATCCATAAAACCTGTTGCCGCTTGATTAACCTTTTCTGACATTTCTTCAATGTTCTTAGTTACACGATTGATGCTGTGAAGAGGACCATTCACGAGAGTTACCGTTGTATTTATCTCATCGATAAGTGGAGCAGTCTCTTCTGTTAGAACCTTGAGCGATTTGCTAGCCTCGTCAACTAAGCGACCAACTCGGATCACTACATATGCCATAGCTAGTGCGATCACAGCAAGTGATGATGCTGCAATTATTGTTGCAATTCCGCCTGGACCCATACCTTTAGCCTACCTGACCCTTACTTATCTTCGCTGGTTTTTGCTTGTGGAACCCAGTCGATTCCGCTCTCTTTGCGTTGAGCCGGAGTAATTGGAGTTGGAGCACCAGTTAATGGATCTCCTCCACTTGCAGTCTTTGGGAAGGCGATAACTTCACGAATTGAATCCGAGCCGGTCAACAATGCACAGACGCGATCTAGACCTAATGCGATTCCGCCATGTGGAGGTGGACCGTAGTTAAAAGCTTCAAGTAAGAAGCCAAACTTGCTTGATGCTTCTTCATCACTTAAACCAATGACAGAGAAAACATCCTTTTGAATAGTGCGGTCATGAATACGTATCGAACCGCCACCTAACTCTGTTCCATTAAGGACGATGTCATAGGCATACGCCAATGCAGATGCAGGATCAGATTTAAAGGTTGAGGCAAACTCTGGTTTTGGTCCGGTGAATGGATGGTGAACCGCGGTCCAACCACCATCATCAGTCGGCTCAAACATTGGAGCATCTACAACCCACAAAAACTCCCACTTACCATCAGCGATTAAATTACAACGCTTACCAATCTCAAGTCGAACCGCTCCTAAAAGATTAAGGGAAGCTGTTCTCTCTCCTGCTGCAAAAAAGATCGCATCCCCTGGCTTTGCGCCAGCAGCGGCAACAATCCCTGCACTCTCTTTTTCTGAGATGTTCTTTGAAACCGGTCCGCCAAGGGTTCCATCCTCATTGACCAAAATGTATGCAAGCCCCTTTGCGCCTCGTGCCTTTGCCCAGTCTTGCCATGCATCTAACTCGCGGCGAGGCGAGGTTGCTCCCCCAGGCATAACAACGCTTCCAACGTATGGTGCTTGGAAAACTCTAAAAGTTGTTTGCGCAAAATACTGAGTCTGCTCAGTTAGTTCATAACCAAAGCGAAGATCAGGTTTATCTGAACCATA
>ENA-UOYK01000738-UOYK01000738.1-marine-metagenome-genome-assembly--contig:-NODE-738-length-10768-cov-3.300720_pt1 | contig 10768 bp, 10 predicted proteins | sample MGYA00238174_ERZ767213 | MGnify/ENA primary metagenome ERZ767213 (study PRJEB28944, sample SAMN06267167) | marine metagenome | isolation source: Columbia River Estuary | place: USA:Columbia River Estuary...
TTTTTTCTAATCGAGTTTTAGATACCATAAATCCAGGGTGTGTTATTGTACCATCAGAGAACTTTTCCGAATTATTCTTGTATACCAATAAAATGACTGCTGATATTACTAACAATATACCCAAAATAATTACTATTTTCCCAGTGTCTGTGTCCATATATTACAATCCGAGAAAATAAATATTGGTTGAATTTACAACATTGCATGATACATTGATAGTAACTTTTGTTGTAATTCAGCCGGTGACCCATCAAATGAAAGTAATAATTCGGGAGGCTCTTTAGTAAAAAAGCTGTAATACATATCTCTTATACATTTCTTGTCGCATTTAGAGAATTTCACCTGAAGGTCTATTCTACCTGGGCGTAATAAAGCGTCATCTATAGTTTCTGGATGATTACTGGTTATAATAAGCATCCTAGAATATACTTCAAGATTACCATCAAGTACTGTAAGGATTCCACCAAGTGTAAGTTCGTCTTCTAATTCTTCTGCGATTTCACTTTTTGGATATATCGACGTATTGATATCATTATTTATCGATGGCTTAGACGTCGTATTGATATCATTATTTATCGGTTTAAACAACGAATAGTTTTCACAATCTTGTATAGAGAGTTCTCTTTGTGATTCCATAGTATTTATGATTACGGGTACTCTTTTCTTTACAATATCAGAAATTGCATCAATTTCTTCAAGTACATACAAACGTTTACTTTGTGGAAGAAAGAGTTTCTTTGTATCAAACTCTCCATTAGCAACAGTCACTTCTTTGCAAAAGAAGAGATTCTTTAATTGAGTCATTGTTTTTATATGACGAAAGTTTACATTTATAATATGTCTATCAGTATATTTAGCTATAGCCTTGATGCATGCTGTTTTTCCACAACCCGGAATTCCATGGAACAACATTCCAAGCTGATAAGGAAGACCCTTATCAGAATACCAAGAATGAGTAAAGGACTTCAACAATATTATGATTACATTGACAATAACATTGAAGCTCCTTGTCAACGTTACGGTTATAAACGCGACAAAATAAAGAAAGTCTGTAATATCAAAATGTCAGATAAAGAGATAGAAGATACAATGACAAAGTATGTAGAGTCTGATTCATATCAGGAAGATTTAGACGTGTTTTTCAAAAAAAATACAAAGAGTAATATAACGACTACGTTAACGAGAACATTGGAGCTCCTTGTCACCGTTACGGTTATAAACGCCAAGACGGAACAGAAATTTGTATAAAGATGTCTGATAAAGAGATAGAAAACAAAATGACAGAGTATGTAAAATCAGGAAAATATAATAAAGATTTCAAGGAATTTAAAACGTCTAGAAATATTACTCCACAACTACATCAATATTTTGATTACATTCAAGACAAACAAGAAATTGTACCAGAGATACATATGGTTCATGCATTGTTATTCAAAATGATAACCTTGGGAAATTACTAGATAAATACCCTACAAGAGTTGAAACAGATGCATTTTTAGATGAAAGAGCATTACGTAAAGTAGGTGACATTAACCCTGCTGCAAAAAATATGATAACAAATAACGTAGATGGAATGTTTACAGGAGTTTGTTATAGTGCATGTTCAATCACATATTTTCATAGGGATACAATTGAAGAGTCTATGAATGAATTTACTGAATTTTCACCTGTAAGATGGGATATCCTCGGATGTAAGTTAAACATTTTGTTTGTACCTATAAATATACAATATGAAAGTTTTGGACATGCCAATATTATGCTAATAAATAAGACTAAAAAGGTGTGGGTTATAGATTATTTTGAGCCTCATGGAATAGCAGAATGGTCAGAGAACGTTCAAACATTCGTGGAGAGATATCTGAGTATTATATTAAATAATCAAGAGTTTGTATTTAAAAAGCAAGTTGATGTATGTCCGTACGTAAAAGGGCAAATGCAGATGAGAGAGCATGCAATTTATAAAGGACCTGGGTTATGCCAGACATGGGTAATTTATTATATTCTTTTAAGACTGTGCAATCCTAATTTATCAAATGAGCAAATACAATTATACTTGTCGTCATTAAACGCTGAGACTCTATTTGGTCGTCTAACCCAGTTAGTATTGTTTATGAGAGATATGAAAGACCTTACCTCTAATGATTACAATTGTGATATGGTAACTATACAATTCAATAATTACATTCGTGCATTTCCATATACATATGCTAGGTATGCTTTAACAGTATCTAGGATTTTGTACAAACAGATTCAAAATAAAAATTTACCAGAGTTTTTAATTCGCAAGTTATTCGACTATAGGGATACTGAGTCATTATTTGTTCAAATGTTGGAAGTGCTAGTTAAACTCAGATATAAAGACATTTCTTCTATCGAAAATCCTGAGTCTCTAACTATATTACAATTAAATAAACTTGTCCATACATTACCAAATATAACGATAACAAAACAAACTGGAAAAGTAGTCTATAAAAAAGAATCAAAGTCATTTTTAAGTTACTTTGGACTTTAACCATTATGATTTACCTAATCGTCATCAATCATACAAACACTGTTTTCAAAAAATTCATGATATTTTTTATGTCGTACATTCAAGAATTCTTTATAGTATTGGTCCCACAAGTCCTTGTTATTCTGTAATCTATTAATGATATCATGTACACCCTTCAACTTTACTTTAGCATGTTCGAACCATTCCTTGTCTCTTTTCACGCTCAAAATTTGATAAGATTCGATATAGTAAAATACACACTCTAATTCTTGTGGGTGGAAACTTATCCATATTAAATGTTCCATAACAGTATTAATATTTGTTGGAGGATATACATATTCTTCTGTACCTGGCTTTCTAAGTATAATTCCAGGTAATTTTGAATCCGGGACATCATAAAAATCCTCTTCAGATACCTCTTTTATATCACATTCGATGTAATCACATATATCTAGGTCACAAACTTCTAATTGTATTTGCATCTGGACCCAATAGTATATAGGAAATTCATTTGGTTTAATTTTTCTTACATTAGGGCACTTGATTTCCAACATTATCCCATTTGGAGTAATTCCATCTGGGCTAGCTGCTAACCAATCAAGTGTAGGGTGAGACAATAGACCAAATTCTATTACTTTTGTATTCTTGAGATTAGAGTACAATTTTACAGCAACATCTTCGAAACGCTTACCATGAAGAGTAGAATGATTATCCTTGTATTGTGAGCCTTCATAAAATTCCAAACATTTTGTTACAATATATTCCTCTCTTGAATTAAAAGAGTTTAATTGTTTTCCATTCATTTTAAAATTACATACGTGATTAGCTATATATCCACTACAATCTTCATTCGTCTTGAACAGACATGATGCTGCTTCACTAGCTGTAATTTTTGTCTGTCGTTGTTTAAACCACTCTGGAGACTTTTGCGGATACATAGGTATCTTGGTAAGAGCTATAACTTTTTTACGATTCATATGATTTATTGTACTTGTATTTACTACAATTCACTTTTAAATAACAACATATGTGAGTTGGCACTTGTATTGTTTTTTACAAGCAATGTTATGAATAATATTCCACATATACCTAAATTTGCAAAACGCTATAAATGTAACAATCAATCGATAGTCAAAATAGACAATCTTCCAACTGGATTATTGAATTTTTCATGTATTGGTAATAAGATATATAAAATTCAAAATCTCCCTGAAAGTTTAGAGACATTTAACTGTGATTATAATTATATTACTAAAATTGAAAATTTACCAAAGACACTAAAGTCTTTTATCTGTAGTAACAATAAAATATCTAGACTAAGAAGTTTACCAACTACTCTGGATGAATTAGACTGTTCTGGGAACTATTTGTGGTATCTAGAAAATCTTCCATCTTCCTTGATTACATTATATTGTTGTGATAATCTATTAACACTCTTGCAAAATTTACCAAGTAATCTACAGACATTGTATTGTAAAAGAAATGATATCCGGTACATAGAGAATTTACCGGTTAATTTACTTGTATTCGATTGCTCTTATAATGTCATTCCAAAGATTCAAGGATTACCTATCAATCTACATACATTTGTATGTTCTTTCAACACAATAACAAAAATCGAAGACTTGCCTGAATCACTAAAAATCTTTAATTGTTCTTGTAATTACATTTCGGTTATAGAGAATTTGCCAAAAAATCTACTTGTCTTTGAGTGTATGGGGAATAATATTTCAACAATTCAAAATCTTCCAATAGGTCTTACATCTTTTACTTGCGACAATAATATGATACTTGTTCTCCAAAATTTACCACAAACCTTGTCAGTATTGAGATGTGATTCTAATTTTATATCAAAGATTCAAAACTTACCAGACTCTTTACGTATATTTGATTGTAGATTTAATGGAATTTCGAAAATCGAGAATTTGCCAAATAGCCTATATAAAATGTCTTGTAGTTATAATAATATCACAGTTATTGAAAATTTACCACTTGGGTTAAGATGTTTCGATTATATAGGAAACATTATTGAAAAGGTTGATAATGTTGATATTGAAAGAATTAGATTCAAACTCACTGGTTATACTAGTATAAAAATTTTACAAAAGAGATATAAAAGACGGCATCTCGGTTGTATAAACTTTATCCAAGAGTGTATACATTTATGGGTATGGAAACCATTAACTGACGATTATAAATTAGGAGTGCGGTTGCGAATCGATTTGGAAGATTTACTTGAAGCCGATACATGAATTATTTTAACAAAAATGCAATCAAGCCAATGACAGCATCAATAGCTAATACATGCCCAGATGTCCTTTGGTCGTGAAAAACTAAATAGGCTGCTAAAAAATACATGATAGAGTGTAATGGTCTAAGTTTGTTCCACCATATCAATCCACCCCCGACTTCTATACCAGTCTTTCGCAAATCGAAAATATAAATTACCATAAATCCTATAGCTATCAATGTTAAAATAATAGCTAAAGGGACTTTAATATTCGGTATATCAGGAGTCTTGAACGCAAGAATTGATAATATAGTTCTTGTAGGTATACATGCGAGTAAGAATGGCGACATTTGTATTGCTAATATTATAACATAAATTAAAAAGTACGTGTGCGTTTATAGAATATACATTTTGTTACTCATAATACTAAATGTCCAAAGGTAAAACGTTAGATTACTTGTCAGAAGACCCAGTGATTCCAAGTGAAGCATACTCTCTTATCACTATCATTGGTCCACATATGCCACAAAAGTGTTCGGTATGGGGATTGAAAATCAGAGGGACTGCTGGTACAAAAGAAGAAGCCATAGAAAAGTCAAAAAGATTGCATAAATTAGACCCTGATTATGATATTTATACAGTTGATACAGGAAAATTCTTCCCACTAGTAGTTGACCCAAGTGCTAACATTCAGACAGAATATGCCAATAATGAATTGAATAATTTACTTAAAAGTTACAATAAAAGCAGACAAGACGCAAATGACGAATGGCACGCTAATAAAAACAAAATGTTGCAAGAAGCTGCTAGGGAAGGAAAAGAAGGTGTTGAAAAAAAGGCGATAATTTCATTTGTCACGATAAAGACTCTTGAAGAGAAAATAAAAGCATCACAAGAAGAAGCAAGAAAACTTGAAGAAAGTTTAAGAGAATACAAAGAAGAATTTGAAAAATATACAGAAGAAGAAAGGGAAGAAGCTAGAAGAGAATTTGATGAAAATGTTTCAAAAAATATCAGTCTATGATTTGGTATTTTTGTAATAAACAAGTACATTCGACAGTCCAGTGAAGAGGCTTGTGAATTCAAAATATGGCAGATGCCTTTTTAATTCAGTATCAGATGTAGTCTTTGACATTTGTCCATCCGAATCTGTTGTGCATTCCGTAATTGCAAATGAGCTTCCGTCATAGATGTGTTGCAATAATACTGCAAGGTCATTTATAGAAATTTCTTCGGATACATTAGGTGATACTACAACACTTGTAAAAGACTCTTTGATATCTAGACCTATAAAATTCATGATAATATGAGCAAAATCTTGCGCATATAAAAATTGACGTTTCGCATTCCCACTTCCTAGAATTGTTACAGCTTTATCTCTGACAAGTTTGTAAACCAATGCTGGTATGACATGTGAACTCGTATCGTTAAATGTATCATATTCACCATATAAATTTGTAGGGATTAAATTGATTACTTTACAAGAGTCATCAAGGAATGAGGACCCGATAAACAAGTCCCTCTTTGCATAAGCATATCCTCTATTAGAGTCATGTGGTGGACCTTTCAGGATGTCTTTACTCTGTAATGGTAACTCACAATTATCTGGAAAGATGCATGTACTTAATACATTTATCAATCTCTTTACTTTAAATTTTTTACAAGCCTCTATTACATTCAAATTCATTCTGGAATTCTGGATGTAATAATCGTAGTTATACTTCATATTATCATATAATCCACCCACTTTTGCTGCTAAATGTACTACAACGTCTGGGCAGTGTCTTTCAAATACCTTAAAAGTGTCATCTATATTTGTCAAATCACAGTCATTTCTTGATAAAAATACAAAACCTGGAGTAGCAAACTCTTGAAGGTGTTTTCCAACCATACCATATCCTCCTGTCACTAATACTTTCTGACTCATTGATTAATAAAATGCTTTCACAATACAGTTTTATGATAATCATTAAATGTATAATTGTATTTTTTTTTACTTGGAAAATACAAGTATGTCTAGTATTAGGTTAAAACAAATAGAAATTCAATCAGGGACTCTTGATATCAATAATGGCAAGTTATATATCACTGATACTACAAATAGTACAAGTAGAGTAACTGGAAGTATTGTTACATTAGGTAGCATTGGAATTGCTAATACATCTGTTGCTACAAGTAGTACTAGTGGTGGTGCATTGACATTAGGTGGAGGTATTGCAGTTGGTAAAAATTCAATATTTGGAGGAGATTTGAATTTAGAAAACGTAAATAGTACTGTTACTATTTCTGGTAATGGAGTGTCAAGATTTTTTATAGATACTGAATCAAACGATAATGTTTATATTGCACCGAATGGCTCAAATAAAGCTTTGGATATATCAAGTACGATAATTCAAGTAAAATGTACAAAGATTAGCACTAACAGTACTGTAGGTGGCTTAGTAATATCAGGGGGAGCCTCTATTAGTAGTACGCAAAATTCTACTAGTTTTACAAACGGAGGAGGTTTAACAGTTGGTGGAGGAGGTGCATTTGGGAAGGACTTGCGTGTTGGTCAAGACACATACGTAAATGGAAATGGAACTACTGCTAATTTATTTATTGGAGCTAATACTGTTAGGTCTTCTGTTGGTTCAGTGAGTATATTAAGTGGAAGCACTACTTCATTGACTATAGATTCTCAAAAAGTTACCATAGAAACAACTACCCAATCTCTAGGAGCGACTTCAGGGTCTCTTGTAATCAATGGAGGTTTAGGAATACAAAAGGATACGTTTTCAAACGGGATATTGACTGTAAATAACACTATACAGTCTACGCATACTACCATTGGTTCGATTGTAACATATGGAGGTTTAGGCGTTGTAAAAAATACTGTCATTGGAGGAGATTTACGGGTAAATAGTGTTGTCGGTATAACTGAAAGCGTTACTCAAAGTAATAAGCTAATACTGTTTCAAACTACTGGTAGTTTAACTGAAACAAGTAATTTTGTCGGCCTTGGTGTAATTTCAGACTCTGACTTGGCATATAGAATTCCTATACAGACTTCTAATCACACCTTTTACGCTGGAACTACAGAAGTTTTTAGAATACTTGGCACAGGAGATGTCCGTCTCAAGGGGAATAGTCAGACATATACATTTTCTGGAAATGGGTCAAGTAGTACAAGTATCTCTTTACAAAGTAACAGTGTTGCAACAGACTCTTCTGTTGAATTTTTCACAGCAGATGGAGATGCAACTGATACAAATACTTTAAAGATTTTTGGAAGAGGTGTGCCAACCTCTGTAACAAACACAGAATATATTTCATTAGGGTGGGACTCATCAGTGAACAAATACAAGTTTAGAGTTGTAAAAACCGGAACTGGTGTATTGCAAGACTTGAGTCTCGAATCAGGTATTACTAACCAAATTCTACTCAGAACTAGTGGTACAGTAAGTGTATCTGGAGCGCTTGATATTATAAGTTTAAGCGCTACTGATATTATCAGTACATCTAATACGTTGACAAACTCTATAAATACACTTGGAGGTTTTACATTAGCTAAGACGTTGACAATTGCAGGAGGTGTGAATTTAAACAACAGACTCAGTGCAACTACTGTATCCAACTTAGAATTAACCTCAAATACAGGTAATGTAGGTCTTGTTTTACAATCTGCTGTTCCAGTACTATCTATGATGTCGGTAGGAACTATTGGTAGCACTAATACTGAGAGTTTTGCTATCACAAGTAGTACTAGTGGAGTGACTATAAGAAATGTTCAAACTGGTAGTGGTGTCAATCGTTCGATTGATATAGGGACTTCTAATCAAATACATTTGAATACAAATGGAAATGTATGTATAGGAACTACTACTTCGGATTTTAAATTGAATGTAAATGGGTCATTTAACGCAACATCAGTTAACTCTAATACTGTTCAAATCAATTCTACAGTCAACTCTACAGGTCCTACAATAGGAAGTATATTTACACTTGGTGGAGCTGGGATTGCAAAAGACCTAAGTGTAGGGGGTATTATTTCAGTGAATAGTACAGAAGCGAATTCGTTTAATACACTTGGCGGAATATCAGTGTCTAAAGGTTTAAATGTAACCCAAGGTATTACTGCTGGAAGCTGTCTCTTTACATCAATCACAGTTGGTTCAATTTCAGTTATTGGAACTGTCCAAAGTACTAGTACTAGTACTGGTAGTGCATTAATATCTGGTGGGGTAGGTATAGTAAAGAATGCATATATCGGAGGAGATGTAAATGCTAGTGGAAATGTAGTATTAAATGGAAGCACGGTTATTTTACAAGGGTCTAATGTTACAAGAAACAGTATAGAAAGAGATGCTTCTGTATTTTCTATAAGTAGATATGATTCTTCAGGGGGATTTTTGGACAAATCACTGTCAATTTCTAATACGACAGGGGAAGTAACTATTACAAATACATGTACAATACAGAAGGCACTTACAATTAATTCTACTATAGAAAGTACTGGTCCTACAGTTGGAAGTGTAGTGTTATATGGAGGTTTAGGATTAAGCAAAGACTTGAATATAGGTAAGAATTGTACAATATATAGTACAACAGAATCTATTGATACTCTTACAGGAAGTTTGATAGTAAAGGGTGGTATCGGGCTATCAAAAAATCTAAACGTAGGAGGTAATGTAGTTGTCACCGGAACTTTGGTAGTCAATGGTACTACAACAACTGTTAATAGTACGACTACAAATCTTGTAGATAACATTTTGGTATTGAATTCTGGTCCAGCTGGAAGCAGAGATGCTGGTATAATATTCACCAGATTTCAGGCAGATAATGACGCTGGCCTTGGTGATGTTGTAACTGATACAACATTTGTAACAGATACTATTCCAGACCAAAGTGCAATGACCAGTACTCAAATAACTCTAAGTACTTCTGCAAATAATACAAACGATTATTACACGGGATGGTATATAAAGGTGACGTCTGGATTTAGTGCAAGTCAAGTTAGAAAGATAACAGCGTACATCGGTAGTAGTAGACTTGCAACTGTAGCTGCATGGACTAGTCAAAACCCTTCACTTAATGACACTGTAAATATTTATAACAAGTCATTTGTTGGTTTATTCTATAATGAATTTAGTGATATATTTCAATTATCTGCCACTGTTCAAGACCCTGGATTTGCAAGTGTAAACAGTACGGCCTATGTCGGATTACAATTAGATACAATATCAGTTTTAGGTACACGCGGGAGTACTGGGTCATCTACTGGAAGTTTAGTAACAGTAGGGGGGATAGGAGTACGATGTACAACAAATTCTGTAAGTGTTACGAATGGAGGAGCGCTCAGTATAGCTGGAGGTGCGTCAATTCAGAAGGACTTGATAATTGGTGGAAGTCTCACTGTAAATGGTGTAGCCATTACGACTGGAATTAGTAGTGTTTCATTCACAGGAGCAAACAATCAAACTTCTGCAGTAGATATCACTTCTGCATTAATCCCGTCTACTGCATATGGTGCAGAGATATATATTTCAACTAGAGTACTAGCTACTACAAATGTATACTCTAATTATCATCTTAGAGTAGTTAATCAACAAACATCATGGGATTTGACTGAAAGTTATATTGGAGGAGACTCTGGTATTAATTTCAGTATAACATCAGGTGGTCAAATCCAATACACTAGTCCAGACTTTCCTGGATTTACAAGTCTCACTATGAAATTTATGATAATTTCAAATTAATTTAATCTGAATGTAAACTGAATTCTGCTTCATGAACTCGAAATAATTAATGACGACCAAACCAGAGTCTTTACAAAAGTTTTATTGTGGCCAGAATCAAATTATCAAAATTGAAAATTTACCCAAGTCTTTACAATTGTTTGATTGTAACTACAATCAAATCACCAAAATTGAAAACTTACCAGAGTCTTTACAAGAATTTGATTGTAACTACAATCAAATTACCAAAATTGAAAACTTAACAGAGTCCTTACAAGTATTTGAATGTAGTGATAATCAAATCACCAAAATTGAAAACTTACCAGCGTC
>ENA-UOYK01000748-UOYK01000748.1-marine-metagenome-genome-assembly--contig:-NODE-748-length-10717-cov-2.677538_pt1 | contig 10717 bp, 6 predicted proteins | sample MGYA00238174_ERZ767213 | MGnify/ENA primary metagenome ERZ767213 (study PRJEB28944, sample SAMN06267167) | marine metagenome | isolation source: Columbia River Estuary | place: USA:Columbia River Estuary...
CCAAACCCTGCCTGCTAATTGCTCGCAACCCCGGACGGTCTAGAGTGTCCTATCTTTGTCCGTCGCATCCCCCGACCGTTCACCTCCGCCCCCATGCCGCGTCTTCCGTCCGCTCTCCTGCTTCTGGCTTCCGCCGCCACCGCGTCCGCCGTCGACTTCAACCGTGAGGTCCGACCGCTTCTCGCTCAGCACTGCTTCGCCTGCCACGGCATGGACGAGCATTCGCGCAAAGGAAAACTGCGCCTCGACCTCGTCGAATCCGCCTACGGCAAAGGTAAGTCCGGCGAAGTCGCCATCGTCCCGGGTCAGCCTGATAAGAGCGAAGTCATCCATCGCATCTTCTCCGACGACCCGGATGACATCATGCCGCCGCCGGAGGCGAAGAAGCCGATCTCCGCGAAAGACAAGGCGACCCTGCGGGCCTGGATCGCCGAGGGAGGCGTCTATCAACCTCACTGGGCCTTCTCCGCGCCTAAGCCGGCGCCCGTGCCTAAGCCGGGCGTCCATCCGATCGACGCGTTCGTCCGCGCGCGCCTCGAGCAAGCCGGCCTGAAGCCTTCGCCTGAAGCCGACCGCTACGCCCTCGTCCGCCGCGTCACGCTGGACCTCACCGGCGTGCCGCCCACGCCCGAAGAGGCCGACACCTTCGTCCAAGACAAATCGCCTGACGCCTACGAGAAACTCGTCGACCGCCTGCTCGCTTCACCGCGCTATGGCGAACGCTGGGCCCGCCGTTGGCTCGACCTCGCCCGTTATGCCGACACCAACGGCTTCGAGAAGGACCGCCCACGCACGATCTGGCCCTATCGCGACTGGGTCGTGAAGGCCCTCAACGCCGACCTGCCCTACGACCAATTCGGCATCAAGCAGCTCGCCGGCGACCTCCTCCCCGGAGCCACGCCCGACGACCACATCGCCACCGGCTTCCACCGCAACACGATGCTCAACGAGGAAGGCGGCATCGACCCCAATGAATACCGCTTCTACGCGATGGTCGACCGCGTGGGTGCGACCGGCGCGGCCTGGATGGGCCTGACGATGAACTGCGCGCAGTGTCACACCCACAAGTATGACCCGATCCTGCACACGGATTACTTCGGCGTCATGGCGCTGCTGAACAACGCCGACGAACCGACCTACCACATCCCGCCGGCCGACCTAGCCGCGCAGGTGGCCGACCATGCGCGCAAGATCGCCGCCGCCGAAGCATCTCTGCCCGACAAGTTCCCTGGCGGCGTGGCCTCCCTCGATCCCAAGGTCGACGCGTGGATCGCCGCCGAAGCCCCCAAGGCCTCGAAGTGGGAAGTACTCCGTCCGACGTCCCTCAAGACCACGATGCCGAAACTCGAAGTGCAGCCCGACGGCTTCATCCTCGGCGGCGGCGACAGCAGCAAGAGCGACGTCTATGACCTCACCTTTGATCGTGGCCACAAAGGTGTCACCGCGCTCCGACTGGAAGTCGCGGACCACCCTTCCCTGCCCAACGACGGACCCGGCCTGACCGGCTACGAGGGCCCCCTCGGCGGTTTCTTCCTCAGCGAACTCCAAGCCTGGCAAGGCAAACAGCGTCTAGAGTTCGGTGAAGCCATCGCGACGAACGACGAAGAGGAAGATCGTATCAGTGATGCCGCCGCCGCGCCCAAGACCAAAGCCAAAGCGAAAGGCAAGGCCGCCCGCAAGAAGAACAATGCCTCCGCCGCGCTCGATGGCGAGATGTCGAGCGGCTGGCAGGTGCAGGGCGGCTACGGTCAACGCCAGACGGCCGTCTTCCGTTTCGCCAAGCCGACCGACCTCCCAGCCGGCTGGACCCTGAAGATGCTTTTTGAAAAGCACTTCTCTTGCTCGCTCGGCCACTTCCGCCTCTCCGTCACCACCGACGAGCAGGCCACCGCCACCGGCCACCCCGCGGCGATCGAGGCCATGCTCGCCGGCGCCGCCCCGCAGGATCGGGACGCCCTGCGCATGCGCTTCCTCGAGACCGCGCCCGAAGTCGCCGTGCATGCCAAGGCCCTCGCCGCCCTGCGCAAGCGCATCCCGCGCGGCCAGCCCACGCTCGTCATGCGCGAGCGCCCCGCCTCCAACCCGCGACCGACCGTACGTTACCACCGCGGCGAGTACCTGAACCCGCGCGAAGAAGTGAAGCCCGGCGTGCCCGCCTTCCTGCCCGGCCTGCCCAAAGACGCCCCCGCCAACCGCCTGACCTTCGCCCGCTGGCTCTTCGCGCCCGAGAATCCGCTGACCGCCCGCGTGGCCGTGAACCGCCAGTGGCAGGCCTTCTTCGGCCGAGGCTTCGTCGCCTCGCTCGAGGACTTCGGCTACCAGAGCGAAGCCCCCACGCACCCTGAGTTGCTCGACTGGCTCGCCGTCGAATTCCAGCGTACCGGCTGGTCGATGAAAAAGCTGCACCGCCTCATCGTCACCAGCGCCACCTACCGCCAGTCCTCGCGCGTCACGCCCGAGCTCGCCGAAAAGGACCGTGAGAACCTGCTGCTCGCCCGCGGCAGCCGCTTCCGCCTCGACGCCGAAGTCATCCGCGACGGCGCGCTGCAGGCGGCCGGCCTGATCTCCTTCAAGATGGGCGGCCCTGGCGTCTACCCACCCCAGCCCGCGAGCGTGACCAGCGAAGGCGCCTATGGTAAGATCGATTGGAAGCCCAGCGAAGGCGAGGACCGCTACCGTCGTTCGCTCTACACCTTCATCAAGCGCACCGCCCCGTTCGCGATGGCCACGACCTTCGACGCGCCCACCGGCGAAGCCTGCATCGCCCGCCGCGACGTGTCCAACAGCCCGCTCCAGGCCCTCACCCTGCTCAACGACGAGATGTTCATGGAAGCGGCCCGCGCTCTCGGAGCGAAGGCCATGGCCGCGGCCTCCGATGACGCCGGTCGCATCGCCTTCGTCCTCCGCCGATGCGTCACCCGCCCGCCGGCGCCCGACGAGCTGAAGACCATGCAGGCCTTCGTCGACGCGCAACGCGCCCGCAAGGTCGCCGACAAGGACGTCTGGACGGCCCTCGCCCGCGCCGTGCTCAACCTCGACGAGAGCATCGTGCATCCGTAACACATAGATGACGGATGACAGACCGATAAAACCAACCCACCCCTAGAGCCTTCTCCATCCAGCCCTCCATTCAGCGCTCAACTCAGTCCTCCATTCAGCCCTCCATCGTCTGTCATCTGCCATCTGCCATCTGTCATCCTCCATCTGCCATCTTCCCCATGTCCCGCCCCAACGTCACCCGCCGGTACTTCTTCCAAGAATGCGCCCTCGGCGTCGGTAAGATCGCCCTGGCTTCCCTCGTGGCCGACGGCGCCATGGGCCGCCTCGCCGCCGCCGGCTCGGGCCAGGTCTCCGGTCTCCCCCACCACCCGCCCAAGGCCAAGGCGGTCATCCACCTCTTCATGGCCGGCGCGCCCTCGCAGCTCGAGCTCTTCGACTACAAGCCCGAGCTCGCCAAGCTCGAAGGCAAGCCGCTCCCGCCCTCGATCATCAACGGTCAGCGCTACGCGTTCATCCGTCCCGACGCCGCCGTGCTCGGACCGCGCTATAAGTTCGCCCGCCACGGCCAGTCCGGCGCCGAGCTCTCGGAGATGATCCCTCACATCGCTTCGATCGCCGACGACATCGCCATCGTGAAGTCCTGCCGCACGACGCAGTTCAACCACGCGCCCGCGCAGATCTACATGAACACCGGCTTCTCGCAGCCAGGCCGTCCGAGCATGGGCTCCTGGATCACCTACGGCCTCGGCTCGGAGGCCAAGGACCTCCCCTCTTTCGTGGTCATGAGCACCGGTGCCGGCATCAGCGGCGGCGCGGCCTGCTGGGGCAGCGGCTTCCTGCCGAGCTCCTATGCGGGCACCCGCTTCCGTAATACCGGTGACGCGATCCTCAACACCGGCACGCCCGCGGGCATCGATCCGGCGACGCAGAAGGACACCATCGGCCTCATCAACGCGATGAACGACCGCCGCCTGCGCCTCGACGGCGACAGCGAGATCGCCACGCGCATCGCCAACTACGAGATGGCCTACCGCCTGCAGACCTCGGCGCCCGACCTGATGGACCTCTCTTCCGAGAGCAAGGAGACCCTCGAGCTCTACGGCTGCGACCCGAAGGTGCCATCCTTCGCCCGGGCCTGCCTGCTCGCCCGCCGCATGGTCGAACGCGGCGTCCGCTTCATCAACATCTACAACGAAGGCTGGGACGCGCACAGCGACGTCGCCGGCAACGTGAAGAACAACTGCGCCAAGACCGACAAGGCCTCTGCGGCCCTCGTCAAGGACCTCAAGCGCCGCGGCCTGCTCGACAGCACGCTCGTCGTCTGGGGTGGCGAATTCGGCCGCACCCCGATGGTCGAGTCCAGCGTCTCGCTCGGTCGCAGCCAAGGCCGCGACCACCACCCGCAGGCGTTCTCGATGTGGATGGCCGGCGGCGGCATCAAGGGCGGCCAGACGATCGGCGAGACCGATGAGATGGGCTTCAACATCGTCAAGGACGAGGTCCGCGTGCCTGACCTGCAGGCGACCATCCTCCACTGCCTGGGCGTCGACCACGAGCGCCTCACCTTCCGCAACGCCGGCCTGGACTTCCGCCTCACCGGCGTCGAGCCCTGCCATGTCGTGAAGAAGTTGTTGGCCTAAAGAAGAGCCGGAGGCAGTGCTAGGGTGGGGCTAGGCCGTATGCTTGTTCTCGCAACCTAGGGGGATTTCAGATGTTAGATAAGCATGCGCACCCCTCGCTTCCTCGCCCTCCTGCTGACCGTCTTCATCGGTGGCACCTCCCTCTTCGCCGCTGGCTTCCGCCTGGCCGCGCCGATCTCGGACCATATGGTTCTCCAGCGCGAGAAGCCTGTGGCGGTCTGGGGTTGGGCCGACGCCGGCGAGACGGTAACCGTCGCCTTCGCGGGCCAGTCGAAGTCCGCCACCGCGGACGCCGACGGCAAGTGGATGCTGAAGCTCGACGCCCTCGCCGCTTCGGCCGAACCGCGCACGCTGACCGTCACGGGCAAGGACGGCCATAAGCTCGAGGTGCAGGACGTCCTCGTCGGCGAAGTCTGGCTCGGCTCCGGCCAGTCGAACATGGCGATGACCGTGCAATCGTCCAACCACTACCCGACCGAGCAAGCGCGCGCCAAGCTGCCGCTCATCCGGCACTATCGCGAGACTTCGACCCACTCCGCCGCCCCTGCCGCCGAAGGCAAAGGACTGTGGCAGGAATGCTCGCCCGACACCGTCGGCGGTTTTTCCGCGACGCTCTTCTTCTTCGGCCGCGAGATCCACCGCGAACTCGGCGTGCCAGTCGGCCTGATCAACACCTCCGTCGGCGGCACGCCCATCGAGTCCTGGGTCTCGGCCGAAGCCCAATCCTCCGATCCGGAAACCAAGGACAACTTCGACACCAAGATGAAGGACTACCTGGCTTTCGACGAAGCCAAGGCGCCTGAGCTCTTCAAGAAGCAGATGGATACCTGGAAGGCCGCCGTCGCCAAGGCCAAGGCCAACGGCACTCCCTTCGTCACCCCGGCCCCCAAGAACCCTCTGGCGATGCGCAAACTGAAGGGCGGACCCGCTGGCCTCTACAACGGCAAGGTGGTCAATCTCGTGCCTTACACGCTCCGCGGTATGCTCTGGTACCAAGGCGAGGGCAACGCCGGCAACCCGGGCCTTTATCACAAGCAGCTCTCCCAGCTCGTCACGAGCTGGCGCACGCTCTGGAACGACGAGGTCCCCTTTGCCTGGGTGCAGCTTCCGAACTACACCTCGCCCGGCGAAGGCTGGCCCCGCGTCCGCGAATCGATGATGAAGACGCTGGCACTCCCGAAGACCGGCATGGCCATCACGATCGACCTCGGCGACGCCAAGGACATCCACCCGAAGAACAAGCAGGACGTCGGCAAGCGCCTCTCCTTCTGGGCCCTCGGCACGGTCTACGATAAGAACGTCGCCGCCATCAGCGGCCCGCTCCCGGCCGGCTCCTCGATCAACGGCGGCGCGATCACGGTCTCCTTCAAGCATGCGAACGGCGGACTGAAATCCATGAACGGCGGCGCCCTCACGGGCTTCCAGATCGCCGGCGAAGACAAGCAGTGGAAGGCCGCCGAGGCGAAGATCGTCGGCGAGACCGTGGTCGTCAGCAGCGCCGAGGTCACCCAGCCTGCCGCCGTCCGCTACGCCTGGAAGGATTGGCCGGAATACAGCCTCGCGAACGGCGCCGGCCTGCCCGCCTCCCCCTTCCGGACCGACGATTGGCCGGTCGCGGTAACCGTCGCGCCCAAGGGTAAGAAGTAAGCCCTCGGCCTCGGCTTGGCCTACGGGAAAACGGGGGGTTCGCCTTGCAACCCCCACCCTTTTGACCTGTCTTAAAAGCCAGCATGAAGACCCCGCTTGCCGTCCTGGCTCTGCTTGTCGGAGCCACGTCCGCCTTCGCCTTGAACAAGGGCAATGCCGGACCGAAGGACATCACCCTCAAGTTCGACCTCCCCGCCCCGGCGCCCCTCTCACCGGAGGATGCCCGCAAGGCCTTTCGCCTACCGCCCGGCTTCCGCATCGAGCTCGTCGCGAGCGAACCGATGATCGAGACGCCCGTGGCGATCAGCTTCGACGACCAAGGTCGGATGTTCGTGGTCGAAATGCGGGGCTACATGCGCGACGTCGACGGCACGACGGAGAAAGAACCGATCGGCCGGGTCTCCCTGCTCACCGACACGGATGGCGATGGTCGCATGGATCGCGCGACGGCCTTCGCCGATGATCTCGTGATGCCCCGCGGCGTGATGCCGGTCAAAAGCGGCGCGCTCATCGCCGAACCGCCGAACCTCTTCTTCTGCCGCGACCTCGACGGCGACGGCAAAGCCGAGAACCGCACGATCGTGGCCTCCGACTACGGCACCTTCGGCGGCCAGCCGGAACACATGGCCAACACGCCGACCTGGGCGATGGATAACCGCATCTACTCCGCGGGCTATGGCGTGAGCTTCCGCGCGCAGGGTGATACGTGGCAGCGCGGACCCGGCCTCGGCCGCGGCCAGTGGGGCCTCTGCCAGGACGACGCCGGACGCCTGTTCTTCAACTACAACTCCGACCTCCTCCGCGCCGACCTCCTGCCCGCCGCGGCCTTCTCGCGCAATCCGCTCCTGCGTACGGCCTCGTCGGTGAACTTCCAGGTGATGAAGGACCAGTCGGTCTTCCCCTCGCACCCGACGCCCGGCGTCAACCGTGGGTACGACCCGAAGACCCTGCGCGCCGACGGCACGCTGGCCCGCGCGACCTCCACCTGCGGCGCCGTGGTCTACCGTGGCGACGCCTTCCCAGCCGAATATCGTGGGAACGCCTTCGTCCCCGAGCCGTCCTCCAATCTCGTGAAGCGCCTCAAGCTGACCGAGAAGGACGGCGTGATCACCGCCGAGGACGCGCATCCGGGCACGGAGTTCCTGACCTCGACCGACGAACGCTTCCGCCCGGTGATGATGGCCAACGGACCGGACGGCGCGCTCTACGTCGTGGACATGTACCGAGGCATGCTCCAGCACCCGGGCTTCCTGACGCATTACCTGATGGCCAACATCAAGGCGCGTAAGCTCGAGACGCCCGTCAACCAAGGCCGCATCTGGCGCATCGTGCGCGACGATAAGGCGGCCCCGACCAAGACGATCTTGCCGGCCGGCGTCGCCGACCGCGTCGCCCGCCTCTCCCACCCTAACGGCTGGGTCCGTGACGCCGCCCAGCGCCTGCTCGTCGAAAGCGGCGACGCGGCCGCCGCCCCGGCCCTACGCGCCCTGCGCGCCGACGCGGCCACGCCGGCCGTGACACGCCTGCATGCGCTTTGGACCTTGGACGGCCTCGGCGCCATCACGCCGGATGACGTCCGCGCCGCCCTGAAGGACGCCGACGCGCAAGTCCGCGCCGCCGCCGTGCGCCTGGCCTCGGCGGACCTCCTCCCCGACCTGCTCGCGGTGAAGGATGACCCTGCCCCGCTGGTGCTCGCCCATCTCGCAATCCGCCTCTCGGCCGCCAACCAGCCGACCGCCGACCGCACGCTCGCCGAACTCCTCGCCCGTCATGGCAAGAACGCCCTCATCCGGGAAGGCGCCCTTTCCGGGGCTCGCGGTCGCGAAGTCGCCCTCGCTCAAGCCGTCGTCGCGGTCGCCGACCGCGCCAACCTGACCGAGACCGGCCCGGTGCTCGAAGCCTTGGCCGCGCTCGTCTCGCAGGCCGGCAAAGGCGGACCCTTCGAACAGATGCTCGGCGTGGCCGTGACGCTCGATGACCGGACCAACCTCCGCGATGCCGTCCTGCGCGGCCTCGATCAGACCATCCGTGACACCAAGACGAAGAAGACCTCGCCGCTGAAGACCATCTGGCTGAGCTCCGAACCTGCTCCGCTGGCCAAGCTCCGCGCCACCGTGAAATCCTCCGGCGGACTCACGAACCTGACCTCCCTCTCGTCCCGCCTCGCGTGGATGGGCAAGCCGGGTGCGCCCGCCCCTCCCAAGGTCACGGCCCTCACGAAGGTCGAGCTCGAGCGCTTCGACAAGGGCAAGGTCATCTTCACGACGCTCTGCGCCCCCTGCCACCAGCCGCACGGCTACGGCCTCGACGGCCTCGCGCCGCCCCTCGTCGATAGCGACTGGGTGCTCGGCAAGCCCGACGTCACCGCCAAGATCGTCCTCAACGGACTCGGCGGCCCGATCAAGATCGGCAACCGCACCTGGGACCTTTCCATGCCGCCGATGGGCATGCTCAGCGACGAAGACGTCGCCAGCGTGCTGACCTACATCCGTCGCGAGTGGGAGCATAACGCCTCGCCCGTGGACGCCAAGTTCGTCGCCGGCGTGCGTAAGCAGAGCGCCGACCATCCGAATTCTTGGACCGCCGACGAACTCCGTCCGCCCACCAAGAAGACGGCGCAGGCGAGGGCCGCCAAATAATTCCGATGCATACTTACCGTTCGCTGCTCGCCCTCCTCGCCCTGTGTGCGTCGGCCGGGGCGGCGCCCAAGCCTAATATCGTCGTCATCCTCGTCGATGACATGGGCTTCTCGGACCTCGGGTGCTATGGCGGCGAGATTGCGACGCCGCATCTCGATGCGCTCGCGCAGGCGGACGAATCCGCCTGGCGCGAGACGCAAAGGGAAGTTTTCAGCGCTTCTTGCTGACCTTCAAGCGGCGACCGCGATTCGAGCTCGCGAGACGCAGCGACAGGCGCAGAGAGAACGCCTTAAAGGTGATAGCGGCAACCGAGCGACCCAAGGCCTTGGCGATCTTGGCAGTCGACATCGTGCCGGCGAGTTTGCGCAGCTTCTTCTCATCCGCCGGAGTCCACGGAGTGACGTTACGCTTGCTCTTGCGGGCGACCGGACGAGATTTCTTTTTAGCCATGAATGCGAATTCCTGAAACAAAGACCGCGCGCATTCTAGGGGGAAACCCCGGTGCTGCCTACCAAAATTCTGTGCAGCACCGGGTTTTGGTGTCTTCCCTAACTTTTTTTGTTATTTCATTGAGGCGTCAGCAGCCGAAGAAAAGCCGCGTTTGCGCATCAGAGCGTCGATTTGCGGGTCGCGACCGCGGAACGAACGATAACTGTCCGCCGGATCTACGGTATTACCGATAGACAGCACGTTATCGAAGAGTTTCTTCGCCAATTCCTTGTCCCAAGTGCCTTTGCCAGCGGCAAACGCTTCCCAAGCGTCCGCGACCAGGGTGTCCGCCCAGAGGTAGCTGTAGTAGCCCGCCGAGTATCCGTCACCAGAGAAAACGTGACCGAACTGCGGCGTGCGATGACGCATCACGATCTCGGCCGGCATGCCGAGGCTGACGAGCGTTTCGCGCTCGAAGGCATCGGGGTCGATGCGTCGATCGGGCGTGGAGGTCAGGTGCAGCTTCATGTCGATGAGCGCTGCCGAAAGATATTCCACTGTCGCGAAGCCTTGATTGAAGGTTTTGGCGCGCTCGACCTTGGCGACGAGTTCAGCCGGAATGGGCTTGCCCGTCTCGTGATGGACAGCGTAACGATCGAGGATTTCTTTCACCGGCAACCAGTGCTCGAGCAGCTGTGATGGGAACTCGACGTAATCACGAGCGACGCTTGTGCCAGCCACACTCGGATAGTTCACGTTGGAGGAGAGACCGTGCAGGGCATGACCGAACTCGTGGAACAACGTGACCGCGTCATCCCAACTGATGAGTGCCGGTTTGCCAGGCTCACCTTTGACGAAATTGGAGTTATTCGACACGATGGTCGTGACTTCACCATCGAAACGCTCCTGCGTTCGATAGGCATTCATCCAGGCGCCCGATTGCTTGCCGACGCGGGCGAACGGGTCAAAGTAGAACAGACCAATGAATCGGCCGTCGGTGCGCTCAACACGCCACACGCGTACATCCGGGTGATAGACGGGCACCGTGCCTACAGCAAGCTCGGTGAGGCGCATTCCGAAGAGTTCTTCGGCCACACTGAACATGCCTTCGCGCAACTTTTCGAGCTGCAGGTAGGGTTTCAGTTCGTTGGTATCAAGATCGTACTTCGCTTTGCGAACCTTCTCGGCATAGAACCGATAGTCCCAGGGCTCGATACGAATCTTCGCGCCCTCGGAATCAGCGAGCGCCTGCATGTCGGCGACTTCTTCTTTGACGCGGGCGGCAGCAGCAGGCCAGACCTTCATCATCAGGTCCATCGCCTTGTTCGGGTCCTTCGCCATTGTGTCGGCCATGCGGTAATG
>ENA-UOYK01000752-UOYK01000752.1-marine-metagenome-genome-assembly--contig:-NODE-752-length-10698-cov-3.850391_pt1 | contig 10698 bp, 9 predicted proteins | sample MGYA00238174_ERZ767213 | MGnify/ENA primary metagenome ERZ767213 (study PRJEB28944, sample SAMN06267167) | marine metagenome | isolation source: Columbia River Estuary | place: USA:Columbia River Estuary...
GCGGAGCGCGCGCACTTCTTCTCGGAGTTCCTCCAGGAGGGCTTCGAACTTGTCGGCGGACTTGTCGGCGGATTTGACGGACTTCTTGAGCTCGTCGCGGACGGACTTCAGTTCGGACTCAAGGGACTGCGCGGCTTCGGCGCGCGCCTTGCCGGCGTTCTCCGCGGCCTCGTCGGCGTCGGCCACGAGCGCCCGGACCGTGATGGCAAGGCTTTCGACCTTGGCGGTGAGCTCTTCGAGGGCTTCGGAAGATCCGGCGGCGGACACGGCGACCTCGACCTTCCCGCCCATTTCAGCCAAGGCGGCCTTGAGGGCGTTGATCTCGGTGGAAGCACGCTGCGCGACGGCCGCGGCGGAGGACTCGGCCGCCTTGCGCGCGGTCATCTCGGCTTCGACGATCCGGCGATTCATCGCCTCGTTGCCGGCGCGGATGTTATCGCGCTGGAGGTCGATCTCTTCGGCGAGCTTGGCGCGGAGGCGGGCCTGTTCGGCCTGACGCTCGGCCTTGCCGCCGCCGTCCTTGAGGACGGGGATCACCACGATGAGCGAAGCCGCGAGGATGGCGCAGATCACCAGGAAGGTGTCGAGGCCGTCGCGCTTGTCCGGCATGACGATGAGGATCGCCATCACCGCGATCAGGTCGGCGGCGACCAGGAACCATTTTTCTTTGAGGAGCTTCTCGAATTCGCGGTTCATTGGGGTATGCGGGGTAAGGGGGCGGCCTAACGGGGCCGTTCGACGAAGCCGACCTTGCGGTTGACCTTGGACAAGGTCCGGAAGGCGGTCGCCTGCGCCTGCTCGGCGCCGGACTTGAGGATACGGTCGAGTTCGCCGCGGTCCTTGATGAGCTCGTCGTAACGCAGGCGGACCGGGTCGAGCATCGCGACGACGGCGTCGGCGACGGCCTTCTTGAAGTCACCGTAACCCTTGCCGGCGAACTCTGACTCGAGGGTCGCGACGGAGCGACCGGTGCAGGCCGACATGATCGAGAGCAAGTTGGTGACGCCCGGCTTGTCGGCGCCGGAACGGACCTCGGCGGAGGAATCCGTCACGGCCGACATGATCTTCTTCCGGATGTCCTCGGGGCGGTCGGTGATGAACACCGTGGCCGCGTGATTGGGGTCCGACTTCGACATCTTGGCGGTCGGATCCTGCAGGGACATGATGCGCGAGCCGACCTTGGAGATGAAGGGCTCGGGGACCTTGAAGGTGTCGGAGTAGCGGTGGTTGAACTTCTCGGCCAGGTCGCGGGCGAGTTCGAGGTGCTGCTTCTGGTCGTCGCCCACCGGCACGAGGGCGGCGTTATAGAGCAGGATATCCGCGGCCATCAGCACGGGATAGAACAGCAGGCCGGCGTCGACCGACTCCTGCTTGCGCGACTTGTCCTTGAACTGCGTCATGCGCTCCAGCTGGCCGAGCGGGCAGATGCACCCGAGGATCCAGGCCAGTTCGGTGTGGCCGATGACGTGGGACTGGGCGAAGAGGCGGCTGCGGGCCGGGTCGAGTCCGCTGGCGACATACTGCGCCAGGCAGGAATAGGTGTTCTCCCGGAGCTGGGCGGGGACGTAAGGGACCGTGATGGCGTGCTGGTCCACGATGCCGAAATAGCACTCGTGGTCGTCCTGCATCCGGCCCCAGTTGAGGACCGCCCCCAGATAATTACCCAGGTGGAGGCGCCCGGTCGGCTGGGCGCAGGTCAGGACCACGGGCTTGGCGGGCTTTTTTTCGCTGGTTTCGCTCATTCCGGTCTGCCCAGCGTGGCAAGGGGCTCGCCCCGCTTCAAGCGGATTGGACGTTCGGTGACGCTTGAAAACAGACGAAGCCCGTCCTACAAGTCACCTCCCTCTCACGCCCCGACCATGTTCTTAGCCCAAATCGCCCCTCTCGCCGCACCGGCGGCCGCCGCCCCCACCGTCGCCCCGACCAGTTATTTCATCATCGGCGACATCAAGAATATCGTGGCCAAGGCGCCGGAAGACTGGGGCAGCATCGCCATCCATGCCGTCGGCTACGTCGCTCTCGCCTATGCGGCCGGCTGGCTCGCCGACAAGGTCCTCCGCTGGGTCTCCACCAAGTTCGGCCAGAGCCCGATCGCCGAAGCCTCCGTCGCGGCCATCGGCAAGGCCCTGCCGCTGATCCTGCCGGCCTACACCCTCCTCTTCCTCATCAAGGACAACAAGCCGGAGCTCGCGCACATCGGCTGGCTCGACTTCGCCGCCATCGCCGGGGCCTTCCTCTGCTCGATCGCCCACACCACGGCGGTCTTCCACCTGCTCGCCGTGCCCATCGCCTGGGCCCAGAAGATCGCCGACAGCTCGGAGAACAAACTCGATGACATCCTCGTGCCGATGTTCTCCACGGTCATCCGCATCGCGGTGATCCTCGTCGGCTCCTTCAAGGCGATCTCGATCGTCGACCCGAAATCGTCCGACGCGATCCTCGGCCTGCTCGCCGGCGCGGTCGTCGGCCTGGCCTTCGCCTCGCAGGACACCATCAAGAACGTCTTCGGCGCGGTGATGCTCATCGTCGACCAGCCCTTCACGCTCGGCGACGTCATCAACATCGGCAGCCACGAAGGCAAGGTCGAGTCGCTCGGCCTGCGTTCGACGACCATCATGATGCTCGACGGCCAGCGCCTCGCGATCCCGAACGGCGACCTCGCCACGCGCCCGATCGTCAACCTGACCCGCCGCGACTTCATCCGCGCGCAGGACCTCGTGCACCTCGAAGCGAACACGCCGGCCGAGAAGGTGAAGGAAGCCGCCGAGATCATCCGCGGCCTGATCGCCGGCCATGAAGGCTCCCAACCCAGCCACCCGCCCCTCGTGCACGTCCTGGATTACAGCGAATGGGCGGTGAACATCCGCCTGATGTACTGGTATTTCCCGGCCCAGGCCGCCAAGCAGCTCGAGTTCAACCAGCAGCTGCTGCTCCGCATCAGCGAGAAGCTCCAGCAGGCGGGCATCCGCGTCGCCTCGCAGGGTACCCCGCAGAACCGCTGACCTTCCTTCCCATGCCCCTCATCGAAGCCCAGCACCTATCGAAGTCCTTCGGCGCGCTCCGCGCCGTGCACGACGTCTCCTTCTCCGTCGACCGCGGCGAGGTGGTCGGCTTCCTCGGACCCAACGGGGCCGGGAAGTCCACCACGATGAAGATGCTCACCGGCCACCTCCGCGCCGACGCGGGCGCCGCCCTCATCGCGGGGCTCGACGTCGCCGAAGAGGCCGTCCGGGCCAAGCAGCACCTCGGCTACTCTCCGGAAGGCGCCCCCGCCTACGGTGAGATGACCGTGCGCGAGTTCCTCCGCTTCGCCGCCGACCTGCGCGGCCTGGCCGACCCGGCCGCGAGCGTCCGCCGGACCCTCGCCCTCTGCCGCCTCGAGGAAGTCGCCGCCCAAGGCATCGACACGCTCTCCAAGGGCTACCGCATGCGCGTGGGCTTCGCCCAGGCGGTGCTGCACGACCCGGAGGTGCTCATCCTCGACGAGCCCACCGACGGCCTCGACCCGAACCAGAAGCATGAGGTGCGCCGCATCCTCAAGGAGATGGCCGCGACCAAGGCCGTCATCGTCTCCACCCACATCCTCGAAGAAGTCGGCGAGCTCTGCACGCGCGTCATCGTGATCGCGAAGGGCGAAGTCCGCTGCGACGAGTCCCGCGAGAAGTTCCTCGCCCGCGGCGCCGACCTCAACGCCGTCTTCCGTCAGCTCACCGCCTGAACCTCTTCCCCATGACCTCCCCTGCTCCCGCCGCCCCCGGCCTCAAGCCTTTCGCCGCGATGCTCCGCCGTGAGTTCGCCGGCTATTTCCGCACGCCCCTCGCCTACGTCTTCCTCGCGGTGTTCAACGCCTTCGCGGTGTCCCTCGCGTTCTTCGTCGGCGGCCTCTACGAATCCGGCGTCGCCAGCCTGGACCGTTTCTTCCTCTACCACCCGTGGCTCTGGGCGTTCCTCGCCCCCGCCGCCGGCGCCCGCCTCTGGGCCGAAGAACGCCGCCAAGGCACGCTCGAACTGCTCCTCACCTGGCCGATCACGGTCTGGCAGGCCGCGCTCGGCAAATTCCTCGCGGCCTGGCTCTTCCTCGCCTGCGCGCTGCTCATGACGCTGCCCGTCGCCTTCACGGTCGGCTGGCTCGGCGATCCTGACTGGGGCGTGATCGTCTCCGGCTACGCCGGCTCGCTGCTCTGCGCCGGCGCCTGCCTCGGCGTCGCCGCCGTGGCCTCGGCCCTCACCCGCAGCCAGGTCATCGCCTTCGTGACCGGCTTCCTCGCCTGCTTCCTCCTCGTGCTCGTCGGCTACGGCGTGTTCGACGAACTCCTCGCGGGCCTCTTCGGCCCCGCGGGCATCGACGAGATCCGTCGCCTCGGCCTCTGGCGTAACCTCGAGCCGTTCACCCTCGGGCTGCTCGACGTCCGGCCGACCGCCTACTTCCTGTCCGTGGCCTTCGCCGGCCTGGGCCTGAGCACCATCATCATCGAACGCCGCTGAACGCCGCCATGAACCGCTCCCAAGCCTTCCTCGCCACCGCCGCCGTCCTCGCGGCCGCCTTCTTCGTCAACCTGATCTTCGGCGCCTTCGGCGCCCGCGCGGACCTCACCGCCGACCGCACGTTCACGCTCTCGCCGGGCTCGCAGCGCATCGTCACCCAGCTCGATGAGCCGGTGACGCTCGAGTTCTTCGTGAGCCGCTCCGACGTCAAGCTGCGCCCCTACCTCGAAAGCTACTCGCGCCGCGTCGAGACGTTGCTCCGCGAATACGTGGCCGCTTCCGGCGGCAAGGTGCGCCTCGTCGTCACCGACCCGCGCCCCGACACGAAGGAAGAGCAGCGGGCCCAACGCCACGGCCTCGCCGGCCTGCGCGCCGCCCAAGGCAACGCCTACCTCGGCCTCACGGCCCAGCAGGCCGACACGGTCAAGGCCCTGCCGATGCTCGATCCGTCGCGCGAACGCTTCCTGGAGTTCGACCTGTCCAAGCTGATCGCCTCCGCCTCGCGCCTCGACCGCCCGAAGCTCGCGCTGATCAGCTCGCTGCCCATCACGACGGCTGCGCCCCAGGGCGGCGACCAGCAGCCGGGCCCGGCGGAGTTCCTGCTCGCCGAACTCGGCCAGACCTTCGAGGTCGTGACCCTGAACACGACGGAGAAGGAGCTCCCGGCCGACGTCGCGGTCGTGGCCCTCGCGCACGCCCACCACCTCGACGAACAGCTCGCCTACGCGGTCGACCAGTTCCTGCTCAACGGCGGACCGGTCTTCGCCGCGGTCGATCCGCTGTCGCGCATCCAGAAGTTCTCGCAGGGCGGCATGCCCTTCATGATGGCGCCGATGGCGATGACCGCCGCGAGCGACCCCGCGCTGCTCCGCGGCTGGGGCGTCAACGTCGAGATGGATGCGGTGACCGCCGACTCAGCCAATTCGGTCTCGATCCGCGGCGGCCGCGGCGACGCGATCCAGTACGCCCCGGCCTTCGCGTCGGGACCGGCCGCCTTCGCCAAGGATTCCCCGCTGACGAGCGATCTCCGCGAACTCGCCTTCATGGAAGCGGGCGCGATCTCCCTGATCTCCGGCGCGGAGAAGCGCCTGAAGTTCGAGCCGCTGGTCACGCAGACCGGCCCCGGCATGGGCGCCATCTCCACGCTGACCGCGAACGCGGGGCCCTTCGAGAAGGTGTCGCTGGGCTTCCAGCCCGACGGCAAGCCACGCGTCCTCATCGCCGCCGTCTCCGGCGAGTTCACGACCGCGTTCCCGAAGGGCGCGCCGGCGCTGAAGCCGGCCGAGCCGACGCCTCCCGGCCAGCCTCCGGCCCCTCCGGCCAAGCCGCACCCGGGTCCGCACCTCGCCGTCAGCAAGAAGCCGGGGCGTCTCTTCGTGGTGGCTGATTCCGACTTCATGATGGATCCGTTCACGGTCCGCCAGCGCCAGGTCGGCGGCCAGTCCGCGGTCGAACCGATCAACGACAACTTCGGCTTCGTCATCAGCGCCCTCGAGACCCTCGCCGGCAGCGACGAGCTGGTGACGCTCCGCTCGAAGGGCACTTCGCTCCGTCCGTTCAAGCGCGTGCAGGACCTCGAGCGCGTCGCCCAGGTCCGCTATCAGGCCAAGCTCGACGAGATCGAGCGCCGCCTCGAAGAAGCCAACGCGAAGATCGCCGAGCTCTCCCGCCAGGGCGGCGGCGTCACCGCCAAGGGCGTGATGATCACGCCCGAGATGCAGCGCGAGATCGAGAAGTTCCAGGTCGAAGCCGACAAGCTGTCCGAGGAACGCCGTGTCATCCGCCGCGGCCTCAGCGAGGACGTCAACTCCCTCGGTCGTCGCCTGCAGGTGCTCAACCTCATCGCCGGACCGGCCCTCGCCCTGCTCTTCGGCCTGGCCTACGCCCTGCTCCGCCGCCGCCGTCTTTCCTGACCCATGCGTAACAAGACCCTGCTCATCGCCACGCTCCTCATGGGCGTCGGCGCCCTCGTCACGGTCCGCCTCACGCGCGAGGCGCCGACCGATGCTCCCGTCCGTCAGCCCTTGGTCTCCGCCGCGGCGCTCGACGCCGCGCGGACCATCACGATCAAGGCCAACAATAAGTCGGTGACGCTGATCAAAGGCGAAGCCGGCTGGTCCGTGAAAGAGAAACTCAACCTGCCCGCCGACCTGGAGAACCGTCTGCTCCCGCTGATGCGCGGCCTGCAGAAGGCGGGCGACTTCGGCCTGCTCACCGCGAATCCGAAGCGCCTCGAGAAACTCGGGCTGACGGACTCAGTGGTCACGCTGACGGGCGCCGACGGCAAGGCCACGACGCTCGCGTTCGGCAAGCAGACCGAAGACGGGCTCGGCGCCAGCGCCCGCCTCAACGACGAGAAGCACGCCATCCGCACCGACTTCACGGGTTACCTCGAAGGCGACCCCACGGCCTGGGCGGACCTCACGCTGTGCTCCGCCAAGCCCGCCGAGATCAAGTCGCTCACGCTGGAATGGAAGGACGGCCAGGTCGCCTTCGCCCGCAAGGAAGTCGGCGCGGCCTTCGAAGGCAGGGAAGGCGCGGCGGCGGAAGACATCGTATCCGCCCTCGCCACGGTCCGCGCCGCCGACGCCCTGCCCAAGGACGACAAGGAAGCTGCCGGCGCCCGCCGCACGGCGCGCATCACGCTCGGCCGCTTCGACGGTGCTTCGGTCGTGATCACCCTCGACTCGGCGCCGTCCGCCAAGCCAGGCGAAGCGGCCCGCGCCTTCGTGACCGTCACCCACTCGGACCCGAAGCATCAGGCCAACGCGGTCACTAAGCTGGCGACCTTCGTCGCCGCCTCTTGGATGGTCGAACAAGTCCCGCTCTCGCTGGCCGACTTCCGCAAAGGCCCCGTCTCGGCGGAACCCGCCCCGCAGACCATCCAGATTCCCGGCCCCTCCCCGGAGATCATCACTTCCCCTGATATTAAGGTGAAATAAGGGGTCTTTCCTCAAAAGCCCTTGCCTCCTCCGGCGAGGGCTTTTTTGTGTCCGCTACCGATGGCCGCCGCCGAATCCCAGTCCCTCAGCACCTACCTGCCCGTCCTCGTGCAGATCGTCCTGGGTCTCTCGATCCCGGCGATCATCCTGGCCGTCAGCCACCTCTTCGGCCAGCGAGCCAAGGGTAACTACATCAAGGACAAGGCCTACGAGTGCGGCCTGCCGATGGAAGGAAAGCCCCACCCCCGCTTCGCCGTGAAGTTCTACGTGACGGCGATGCTGTTCATCCTCTTCGACATCGAAGTCGTCTTCCTGGTGCCTTGGGCCCTGGTCTACCGCGAGTTCCTGGCTGCTGGCATCGCCATCACCGCGGCCACCGCGGTCTTCCTCGGCGTCCTCGTCCTTGGCCTCGCCTACGAGTTCAAGCGCGGTGCGCTGGAGTGGGAGAAGTAAGCTCACAGCGGCTGATTAGTATGGGGCTTGCGGAAGGTTGCTTACGAGGGTAAGCATATTCCCACGATGCATATCCTCACCACCACCCTCACCACCATCCTCGCCCAAGCTTCCGACAATCAGGAAGTTGCCGCCTTCGGCGCGCTCCTCGCACTGATCGCCGGTTTCGGCATGATCCTCGTCGCGGGTATCGTCGTCGTCACCCTCATCGGCATGTGGAAGGTCTTCACGAAGGCCGGCGAGCCCGGCTGGGCAGTCCTGATCCCGATCTATAACCTCATCGTACTCCTGCGCATCGTGGGTCTCCCCTGGTATTGGGTCTTCGCCCCGTTCGTGGCCATCATCCCGATTCTCGGCTGGATCGCCTACGTGGTCTGGGTCGTCTGGGTCCACCACCGCATCTCCACCCGCTTCGGTCAGGGCGTCGGCTTCACCATCGGCCTCACCCTGCTTGGTCCGATCTTCTGGCTCATCCTCGGCTTCGGTTCTTCGAAGTACGTCGCCGAGCAGCCGGCGCAGGCCTAAATCACTGACCTTCACTAACGAAAAAGGGCGCCCTCTCGGGCGCCCTTTTTATTGCCTGACGAAAACACTCAGGGGCCGCAGATACCGCAGCCGCCGGGGAGCTCGCGGAAGAAGTCGTGGCCTTTGTCGTCGACGAGGATGAACGCGGGGAAGTCGACGACTTCGATCTTCCAGACGGCTTCCATGCCGAGCTCGGGATAATCGATGACTTCGACCTTACGGATGTTCTCCTGCGCGAGGATCGCGGCGGGTCCGCCGATGGAGCCGAGATAGAAACCGCCGTGCGCCTTGCAGGCATTGGTGACGGTCTCGCCGCGGTTACCCTTGGCGATCATGACGAGCGAGCCGCCGTGCTTCTGGAAGAGTTCGACGTAGCTGTCCATGCGGCCGGCGGTGGTCGGACCGAACGAACCGGAGGCCATGCCGACGGGCGTCTTGGCGGGGCCGGCGTAATAGACGGGGTGATCTTTGATGTACTGCGGCAGGCCTTCGCCCTTCTCGAGGCGCTCGCGGATCTTGGCGTGCGCGATGTCGCGGGCGACGACGAGCGTGCCGGTGAGCGCGAGGCGCGTGGTGACGGGGTGCTTCGAAAGCTCGGCGCGGATATCCGCCATGGGGCGGTTGAGGTCGATCTTCACGACCTGGGTGGCGTCCGCGTGCTTGCGCGCGTCGGCGGGGATGAAGCGGCCGGGGTCCGTCTCGAGCTGCTCGATCCAAATGCCATCCTGGTCGATCTTGGCCTTGGCGTTGCGGTCGGCGGAACAGGAGACGGCGAGGCCGATCGGACATGAGGCGCCGTGACGCGGCAGACGGACGACGCGCACGTCCAGGGCGAACCACTTGCCGCCGAACTGCGCGCCGATGCCGAGCTGATGCGCGACCTTGAGGAGCTCGGCTTCGAGCGCGGTGTCGCGGAAGGCGCGGCCATGCTCGTTGCCGGTCGTGGGCAGCGCGTCGTAGTAATGGGTCGAGGCCAGCTTGACGGCCTTCATGGTCGCTTCGGCGGAAGTGCCGCCGATGACGAACGCGAGGTGATACGGCGGGCACGCGGCGGTGCCGAGCGACTGCATCTTCTCGGTCAGGAACTTGACGAGGGACTTCGGATTCAGGACGGCCTTGGTCTCCTGGTAGAGGTAGCACTTGTTGGCCGAACCGCCGCCCTTGGCGACGAAGAGGAACTCGAACTTGGAACCCTTGACGGCGGCGAGGTCGATCTGCGCCGGTAGGTTCGTGCCGGTGTTCTTCTCGGTATAGAGATCGAGCGGCGCGAGCTGCGAGTAGCGGAGGTTGTTCTGAGCGTAGGCCTGATAGACGCCCAGGGAAAGCGCTTCGGCGTCGTCGCCGCCGGTCCAGACCTGCTGGCCCTTCTTGGCGGTGATCTGCGCGGTGCCGGTGTCCTGACAGAACGGCAGCACGCCTTTCGCGGCGACCTCGGCGTTGCGGAGCATCGCGAGCGCGACGGCGCGGTCGTTATCGCTGGCTTCCTTGTCCGCGAGGATCGCGGCGACCTGCTCGAGGTGCTCGGTGCGCAGGTAGAAGTTGATGTCGTGCAGCGCCTGATTGGCGAGGAGGGTCAGGCCCTCGGGCGCGACCTTGAGGATCGGCTTGCCGTCGAACTCGGCGACGGAGACGTGCTCCTTGGTGAGCAGGCGATACTTCGTGGTATCGGCGCCCAACGGAAAGGGATCCTGGTAATGGAAGGGAGAGGCCATCGCCGTCACCATACGGGACGCCCTCCCGCCCGCAAACGGAAACAGGTCAGCGCGCGGGCATCTGCGCCGGCGCCCCGATCCGCACGCCGCCGAGGACCAGGCTTTCGGCGAGGTCGACCGAGACCAAAGCCAGACCCACGTCACCCGCGGCGGAACGCACGAGGCCGGCGACCTTCCCTTCGGGCGCCTTCAGCTCGAGTCCGACGGAGACCGGACCCTCGACGCGACGCAGGATGCGACGCAAGGAGCCCATGGACTGGATGCGGGCCATGACCTCCTGGCCGAGGTAACAGCCCTTGGTATAGCTGACCCAGGCGTCGAGGCCGCACTCCTGCGGAAACTCGTTAGCGCCGCAATCAGCAGGGACGGACGGCACGCCGGCGGCGAGACGGGCGGACTCCAACTCAGCGAGGCTGCCCATTTCGCCCGGCGCTGCGGAGCCCGCGGGCGTGAGCAGGTCCCAGGCTGCGACGCCGAAGCGACGGGTCGGAAAAAGTTTCGCGTCGGCAAGGGCGGGCTCCGCGCCCCAGGCGACGTAGCGCTGCCATCGGGCGGTTTCGTCCGTCGCGACGACGTCGTCG
>ENA-UOYK01000767-UOYK01000767.1-marine-metagenome-genome-assembly--contig:-NODE-767-length-10591-cov-2.106430_pt1 | contig 10591 bp, 9 predicted proteins | sample MGYA00238174_ERZ767213 | MGnify/ENA primary metagenome ERZ767213 (study PRJEB28944, sample SAMN06267167) | marine metagenome | isolation source: Columbia River Estuary | place: USA:Columbia River Estuary...
CGCCGCCTGTGGCAACGCCGGTTTCATTTGGGTCTTCTTCGCCAGTTTCAACAACTACGCGAACAGGTAATTTCATGGCGCGAGCAAAATCTAAATCGCGTTGATCGTGAGCCGGCACAGCCATGATCGCACCAGTGCCGTAATCAGCTAATACATAATCACTTGCCCAGATGGGTAATTTTTCGCCGTTAACTGGATTAATTGCAAAAGCACCGGTAAAAACGCCTGTAATTTTTTTCTCAGCTTGTCGCTCTCTGTCGCTTCTGCTTTTTACATACGTGATATAATCCTGAACTGCTTCTTTTTGATTATCGGTTGTAATACTTTCTATCAACTCATGTTCAGGTGCCACAACCATAAAATCTACACCGAAGATGGTATCGGGGCGGGTGGTGTAAACGGTGATGCCCTCATGACCATCTTGGGGTGTCGTCAGCGGGAAGGTCATTTCCACCCCCCGCGATTGGCCGATCCAATTTTCCTGCATCAAGCGAACTTTGGCAGGCCAGTTTTCCAGCCCGTCCAAGGCGCTGAGCAATTCGTGCGACATGGATGAGATATTGAAGAACCATTGAGTTAACTCGGGGCGTTCCACCTCGGCATTGGAACGCCAGCCTTTGCCGTCAATCACCTGCTCATTGGCCAGAACCGTCATATCGACTGGATCCCAATTGACCATCGTATTCTTGCGATAGACCAAACCATTGGCAAGCATATCGAGAAACAACGCCTGTTGTTGTCCGTAATATTCTGGGTCACAGGTGGCAAATTCGCGCGACCAATCGATGGACAGGCCCAAGGGCTTCATCTGCGTGCGCATGGTTGCGATGTTGTCATAGGTCCATTCTTTTGGATGCCCACCGATCGCCATCGCGGCGTTTTCGGCCGGCATGCCAAAGGCGTCCCAGCCCATTGGGTGTAGAACATTATGCCCGGTAGACAGCTTATAACGCGCGATCACATCGCCCATGGTGTAGTTGCGCACATGGCCCATGTGAATGCGGCCCGACGGATAGGGGAACATTTCCAGGACATAATATTTCGGACGATCGGCAGTGGCCACGGCCTTGAAGGTCTCGCCTTTGGCCCATGCCTCTTGCCATTTGGCTTCGATTTCGGCGGGGGAATAGCTGCTCATGAGATCTGCCTCGTCTATATATTCATGGGCCAAACCCAGATTGGGCGCCCGCCGCCAGTCATAGGCTGCTTTGTCTCAGGTTTCCAGAGCTCCAAGGGATCCATGCCGAAAAATCATCATCCAAAAATGAAAAAGGCGACCCTTTCGGGCCGCCTTCGGAAGGTTCGATTTCAATCGACTTAGAATGCGAAAGAAAGCTGGAAGGTCATGCCTTCTTTGTAGTCTTTTGCACCAACGTCGTCGTCGTCATCATCGTTGTCGTTGTCATTTGCGTAGGATGCCAACATCGATGCACCGCCGCCGAGATCATAGCTCACACCAGCATATGTATCTTCGCCACCGTCATCGGCACCGACGAAGAGGCTCAGGCCGTTGCCCATTTCGTAGGACACGTCAACATTCCAGTCCTGACTTTCGTCTGTGGCAACTGTCAAGCCCACTGCATCCGCGGCATAGACGAATTTCACATCCCAGTTGTTTTCTGCGCCAGTTGCGCCTTCTTGAACGTAAGATGCTGTTGTGGTGAGTGCGCCCATTGGGTAGCTGACTTCAATGCCGGTTGAACCACCATTGTCGTTTTTGGCATAACCCAGTGCAACAGTTGCCCCACCCAAAGTTGTGCTCACACGAACACCGGTTGTTGCTAGTTGCGACGGTGCTGTGTTGTTATCACCGTCCAACCAAAGGGTGTTTGCGTTTTGATGGGCCAGCGCATAGGAGAATGCGCCTGCAGAGCCTGAGATGCCGAGTGAAATGTAATCTTTTTCATTACCTGGCGCAGGAATGGCCGCCTTAGTGGGGTTAATATGTGTATCGTCACCCAAAGACACGCTGAGTTTTGCGCCGCGAAAGGTCATGTCAGCACGGGTCACCATTTCGTCGTCTGCGTCACGGAAGGCGTCGGCCTCCATGGAGCCGACAGCGGTCCAGGCATTTTCAGCGGCATGATCTGTATCACCGTAGTAGATGCCGGACTCGCCATTTGTCAAAGAGATCAAAGCGTCAGAGGCACTGAAACTCGCGCCTTGGTCCGCATCGCTAACGTCAAACTCAAAAGAAGCCCCGGCTGTGAAGCCGTTGTTCAGCTCTTGTGAAAAATCGATGTTCAGATCCAGGTCGGAGAACGCAGCGCCAACAGAGTCGCCAGTTGCGGCATCTGTGTCGTTGTAGCCAAAATTTGCTGTGCCGGAGAAGGTGACTTCTGCAGCGGCAACACCAGCGGTCATCACCAGAGCAGTAGAAGTAAGGAGAATGCTTTCATGCTAAAGTTAGCCATTGGTACTGCTTTTTAGACGAATCAGTTCCAAATAGTGTTGTTTGTCAGTATGAAGGCGCTCGAGGAGGGCCTCAGTATGTCTATTTTTTCAAATATTTTTAAAACAACCGATTTCAATTCGTCTAACAGTCTCCAAGAATTCTCCTGTTTCGCAGATTTCTTTGATCATAAATACTATGCGTTCTCCAAGGCGACCAAGCGTCGGAGCCAATTGGAGCTCTATGTGTTCGACAAACACATTAGGCCAATCTTTGGGCAAAAAACCCTGGCGGAGATTACCAGCCAGGATCTCGATCTATGGATGACGGCGCAATTGGAGGCGGGCTACAAGCCTGCGACGGTGAACAAGCATTCCAGCATGTTGAACAGAATTCTGAACATTGCCGTGCAATGGGGTTATCTCGATACAAACCCATTTAAAGCTGTCGTCATCAAGAAATTGCCAACAGGCGATTATATGCAGCGCTTCTTAACCCATACGGAGATCAAAAGTCTGCTGAGCGCTTGTAAGCGCAGCACGCATCCGTTTTTGCATTTATTTGTCAAATTGCTCTTGCTCACCGGGGCGCGAAAGAGCGAACTGCGCCTGGCCAAATGGACCTGCATTGATTTGCAAAAGGGCGAGCTTTTTGTTGCCGTCAGTAAAAGTGGGCGCAGCCGTACAGTGGTTTTGAGCAAAAAAGCCCTGGCGGTTCTGGAGCAGGTGAAATTGCGGTCTGAAGCTCTCGGCCTGCCGATCACCCGGGACAGCTGGGTGTTCGCCAACCCCCGCACGGGCCAACCCTACACCAGCTTGCATATTGTGTTTTTTAAGGCTCGAGACAGCGCGGGCCTGAGCTCCGTTCGGATGCATGACTTGCGCCACACCTATGCCAGCCTTCTGATTAACAATGGCGCAAGTATTTATGAGGTTCAGCAATTGCTGGGGCATTATAATATCTCTATGACCGAACGCTATGCCCGCCTCTTTCCCAATACTTTGCAAGATCGGGTTGATATCGTCGCCGACTCGCTCGATTTTGACCGCATTTAAATGCAGGCCGCTGCGGTCGTCTGTGATTATTGCAGGACCGGCGGGTTAATCGGCCCGAATGTTTCACGGTTTTCAAACTGAAAATCCTGCGCATATTTTGCGAAGAAATGCGCGAGAAACGTGTTGAGGCTCGCCCGCACCCGAGGATCATCGCCCATTAACGGCTTTGAGGCCTCTAGCGAAGCGACCATGAGTGTGACCCACCGGCGCGCACCTTCTTCATTCATCAAACTATGGGCATTGTGGGTGTGATGGAAATTCAACCTGAATTCTGCCCCGTGGTAATAAGGCCCGCCGCCCATAACATCGAGCCACATGCTGGCCTGCGTTGAAATATGGTGATTGAGGTTGCCGACCCGCGCGAAAACCGATGTGAACCACGGCTCGTCGTCAAACACGCGTTGATAAAAATCAGCAACAATCCCGACAATGGGCTCTGGCCCTAAAACGGAAAAGAGCTGCCAAAACTGGATGGGCATCTGCGGATCCTGTGACGCCTGCAGTGAGGTGATCTGTTCCATGCGCCGCGCATGTGGGGGCAAAAGCCTGGCTTCTACAGCTCGCTTTATGTAGGATTTTCGGGTGGTCTGTGTGAGGTAGCCATTTTCAGCTTGATAGCGGGGGGCGTTCGTACTGCTCAAAGGGCGTTCCTTATGCGTGGCCGTGGGCATCGGATTTGGATCGTTGCTCTACAGGCGCGACGCGCCCCTGTCAAAACGCATTATGCGGTTTGACCTTACCGGTGGTTGCAATAGGTTACCGACATGGCTGGCCGTGATCCTGCGGCCACATTTGGGGAATGCTTATGATATTTGAAAATTCTGCTGTAGCCGTTGTATCAGGCGGCGCCTCTGGTTTAGGGGCCGCCACCGCGCGCAAGCTCTCGGAAATGGGCGCGCGGGTTGTGGTTTTTGATCTTAACACGCAGGCCGGTGAGGCTGTGGCCCAGGAGCTTGGCGGGTTGTTTCAACATGTTGACGTGGCCGATCCTGTCAGCGTCGCCGCAGGGTTTGAGGCCGTAGTCGCATCTTTTGGCACGCCGCGCATCATGATCAACTGTGCGGGTATTGCCCCGGCCATTAAAACCGTGTCACGCGGCGCGGCGCATGATCCTGCGGTATTTGCCAAGACGATCCAGGTTAATCTGATCGGCAGTTTCAACTGCGCATCTCAAGCCGCTTGTTTAATGGCCGCCGCAGATCCATGCGGGCCCGACGGCGCGCGGGGCGTGATTATCAACACAGCTTCCGTGGCAGCCTATGATGGGCAAATCGGCCAGGTTGCCTATTCAGCATCCAAGGGTGGAATCGTAGGGATGACCTTGCCAATGGCGCGGGATTTGGCCGACAAAGGCATTCGTGTATGCGCCATTGCGCCGGGTATCTTCGCCACCCCCATGATGGACGGTATGCCGCAAGAGGTTCAAGATGCGCTGGGCGCGCAGGTGCCCTTCCCGCGGCGCTTGGGTCAGGGGGCGGAATATGCCAATTTGGTTGGACATATCATCGACAACCAAATGCTGAACGGTGAAGTCATCCGCTTGGACGGCGCCATCCGTATGGCGCCGCGGTAAACCGTCCAAATGCTGGATACAGAGCGCCCAGTCGCGATTCTTGGAGCTGGCTTGATTGGTGTCAGCTGGGCTGCATTGTTTTTGCATCACGGAGTCCATGTGCAGGCTTGGGATCCTGATCCCGAGGCGCGGGATGCGCTGGAAGATCGGGTCAAGGCGCCCATGGAGCAACTGCGGCAATTGGGTGCGGGCGCGGACAGGCCAGGATGTTTGACAGTTCATTGTGAGCTTACAGAGGTGTTTTCAGGCGCGTTTTTCGTGCAAGAGAATGCACCTGAGCGCCTGGATGTTAAACACGATCTTTATCGCCGCTTTGAGCTACACGCCGAGGCCGATGCTCTGATTGCCTCCAGCGCCTCTGGTCTGCCCTGGTCGTGTCTGAGCGCACAGATGGACCGGCCGGAGCGTCTGCTGAACGCCCACCCCTACAACCCGCCTCATCTCGTGCCTTTGGTTGAGCTGTTTTGCCCTGCGGAGGCGAGTTTGGCCCGCGCTGAAGATCTTTACCGCCGCATTGGCCGGGTGCCCGTGCGCATGAAACGCGAGGCGGTGGGTCATTTGGCCAATCGGCTGGCGTCTGCGCTCTGGCGCGAAGCGGTGCATATCGTTGCTGAAGGCATCGCGGATGTGGAGGCGGTGGATCTTGCGTTGGTGAACGGGCCCGGGCTGCGCTGGGCCGTTATGGGCGCGCATATGACCTATCATCTGGGCGGCGGCGCTGGGGGCATGGCGCATTATCTTGAGCATCTCGGTGACAGTCAGGAGAGGCGTTGGAGCACGCTTGGCACCCCGCGATTGACCCCAGAGCTGCGGGCTGCGTTGATCGCAGGCGTTGAGGCCGAGGCTGGGGGCAAATCCATTGCGCAATTGGAGCAAGAACGCGATGCCGCTTTGATAGGCATTTTGGCCACGCGAAAGGCTCTTGATACCTGAGCCGCGCTCAGCCCCGGGTCATTCTCCGCGAAACACGGGCGGGCGTTTTTCATTGAAGGCCGCGACCCCCTCGCGGCGGTCCTCGGTCGGAATGGTGCGATTATAGGCTTCGATTTCCATAGCCAACCCATCTGACACCCCCATTCCGCCCCCGCGCCCAATCGCCAATTTGGCTTGCCGCACTGCAATCGGCGCGTTGGCGGCTATGGTTTCGGCGGTCTGGAGCGCGGCTGGGAGCAACTCTTCAATTGGGTATATGGCATTGGCAAGACCCCAGTCTAGAGCTTGCTCAGCTGTGAAGACCTCACCGGTGAGGATTAATTCCTTGGCCCGTCGCTCCCCAATCGCGCGCGCGAGGGTCTGCGTGCCGCCCGCGCCAGGAATGATGCCTATTTTAACTTCGGTCTGTGCAAAACGCGCGCCGCGGGCCACATAGGCAAAATCGACCGCTGCGGCCAACTCGCATCCGCCGCCGTAGGCTGCACCATTTATGGCGCCAATCACGGGAATCGGGCAGGTAATCACTGCGCGGGCCATGCGCTCATAGATCAAATGCTGTTTAGACCATGCGGCGTTGCTCATCCCATGGCGCTCCTTCAAATCCCCACCCGCACAAAAGGCGCGGGTGCCAGATCCGGTGAGAATGATCGCGCGGGTTTCGCTGGGGTCCATGGACAGAGATTCAAAAATATCCACCAGATCCAAAGCCATTTGCGTGTTGAACGCATTGGCAAAATCTGGGCGGTTCAAAGTGATTTGAACGACATGGTTTGCAGGTCTCGAAATCAACAGGGTGTCATAGGATCTCATGTCAGGGCCTTTACCTTTGGGCATTCGTAAATTGCACCAGCGCCTCGATGGTGGCGTCAAAATCATAATGCGGCGCCCAGCCCCAATCTGCGCGCGCTGCGCTGTCATCAAAGACATCTGGCCAGCGCAGGATCAGGTCATCAGTCGGGCTGCCTGGGGTGAACGTGCAGCTAAAGCTGGGAAAACGGCTCTGGATTGCCTCCACGAGGTCTTGGGCCGTGAACATATAGCTGTGCAGATTATAGGCATGTTGGGTCAATGCAGCCCGCTCGGCAGAGCAAATCTCAACGATGCTGCGGGTCACATCATTGAGGTAAAGCGTCGACATGCCGGTATCTGGGGCAACTGGCATCACGAAGGTGTCGCCTCTGGCCGCAGCGGCGATGGCATGGCTTGGATAGGCGGTCATGGCACCGGCTGGGGCGGAGGGGGACAGAACCATAGGGAATCTCAGGCAACGAAAATCAAATCCTTGCTTTAATTTGAGGTAAATCCCCATGCGTTCTACCGCGACTTTGGTTGCGCCATAAATATTTTCGGGCCATTGGGGCGTGTTCAAGGCCACGGGGCTGGCCAGGTCAGGACCATAGGTTGCCGCGGTGCTGGCGAAGAAAAAAGGTCCGATTTTCCGGTCCAAACAGTGTCGCATCAACCGAATGGAGCTCGAGGCGTTCACGTCCCAAGCCAATTCGGGATTGGCTTCAGAGCTGCCTGAAAGCATGGATGCCAGGTGGATCACCACGTCGGGCTTATGGGTCGCGAGCGTGTCCTCCAAGAGGCTCTGGTCCCGCATATCACCTAAGACGACGGCATGGCGTGGATCACAATGAGGGCCTTCGCTGCCGGGCAAGTCAAAGCTGACCACGTGTGTGCCCATGGCTTCCAGATTCTGCGCCACCAAACGGCCAAGATTTCCATTGCCGCCTGTGACCAATGCTGTTTTGAACATGAGACCCCTCCGATGAAGCTGAGCGCATCATGCCGGCAAGGCGCTCAGATTGGCAAGTTTGAAAGCACCATTGGGCGCAGATTGGCAGGGCCAGCGGCGTTTACGCCTTGTCTAGGGTGTCAAAATCGCTTGCGCTGTGACGCTCTGCCAGACGTTCAGCGGCCGGCCCATGGGTGCGGTTGACCATGCGGCCACGCTGAAAGGCAGGGCGGGCAAAGATCTCATCGGCCCAACGCGTTACGTTTTTGTAGCTGGTCACATCAAGGAACTCTGCCGCATTATAGAGCAGGCCTTTGACCAAGGCACCGTACCATGGTGCGGTCGCGATATCTGCGATGGAATAGCTGTCTCCGGCCAAAAATTGCCGCTCTGCCAAGTTGCGGTCGAGCACATCGAGTTGGCGTTTCGCCTCCATTGAGAAGCGGTTGATGGGATATTCAAACTTTTCTGGTGCATAGGCGTAAAAATGGCCAAAGCCGCCACCCAAATAGGGGGCAGATCCATGGAGCCAAAATAACCAATTCAATGTTTCGGTACGCTGGGCGATATCCTTGGGAAGAAATTCCCCAAATTTTTCGGCCAGATAAATCAAAATTGATCCACTTTCGAAGATACGAAGCCCGGTGTCTTGGTCCAGCATGGCTGGAATTTTGGAATTGGGGTTGAGGTCAACAAAACCGCTGCCAAACTGGGCCCCTTCGCTGATGGGGATCAGCCAGGCGTCATATTCCGCCCCTTCATGCCCAAGCGCGAGCAGCTCCTCAAGCATCGCTGTGACCTTCACACCATTGGGCGTACCTTGAGAATATAACTGCAAAGGGTGCTGGCCAAGCGGCAGCTCTTTGTCGAAAGTTGCTCCGGCAATTGGTCGGTTGATGTTGCTGAATTTGCCGCCATTTTGGGCGTCCCATGTCCAAGTCGTGGGAGGGGTATAGGCCATTTTATTCTCCAATGTCTTCGCACCTCAACATAGGTAGGGCAGTCGGAAACACAATGGCGAAGGATGTTAATTGGCTGCGAGGGAGAAAGAAAGGCTTTTACGCAAATGGGATTTCAAATGTTCTGTTGCCGCCTCGGCGTCACGCGCGAGTGCGGCTCCAAACATCAGGTGCTGTTCTTCAAGGGCTTTTGCCCAGCGATAATTGCGCAGCACCAGTTGGTAGCCAATGTATTTTTCGTAAATATTTTGGAAGACTGCGATCATGTGCCGAGAGTTGCAGGCCCGCACCAAGGCAAAATTAAACTCCCAATCATAGTGCAGTTGGCGTTCTAGAGAAACGTCCTCGCCGGCCATAATTTTCTTGCCAGTCATGGCCAATTTGTGGTGGGCAGATACCAGATTGCCCTCCCAATTTTCATCACCAAAAGCCAAGGAGGCTTTGAGAGCAGCACATTGCAGTAATACGCGGAGATTGGACAGCTCAATCAGGTCCTCGTTGGACATTGTACGAACCAAAAAACCGCGTTGCTCGGGCGCGTCCACAAAACCATCACTAGCCAGCCGGTTAAGTGTTTCTCTTAAGGTTGAAACACTGGCTGAGTACTGCACTTTTAAGGCGTCTAATTTCAGCTTTTTCCCCGGCGTTAGAGCGCCGGTGATAATGTCGGATTTAATCTTCAAATAAACCGAAGATCCGACCGTTGTCGCGGCACTCGTCATTTGCACTACCCTGCTTCGCTTATAAAATAATCATACGCATTTTCAGGGAGTTCCTCAACATAACAGAATATCTGATAAAAATTTAACTACCATATACATGACGCTGATTATCTCATTTATATAAGGTAATATCTGATATAGTGGCTCCAGCTTTGAAATTTTCAGTGGGTTCAAATGTGATCATAAAGTGAAAATTGCGAATCAATAAAATCATACGATTAAATTTTCATCATACAAAAAAGCAAAAAAGATTAAATTTATAGTATATTCTTAATCCACATAATAAACGACTACTAAGGTGAATTTGACCCATTTTGCGGCCATAATTTGCCCGCCTGAGGTCGAGTCCCGAAAATCGGGAATTTTACATGCAGCAGGAAAATTATCCGCTATTAGTTAGTCTAGAACCTGGGGTAACGAGATCACTGTAGCGGTCACTTAGTTCTGCCACCAAACCCAAGCCGAACACCGCGTGGCTTGCTATTCCAAGCTCTGGAAACCTCTTTCATTTCAACTGAAAGAGGTTTTCGTGCTTCCAATAAACCTATGAGGGGCCAATTGGGCCAAAACAAGCGACCGCGGCGCCCGGCCGCTTTAGGTCACCAAGGCTTTACTTTGAAATCCTGGGTTCTGCCAAGTTTTTTCAGTTAATATATTGGCCAAAATATCAACTGCTTGGGTGATATCTTCCAAGCTGGTGAATAAGGGTGTGATGCCAAAGCGCATTATATTAGGCGCTCTAAAATCTCCGATGACCCCCTGCGCAATCAGCGCTTGCATACAGGCATAGCCATGTTCAAACTCAAAGGCCACATGGCTGCCGCGCTGCTCGGGATCGCGGGGGCTGGCGAGGGTTAAGCCGGGGCATTTGGCTTCAACGCCGGAAATCAGGGCCTCTGAAAGCTCAATTGACCGGATCCGCAAATCCAACATATCTACCCCATCCCAAATATCCAACGCGGCCCCAAGCAAAGAGAAGGCCGCAATTGAAGGGGTGCCGATCCGCATGCGATCAATTTTTCCGGGCATCGGACGGAAGTTGAGATCAAAAGCAAATGGAGCTTCATGCGCAAACCAGCCCGAGAGCACGGGCTCAACCTGATCAATCAAGCGGGGTGCGACATAGATGAAAGCAGGTCCGCCGGGGCCAGCATTAAGGAATTTATAGCTGCATCCGACCGCGAAGTCGGCATCTGTTCCGTAGACATCAACAGGAATG
>ENA-UOYK01000793-UOYK01000793.1-marine-metagenome-genome-assembly--contig:-NODE-793-length-10419-cov-2.484916_pt1 | contig 10419 bp, 9 predicted proteins | sample MGYA00238174_ERZ767213 | MGnify/ENA primary metagenome ERZ767213 (study PRJEB28944, sample SAMN06267167) | marine metagenome | isolation source: Columbia River Estuary | place: USA:Columbia River Estuary...
TGGCGGAACGATCACGGCGGCGAGCAGCTCGTCCATCAACGATGGCGCTGCTGCGCTCATCTTGATGCGTGAGAGCCAAGCACGCGCATTGAGTTGTCAGCCACTCGCGCGAATCGTCGGGCACACCACCCATGCCCAAGCGCCCAACTGGTTCACAACAGCGCCTGTTTTCGCAATGCAGAAACTCTTCGAGCGCGTCGGTTGGACTGCCGATGCTGTCGATCTCTACGAGATCAATGAGGCCTTCGCCGTGGTGCCCATGGCCGCAATGGCGGAGCTCAACTTACCGCACGACAAGGTCAACGTGTTAGGTGGCGCCTGTGCTCTGGGGCATCCCATTGGTGCCAGTGGTGCCCGAATTTTGGTAACGCTAATCAATGCCCTGCGTATTCGCGGCGGAAAGCGTGGTGTGGCGTCACTGTGTATCGGTGGTGGCGAGGCAACCGCCATGGCCATTGAGCTTGTTTGAGGTGACCACATGGTACTGAGCCCTGATCAGCGCATGGTGCAGGAGGAGGTGCGTGCCTTCGCGCAGGAGCAACTTTGGCCAAACGCAGCCGCTTGGGACAAGTCACACACGTTCCCGGTTGACGCCCATCGGGGATTGGCTGAGCTCGGTTGCTACGGTATCTGTGTGCCCGATTCACTGGGCGGCGCAGGGTTGGACTATGTCAGTTTGGCCGTGGTCCTAGAGGAAATTGCCGCTGGCGATGGTGGTACGAGCACGGTAATTTCTGTCACCAATTGCCCCGTCAATGCCATCCTCATGAAGCATGGCAACACGGCGCAGCAAAAGCAGTGGTTAACGCCGTTAGCGCAGGGCCAGATGTTGGGGGCGTTTTGTTTGACCGAACCCCATGTCGGCAGCGATGCCTCTGGCCTGCGAACCACCGCGGTGCGCGATGGCGATGTGTACGTGCTCAATGGCGTCAAGCAGTTCATTACCAGCGGCAAAAATGGTGATGTCGCCATCGTGATCGCTGTCACCGACAAAGACGCTGGCAAGCGCGGTATGAGCGCGTTCATCGTCCCCACTGCAACGCCTGGCTATCAGGTGGCGCGTCTCGAGGATAAGCTGGGACAGCACAGCAGTGATACCGCGCAAATCGTTCTCGATAATTGCCGTGTTCCGGTGGAGAATTTGCTGGGTGCTGAGGGGGATGGTTATCGCATCGCCCTAGGGGGGCTGGAAGGGGGGCGCATCGGCATCGCCGCGCAAAGCATCGGTATGGCCCGGAGTGCGCTCACCTGTGCGATTCAATATGCAAAGGACAGAACGTCCTTCGGTAAAGCCATCATCGACCATCAAGCCGTCGGCTTCAAGCTTGCTGACATGGCCACACAACTGGAGGCCGCGCGCGCCCTGACGCTGCACGCTGCTGCGATGCGCGATGCGGGCCTGCCTTGCTTGAAGGAAGCCGCAATGGCCAAGCTATTTGCAAGTGAAATGGCGGAGCAGGTTTGCTCACATGCGATTCAAATTCATGGTGGCTACGGGTACTTGAGTGATTTCCCCGTCGAACGTATCTACCGCGATGTGCGTGTCTGTCAGATTTACGAGGGTACATCTGACGTCCAAAAGATACTGATACAGAGGTCCCTGGTCGCCTAGAATGCGTAGGCTATGAAAATCATTATTTTGGGTGCTGGTCGGGTCGGTGAAAGCGTCGCTGAAAGTCTCGTTTCCGAGCGCAATGACATCACGGTGATTGACTACGACGCCGAGCGCCTACGGGACTTAGAAGAACGGCTTGATTTGCGTGGCATTGTCGGTAACGGCGCGCAGCCATCGGTTTTGAAGTCGGCTGGCATCGATGATGCAGACATGCTGATTGCCTGCTCACCCAATGACGAGACCAATCTGGTCGTCTGCAAGGTGGCGCACGATTTGTTCGGTACGCCCAAAACGATCGCACGCCTACGGTCAAAAGAATACCAAGACAACCCCGACTTGTTGTCCCGTGCAGGGTTTGCCGTCGACCATGTCATTTGCCCCGAAGAGTCGGTGATGAATTACATCCACCAGCTCATTCAGTACCCCGAGGCGCTGCAGGTTCTGCACTTTTCGCAAGCGCGGGCCAGTATGGTCGTGGTGCGTGCCGTTGCTGGCAGCGCGCTGGTGGGGCAGGCGCTGAGCGAGTTCAAGTCGGCATTTCCTGCGGCGCAAATGCAGGTGGTTGCCATTTACCGGAATGGGTACGAAGTTCCCAATGAAGCGGACACCCGAATTCGCGCGGACGATGAAGTCTTTGTTTTGGCAGAAAAAGACAAAATTCGATCGGTCTTATTTGCGCTGCACAAACAGGATCGCCCGGTTCAGCGCATCATGATCGCAGGCGGTGGCCGTGTTGGATTGCGCTTGGCGCGCAGCCTGGCCGAGGGGCGCTATCAGGTCAAGATCATCGAGCGAAACAAAAAGCGCTGTGATTATTTGGCAGAGCAGTTGCCCGAGGACATGCTGGTGCTTCAGGGTGACGTTGCGGATGCCGACCTACTTGAAGAGGAAAACGTGGGTGAGATGGATTTGTTTTTGTCGCTGACGAATGACGACGAAGACAACATCTTGTCAGCCATGCTTGCCAAACGGATGGGCGCTAAGCGCGTGATGGCCCTCATCAATCGCCGTGCCTATGCCGAGATGATGGAGGGCAGCACCATTGATATTGCCGTTTCACCCGCACAAACCATTATTGGCGAGCTCTTGGCTCACTTGCGCCGTGGTGACGTGGCCGCTGTGCACAGCCTGCGCCGTGGCGCGGCTGAGGTTTTAGAGGGTGTGGCACGTGGTGATGTCAAGACGTCCAAATTGGTGGGGCGAAAGTTGCGGGAAATCAAGTTACCCAAGGGAACCAGTGTGGGCGCCATCGTCAGGGGAACGGGGTCAGACTCCCGCGTATTGATGCCGTCTGGCGATCTGGTGATCGAGGCGGACGATCACGTCATCGTCTTCATACCGAACAAGCGTTCTGTTCGGGATGTTGAAAAGCTCTTTCAAGTGTCCGCCACCTTCTTCGGTTAAGCAGCTGCGCAATGTATAACTTCATGCCTGTTCTTGCGGCGCTCTCGCGTGTGGTGCTGGTCTTTTCTGTGACCTTTTTTGTACCTTGGGCGTGGTCGTGGTGGGGTGACGAACACCGGCTGCAAGAAGTCTGGCTGCTGTCGTTTGCCGTCACTTTTACCTGCGGCGCGCTGGTCATGTGGCGCACCCAAAGCCATCGGCGTGAGTTGATGCCCAAAGACGGCTTTATGTTGGTGAACCTGGTGTGGGCGGTCCTCCCCGCCTTTGCAGCGTTGCCGCTGTGGTTGGGCGTACCCAGTATGGATTGGACCGACGCCTATTTCGAGGCTGTCAGTGGCTTAACAGCCACGGGTGCGACCGTTCTGAGTGGCTTGGATACCTTACCCCTGGCCATCAATGTTTGGCGTTGCTTTTTGCAGTTGTTTGGTGGACTGGGCATCATGCTTTTGGTTGTGGCGATTCTGCCGCTGCTCGGACTGGGCGGTGTCCAGCTCTACAAGGCGGAGACACCGGGCCCCATGAAAGACGCCAAGTTGACTCCCCGGATCGCCGAGACGGCGCGAGGGCTCTGGGGCGTTTACTTTGTTTTGTCACTTTCGTGTTTCTTGGCGTATCGATGGGCGGGTATGTCATGGTCTGATGCGTTCATGCACATGAGCACAACGGTCAGCTTGGGTGGTATGTCATCACACGATGCCAGTTTAGGGTACTGGGATTCGCCGCGCATTGAGGCGGTTGCCATCGTCTTTATGCTGTTGGCCGGTGTCAGTTTTGCACGTTACTTCATCGTCTGGCGCACGCGCTCATTGATGACATTGGTGAAGGATGTTGAGGTTCGGGCCTACTTCGGCGTACTGGCCGTCAGCATCGCCTTGGTCAGCACGTTGCTGGCCGTCCATGATGTGGTCGATTCATTTCCGGCGGCATTGCGTGTCTCGGCATTTCAAATCATTTCGTTGGCCACCACAACAGGTTATTCGTCGGTTAACTATGCGCTTTGGCCTGCTTTTGCGCCGGTGCTGTTGATCATGTTGGGCTGTTTCGTTTCATGCGCGGGGTCGACCGGTGGTGGTATCAAAATGGTCAGGATGATCATGCTGGTCAAACAGGCTCGTCGCGAATTGATTCGGACCATTCACCCGCGCGTGGTGAACCCCGTGCATCTGGCGGGGCAGGGCATTCCAAATTCAGTCTTGATGTCCGTCATGGCCTTCATGCTAATTTATGGCGCCACCATCCTCAGTCTCACCATGTTGATGCTGTACTCCGGTATGGACATCGTGACCGCGTTCACAGCGGTGGTTGCCTGTGTCAACAACATCGGTCCGGGTTTGGGCGACGTTGGACCCGCTGGTAATTTCGGTGGGCTGACTGATTTTCAGACATGGGTGTGCACATTTGGTATGTTGTTGGGGCGTCTTGAGCTCTTGTCGGTGCTGGTGCTGTTCACCTCTCAGTTCTGGCGCAAATAGACCACCCATCTCACCTGAATCTTGAAGAGGAGTTTCCGATGCCCATTACAACTGGATACAAAACCCTGGTCGACCGCGCGATGGCTGAGGTTGTTACCTATAGCGTCGACGACATCAAAGCGCGATTGGGGCAAGACCCCACGCTGGTACTCGTCGACATTCGCGATATTCGTGAGCTGAACGCCGAGGGTACGGCTGTCGGTGCGCTCCATGCGCCTCGCGGCATGCTGGAGTTTTGGGTCGATCCAGCATCGCCCTATTACAAGCCCGTTTTCTCTGACGAGTCAAAAGAGTATGTGCTTTATTGCGGTGCGGGATGGCGCAGCGCACTCGCGACTAAAACACTTCAAGATATGGGAATGACGAATGTCGCCCACATTGATGGTGGATTTAAGGCGTGGGTCGCTGAGGGTGCGCCCGTCATTTCGATGGCCGAGCTAAAAGCCCAGCGCGATGCTGCTAAAAAATAGCGAGGTCTGTTTTGCAATGTCCATGCGGTCGCCTAGACGCGTCATCAAAGCCTCAGCCGAGGCCGCTTGACCACTGTTGTGGGCCCTTCCTACGGGGCGACCAATCAGCGCCTGATCCTGAATCTTTAATGCGTTCGCGCTATACGGCCTTCACCCTCATGGATGAGGCTTATCTTCGTGCCACGTGGCTGCCAGAACGCACCCCCAAAGTCATTCACTTGAACGCGGGCGCGAAATGGTTGGGGCTGGTTATCAAGTCAACCGCCATGCAATCGGATGTCGAGGGGACTGTTCATTTCGTGGCGCGGGTTCGCGAAGACGGGCGCGGCCACCGGATTGAAGAAAACAGCCGTTTCGTCAAGCAGGCAGGTGCTTGGTTCTATGTGGCGGCTGCCGACGCCGCTTAGCGTAACCATTGGCCACGCAGCGTTCGATCAAATGCTGCTAAGCAAGCGGGGGCGTCAACGTGGCGGTAAGTCACGTGAGGGCCTCCGTCAGATGCCTGAAAAACGGTGCGACCTGCCTCATCACCAGCGATAACAACCGTCAGGGAAGCGGCTTCTGTTTGGAAGTACTCAGGGTTCGTCAGCGCCATGAACGCCAAAACGTCGTGTCCAAAACACCCGCCGATCTGGCCAACGGTGTCCGGGTGGCGGTGGCTGTAAAAATTGGCGTAAAACCTGACAGCCTGATTCAGGGCATCCATTGCTGGGTGTGTGTGATGCGTTGCCAGCGATTCGATCAATTTGGCGGGAATGATGACTTGGTGCGTCACATCCAAACTCACGACGTCCACCTGCCAATCGGCCGCAAACACCGCTGCTGCCGCGTGTGGATCATTCCAGATATTTGCCTCTGCAAAGGCCGTGACGTTGCCCGGAACATGAACCGCACCGCCCATGATCACCAAGCGCTTGACTTGTGATGCCCAGTCTTTGTCTAGGGCCAGTGCGGCCGCGATGTTGGTCAAGGGGCCGACGGCAACCACGGTGATCTCATGTGGGTGCGCGCGGACGGTCTCCACCAAAAATTCAGCTGCGTTTTGGGAGACCGCGCAGCGATGATGGGGTGATCGCCCAAGCAAATTTCCCAGCCCATCCTGACCATGAATGTGTACTGGCGGCGCTTCAGCCGGTTTGTCTATCGGCTGCGAAGCCCCAGACGCCACGGGCGTGTTGAACCCAGCCATTGCACACAAATACAAGGCATTTTCGGTGGCTTGTTCAACCGTCACATTGCCAAAAGTTGTCGTGATGCCCATGACATCCAGGTTGGGATGTGCCAATGCGTAGTAAAGAGCCATGGCATCGTCAACGCCTGGGTCGGTGTCAAACAGCACTTTCATGGTGCGTGACGTCTCAAAAAAGCATCGACCGCCTCTCGCGTGGGTGTGCTGCTCTGTGCGCCCAGCGCTGTGCAGGCGATTGCGCCCACCGCACTTGCGAATCGAACAGCCTCTTGCGATGTCGCACCCTGATCAATGGCGGCGACGAAGGCGCCCGCAAACGCGTCCCCGGCGCCCGTGGTGTCGATGGCATCAACCGAGAATGCCGGTGTTTGCTGTTGCGTATCGTCAGGCTCTTTCAGCCAACAGCCCTCGGCGCCAAGGGTCACGACGACCGTGGGTGTTGGGAGTGTACGAATTTGATCGGCGATGGTCGTAAGCCCCGGCGCGCGTTGGCTCACAATGGTCTCCAGCTCAATCGCGTTGACAATTAAGATATCGATCGTTGCCAGCAAAGCGTCTGGCAAATCGTTTGCCGGTGCGGCATTCAACGCCACGCGGATACCGGCCGCTTTGGCCAGCGATGCGAGCGCTGTGTTGGTTTCAGTGGGTATCTCCGACTGCAGCAGAATCCATCGGCAATCGGCTCTCGCGAGCAAGGGGCGCGCCGCTTGTATCGCCCGCTCCGGCGTGAGTGCGAAATTCGCACCGGGAACAACGGTGATGGCATTTTCGCCATGGTCGCTCACGCAGATGAAGGCCGATCCAGTGGGCTCATCCGCCAATGGCAGGCTGTGGTCGAAAACCCCTGCTGCTTGCAGTGCACCCTTGAGCGTTTCTGCAAACATGTCGCTGCCCATGGCTGATAAAAAATGGGTTTCGGCACCGCCCGCTTTTGCACAGGCAACCGCTTGGTTGGCGCCTTTTCCACCTGGAAACAGGGTAAGGCTGCGCCCCAAAACCGTCTCGCCCGCGCGCGGTATGTCGGGCGCTTGTGTCACAAAGTCGATGTTGGCAGAGCCAATAACAAGAATCATAGGGTGATCTTAGGGGTGTGCGGTGCCGTCATCAAGCGGCGCCCTCGAGTGTATGTCGGTGAGCTGTTCGGTATTGTTGTGGACTCAGACCCGTCCACTCTTTGAAGGCGCGTGAAAAGCTTTTTTCGTTTTGAAAACCACTGGCCGCCGCGACACGTTTGATGGGTAAGAGGCTACCGAGGAGCATGCGTGTGGCACGGCTCATGGCTGCCGATCTTTTCAGTCGCTGCCAAGACTCATCTTCTTCCTTAAGTTGTCGAAACAGGCTGCGCGTCGAAACATGCAGACGAGCGGCCACATGGGGTGCCGTTGCATGGATGTTCTCATCCAGCGCCAAAAATTGCTTGACCTGTTCAACCACTCGGCGATCACGCCGGTAGTGACGAACCGTCAAAGGCAATGCCCGCTGCAGCATGACTTGCAGGGCCTGAGCGTCCCGCCGAATGGGTAGGCTCAAGTAGCTTGCATCGAAGGAGAGTTGGGTGGTCGGCGCATCAAAGCGAACCGGGCATGGAAAAAGGACTGCATAGGCGCTGGCATGGCGCGGCTGAGGGAACGCAAATTCCACTTGTTGTAACGCAATCCGTGAGTCGATAAGCCACGATGACAAACCCAACAAATTGCGCAGTACGGAGACGGTGCAAAACTCCACGACGTTCTCGTCAATCCCGCTAGTTGCCATCTGCAGGGTCACGCGATTCGGTTGTGACGGCGTTGCGGGGGATGTGCACAAGTCGAGGCTGACAGCGGCGGTCAACAAATGGTGGTGCTGACACCACCGACGCATCGCCATGCCGAGGTTGGGCGAAGTGATCGCTGCCCTGGCGAGCAGCCCATAGCTGCCCCACGGTAAGCGGCGCTCAAACCAACCCAGTGCCTCGTCATCGAGCTGTCTCATTGCGGATTCGCTGAGTACCTCAAACTGGTTGGCTGTGACGACGCCGGAGGTGTCCTCTAATTGCTCTGGCGTAATTTGTGCCATCGCTAGCAGCGCATCGGGGGCTATATTCCGCCGTATCAGCGCTGCCACGATGGCCCTAACAAAGGCGATAGGCGTTGCTCGAACTGCTTTTTCTCGACGGGGGTCGGGCGGCGTGGTCGTCTGTATCGGCATGGCATTATTCTGCCTATTAATTGGCGCAAAATGCAACTTATTGCGCTTCCGCTACTTGGGAGGAGCGTCTATCCTGAGGTGTCACCTCTCGTTGAGAAAAGAGCCATGCCCGTTATTTCCAGCCAATTGAATGTTCGCGCCGAGGACTTTCGGCGCAATGCCGTCGCCATGCAGGCACTTGTCGATGATCTACGCGCCCACCTGACGCGTGCGGCGGCCGGTGGTGGTGAGGCCGCCCGCGCCAAACATACCGCACGCGGCAAGTTGTTACCGCGGGAGCGGGTGCAGTTGCTCCTTGACGCGGGTTCACCTTTTCTAGAGTTGTCACCTCTGGCGGCGCATGGCATGTATGGGGATGACGCACCCAGCGCCGGACTGATTGCAGGTATCGGACGGGTGAAGGGCGTTGCATGCATGGTGGTATGTAACGACGCGACCGTCAAAGGGGGCACCTATTTTCCAATGACCGTCAAGAAACACCTGCGGGCACAAGAGGTGGCCCAGCAGAACCACTTGCCATGCATTTACTTGGTGGACTCAGGCGGCGCCAATTTGCCGCAACAAGACGAGGTGTTCCCCGACCGTGATCATTTTGGACGCATTTTTTATAACCAAGCCAACATGAGTGCCATGGGCTTGGGGCAGGTGGCTGTTGTGATGGGTAGTTGCACGGCAGGCGGGGCCTATGTGCCTGCCATGAGCGACGAGACCATCATCGTAAAAAGTCAAGGCACCATCTTTTTGGGGGGGCCGCCTCTGGTGAAAGCAGCGACAGGCGAGGTGGTGAGCAGTGAGGATCTCGGCGGTGGTGACGTCCATACCCGGTTATCAGGGGTGGCCGATCACTTGGCGCAGGATGATGCCCATGCGCTGGCGTTGGCGCGCCAAGCCGTGGTCAATCTCAATTTGAAGCCGATCGCGCCAGCGGCAGCGGCAGCGGAGCCGCCAATTTATGCCGAATCCGAACTTTACGGTGTGATCCCGACGGATACCCGCAAGCCTTTCGACGTGCGCGAGATCATCGCACGCATCGTTGATGGCAGCGCTTTTGATGAGTTCAAAGCGCGGTTTGGAAGCACATTGGTGTGCGGCTTTGCGCACATCGATGGCTTTCAGGTTGGCATTGTCGCGAACAACGGTATCTTGTTTTCCGAGTCGGCACAAAAAGGGGCTCACTTCATTGAACTGTGTTGCCAGCGCAAAATTCCGTTGGTGTTTCTTCAAAACATCACTGGCTTCATGGTGGGTCGCAAGGTCGAGAATGAGGGCATCGCCCGCCACGGTGCAAAGATGGTGACCGCGGTGGCGTGTGCCCAAGTGCCCAAACTGACCGTCATCATTGGTGGCAGTTTCGGCGCCGGAAACTACGGCATGTGCGGTCGTGCATTCAGCCCGCGGTTTTTGTGGATGTGGCCCAACGCGCGCATCAGTGTGATGGGGGGTGAGCAGGCGGCCAGTGTGTTGGCAACGGTCAAGCGCGACGGCCTGAGTCTTAAAGGCATTGAGTGGTCAGCGGACGAAGAAGAGGCGTTCAAGGCCCCGATTCGCAATCAATACGAGACACAAGGGCATCCTTACTACGCCACGGCGCGGTTGTGGGACGATGGTGTGATTGATCCCGCCGATACCCGCCGGGTGCTGTCGCTGGGTTTGGCGGCCGCCATGAACGCCCCAATCCCTGACACCCGTTTTGGCGTGTTCCGGATGTGATGAGGGGGTCAAATGAATAACTACCAAGAAATCAGTGCCACAAGGGACGCCGTGCGTCCTGGTGTTTGGCGCGTCAACTTAAGCCGGGAAGCGGTGCGCAACGCATTCAATGACACGCTCATTAACGAGTTGACCGACGCCTTCCAGCACATTGCGGCTGACGGGCAGGCCCGCGCCGTCGTGTTGGGTGCTCAAGGGAAAGCTTTTTGTGCAGGTGCCGATCTCGGCTGGATGCGGCAAATGGCCGATTACACATGGGAAGAGAACCGGGCCGATGCGCAAACGCTGGCCGATATGCTCTGGGTCATTGATCAATGCCCTGTGCCCGTTTTAGCCCGTATTCAAGGCGATTGTTATGCGGGTGGCGTGGGG
>ENA-UOYK01000800-UOYK01000800.1-marine-metagenome-genome-assembly--contig:-NODE-800-length-10374-cov-2.863067_pt1 | contig 10374 bp, 10 predicted proteins | sample MGYA00238174_ERZ767213 | MGnify/ENA primary metagenome ERZ767213 (study PRJEB28944, sample SAMN06267167) | marine metagenome | isolation source: Columbia River Estuary | place: USA:Columbia River Estuary...
ACAGCTCGCAACTGCTGTAGTTTTTGGACTAGGAATTGCAACTGTTTTAACACTTGTTCTGACACCATCATTGCTAGCACTAAGAGTTTGGGTTAGCAAAGGTGCCTATGCTGGATTTACAAGGCTTTTTAGGCTCAAATCCATTGCACGCTAATCTAATAATTATTTTGAATAGAGACTGGCATTAAACTGCCAGCTCCGCTTCTGACTCTTGTATATGCCACATTTTAGCATACCGACCATTAAGATTTAAAAGCTCGTCATGTGTGCCTTTTTCAACAATGCTACCTTGTTCCAAAACAATAATCTGATCAGCATCAACGACTGTCGATAAACGGTGAGCAATCGTTATAACAGATCTTCCTGAACCTAATCCACGTAAACTATCTTGGATGTTTCTTTCAGTTTCTGTATCTAAGGCAGAGGTTGCTTCATCCAATACTAATATAGGAGGATTTTTTAACAAAGTACGTGCAATACCTACTCTTTGCTTTTCGCCTCCAGATAACTTTAATCCTCTTTCGCCAACAGTTGTATTATAACCATCAGTTAAACTAATTATAAAATCATGTATTTTTGCTGACTTGGCAGCAGCTATTATTTCATCTTCCGACGCGCCATCCCGACCATAAGCAATATTATATCCTATAGTATCGTTAAATAGAACAGTATCTTGGGGAACAATCCCTATAGAGTTATGAACAGATGCTTGCGTTACGTTACGAATATCTTGTCCATCAATTTTTAAACTTCCAGAATTTACATCATAAAACCTAAAAAGAAGACGCCCGATAGTTGATTTACCAGAACCCGAGGGGCCAACGATGGCAACTGTCTCACCTTTTTTTATTTTCAGCGATAACTTGGATAGTATAGTTCTTTCTGGATCATAGCCAAATGTAACGTTATCAAATTCAATTTGACCACCTTTTATATTTAAATCTTCGGCATTTGCCACGTCAATTACTTCTTGAGGTTGACCAAGAAGATCAAACATTTCGCCCATATCAACTAATGCTTGTCGAATTTCACGATATACTGTTCCCAGAAATCCCAAAGGCATTGTTATTTGAATCATATAGGCATTTGCCATAACAAAATCGCCAACACTCAATTCTCCCCTTTGAACAGCCATAGCAGCCAATATCATTACTGTAATTAATCCCCCAGTGATAAGGAGTGTTTGCCCAAAATTTAAAAAAGCTAATGAATAACTGGTCTTCAATGCAGCAGCTTCATAACCTCGCATACTTTCATCGTATCTTAGCGCTTCTCTTTCTTCAGCACCAAAGTATTTTACTGTTTCAAAATTCAATAAACTATCAATAGCTTTTTGATTAGCATCAGTATCTTTATCATTCATTTCTTTACGTACTTTCACCCGCCATTCTGTGACGGAAAAAGTAAACCAAATATATAAGACAATCGTAATCAAAACGATTGCCATATAGATAAAACCAAACTCTAGATAAAAAATACCTGCAACAATTAACAATTTAAGAATTAGTGGCCCAATTGAGAAAAGCATAAACCTTAATAAAAACTCGACCCCCTTAACACCACGCTCCATTACTCTACTTAATCCACCAGTCTTGCGTGTAATGTGATACCTGAGAGATAATCGATGCATATGCCTAAATGTCTCTAAAGCTAGTTGGCGTAGAGCACGTTGACCTACTTGTGCAAATATCACGTCTCTAAGTTGGCTAAATCCAACTGACAAAATGCGCATAACACCATAAGCAACAACCATACCGAGTGCACCTGCAGTCAACATAAATATAGTTTGATCTTCATCCGCTCCCGGAGCAAGGGCATCAACAGATACTCCATAAAAGTATGGTGCCAGTAATCCTAGTATTTCACCAAGTACTAATGCCAGCATTGCAAGAACAACTCTAAATTGTATATCTTTTCGCGATTTTGGCCACAAATATGGTAAAACAGATTTGATCACGTTCATTGCTTGTCCGCTTTTCAAATTTGCTGATGAAGTAGTGGGTCTCAATGTAATTAATCTCCGTTGAAGTCTTAACATAGTATTATGCTTCAAACTTGACTAGTTAATTCAAACTAAACTTTGTGAATATTATTTTTCAGGTATTTGGAACACTTGACCTGGATAAATTAAATCTGGGTCTTTTATTGAATCTCGGTTAGCTTCAAAAATTTGAACATATCTCATACCGAAGCCATATTTTAATTCTGCTAACTTCCATAGCGTAAAGCCAGGTTGTATTGTGGCCTGACCATCTTCCATTTCACGAATTACACGTTGGAAAGGACTCTCTACACGATCTACAACTTTACCTTCATTATTGATTGCATCAACTCTTAGCGTATAAATACCTTCTTCAATGTTAGGTATTTCAAAGTTCCACTTTCCATCAGTAACTTCTCCTAAAACAACTGGTTTATTATCAACATATACCCGAACTATCTGCTCAGATGATGCCCTACCAGCAAGAATTACATCGCCACTAGCAGCATAGTTAATTGTATCTAATGAAAGAGGTTGAATCTTTGGAGCTATATCGTTTTGTTCTTGAACAATAATCTTACCATCAGATTCAGCAATAATAATTTTTGGGCCACTCCCTTCAGCCTCTTTATTTGGGATTATCAAGACTGTATCAGCAGATTTAATGTTGCTGTCATTTACATCTTCTAATCGTAATTCAAGTGGTTTTTCACCAGAAGGGATCGTGGTTAATATAGCAAAAGCTCCTGAAGCATCAGTTTCAGCAGTCTCCAACTCTTTTCCGTCTACCAACAATCTTACCTCACTATTAGGCTTAGCTGAACCTGCAATAATAGCAGATCCATCTTCATCTACTCTTACTAAATCAAATGCTGGATTATTTTCAATTACAGCTTCAGTCTCTGCTATTATATTTTCTTCAGTAACTACCAATGTCTCTTCCATAGTAGCTGCCTCTTCTTCGGACGAAGTCACCTTATCTTTAGTAACTGGCTCTACTTTCGCTGTAGTCACCTTATCTTTAGTAACTGGCTCTTCTTTCTCTGTAGTCACATTATCTTTAGCAATTGGCTCCGCTACAACTGTAGACGCTTCTTTTTTGGTGACAGGCAACTCTACACTTTCAACCACCTCTTCTTTAGTAGTGGGCACTTCTTCAGATTTGTTTACTTCATCTTTGGTATCTATACTGCCTTTAACTGCAGGTATTTCTTTTTGGTCAATTGATTTCACCTCTGCAGGCCCTGCCTCATTGGAAACAGCTTCATTCACCTCAACTTTAACAATATCAAGATCATCTTCATCTACAGATTCCATTACAATAAAAAATATTGCTAGCACTGCAAATGCAGCTGCAAAGGAAAGAATAACTTTATCTTCTGAACGATTTCCAAATGTTATTTTGACACGTGAAGATTCCTTTAATTTTAGGATCTCAGTTTTTTTAGCGTTCATATTCTTTTGCCCCCTTGGCGGTACTTAATAATAGTTGTAAGTATAAACAATGAATTTACAACGCAAAAAATCCATATGTGTCTATTGCGCACATCGTGATGGTACAAAATCTAGTTATTTACAAGCAGCCACTGACACCGGAAATATGATTGCGCGTAATAGTATGCGCTTAGTATATGGTGCAGGAAACGTTGGGTTAATGGGTGAAGTTGCAAATTCTGCTCAATCAGGGAATGCAGAAGTATTTGGAGTGATACCAAAACACCTTCTTGAACAAGAAATTGGCAAAAAAGATATAGACACTTTTATAATCACTGAGAATATGCACGAAAGAAAGAAAATAATGGTGTTAAATTCTGATGCTTTTATCCTTTTACCCGGAGGGTTTGGAAGTTTGGATGAATTTTTTGAATTGATAACTTGGCGACAATTAGGATTGCACTCCAAACCATGTTTTATATTTAATGTAAACGGTTATTGGGATCCACTTTTGAAATTAATTGAGAACCAAATTTCAGAAGGGTTTGTACAATCTAATAATAAAAATTTTTATTCAATTGTGAACACTATTGATGAGCTGGAAACTAAATTAATTCAAGCTCTCTCATGACGGATAGCATAGTAAGAATATATTCCTAAACCTGTCCAAATTAAACCGAATGCTATCAAATGTATCCTACCTATTGGCTCCAAGAAAATGAATGTTGCTAATAGAAATTGCAATGTAGGATTTACATATTGGACTAAACCAACAGTAGCCAACCTTAATCTTTCCATTGCAAATGCCATAAGTATCAAAGGTACTCCAGTTAAAATTCCTGTAAATATTAGGGCTATACTCACTTTAATTTCACTTCCAAAGAAACCACCATCACGCCCCACAATTCCTTGCCACCCAAAGAAATGTGTTCCTGTTAGCCATATTAAAGCAATCGGGAGTAGACATACTACTTCCCAAAAGACTGACCTCATAGGGCCAATAGTTAAAGGCTTTTTTACTAGTCCATACAACCCAAATGTAACAGCAAGCATTATTGAAATGTATGGAAACTCTCCAACACCAAAACTTAATAAGACAACAGCAATAACTGCTAAACTGATTGCAAACCATTGTGATGGACTCAAGCGTTCACCTAAGAAAATGGCTCCAAATGCAACAGCTACTAATGGAAAAATATAGTAGCCTAAACTTGATTGTGCTACCTTGCCAATTTGAACTGCATAAATAAAGAAAAACCAATTAATACTTATAAAAATTGCAGCAAAACAAACACGCAAAAATGATTCCTTAGGAATTACAACTAATCCCCTTCTTGCTAATAAAATTAAACCAATGAATACAGACGTCCAGATAGTCCGATGTGAAAGGACTTCTAATGGTGGTACTTGCGAAATATAGCTGTAATAAAACGCAGAGAACCCCCAAATAGAACAGGCTAAAAACATAGCCAAAACACCTGCTGTTTCTCGCTTCAAATTAAGTCCAATCTAAAAAAGAAGCCCCGTTGAAATTCTCAACGGGGCCTTTTTGCTATGTGACCTAGATTCCATTGAAATCTAGTCCTCCCGTCACATTGCTTTGTTTGTTACATGTACAATGCAAATTTTAAAATAAGAGTCAATCAAATATAAAGACAAATACAATTAATTTATTTTATCAAGAACTAGCTAATCTTGCAGCTACATTTTCCCAATTAACTAAATTATCCAAAAAATTAGAAATATAAACAGGACGTTTATTTCTAAAATCTATATAGTATGAATGTTCCCAAACATCACAACCTAGTAATGTTTTTTGCCCAAAACACAAAGGATTAACGCCATTTTCAGTTTTGGTTATCTTTAGGCTACCATCAGTGTCTTTAACTAACCAGCACCAACCAGATCCAAACTGACCAACACCAGCAGCACCAAAATCTGATTTAAATGCTTCAACTGAACCAAAGCTTTCAACAATAGCAGCCTCTAATTCACTTGGCATTGCTCGACCATCAGGCCCCATCATTTCCCAGAACTGATTATGATTCCAAAGTTGTGAAATGTTATTGAATATTCCATTTTGAGAAACACTTGTTGAATTGTAAGTACCAATTGTTATCTCTTCTAAGGATTTATTCTCCCATTCTGTACCAGAAATAAGTTTATTGCCGTTATCAACATACGCCTTATGATGTAAATCATGATGAAATTCTAATGTTTCAGCAGACATTCCACCTTTTGCAAGGGCATCATGTGAATATGGTAGTTCAGGAAGTTCAAAAGCCATGTTGGGCCTCCATAGATAAAGTTAATTTTCAATCTCTAATATAGCTTTTGTATCAAATAGGGAAAGCCTAAATAGTTTTAATTCTAATTATTCAAATTGGCAAAACTGCTAATCCAACTCGTCGCTCTTCTGATAATAATACATTATAAGTTCTACATGCACTTGGGCTATTCATTACTTCAAATGGAACACCTGCTTTTTCAAGTTTATTAGATATGGCTTTTGGTAATGGAGAAATTTCTTTTCCCATGCCTATAAACACAACATCATAATCGTCTTTATTTTCAATAATAGCAGCTAGATCATCTAATCCAGTCCAGTCAATAGATCCTTTTAAAGTCAAAAAAAGTGCACCTTTGTGAATTATATTAGAAACACGGAAAAACCCTGGCCCATATGAATCTACAGGTGGCTGTCCATTAAAAGAAACTTCATTTATTTCCACTTTTTTAACTCCAAATTGGTAATCCTATTATCGCGCTAAGTGCAATTAACGCGTATGCAATTCTACGATATATTATTTCTTTATTTGGGTTGAAAATTTTTTGCCCAACTAATCCACCTAATGTATACGGAACAGATAAGAACAAACCTATTACTAAAGGTATAAAAACCAATAATCCTTTAAGTAAGAAAACACCAAACATAACCAAATCAACAAAAAACAAATACAACATAGTATTTCCTCTAATTACAGATGCTGGTTTTAGGCTAGACATATAAGTCAAAATGACTGGAGGCCCAGAAATTCCTGAAATTCCAGACATAAAACCACCTAAAGAACCAATTGCCATAAGCATAATTTTGTTTAATGGGTTTTGGTAGCGCCAGCCACTTGCAAGTAGAATTAACATTGTCATGGATAATATTGATACTAACCAGCGAAATAAAACTGGATCAACTTGGGTAAGGAAATATACTCCAATTGGCAAACCTAGAATTGCACCAACAACTAACAATGAGACTTCAGTTGGCTCACCATCACGCCATGCTCTTGGCAATAATGCAATAGGACCAAAAATATCAAATGACATCATTATGATAATCGCCCAAACAGGGCTAGTAACTGCAGCTGCAATTGGCATAAAAACCAGAGCAGTACCAAATCCTGCAAAGCCACGAACCAATCCGGCAAAAACTACTGTAATTATTAACCAAGCTAACCCATCAAAAAAAAGAATTTGCTCAATTAAAGCTATCATGCATCAATGCCTGCAAACTGAGTGCCGGCTTTACCATCATTAGTTTTATCCCAATCGCGCTTAACTCCAAGACGCAATAAAATTGAAGATGCTACAAACACTGAAGAATATGTTCCAATTATAACGCCCCAGATCATAGCAAAAACAAATCCATGTATAACATCACCACCCAAAATAAATAGACTAATCAATGCAATAAGTGTTGTTAAAGATGTCATTACAGTACGAGATAATGTTTCATTTATAGACATATTTAGTAGGTCTTTTAATAAGGTTTTCTTATATTTTCTTAAATTTTCTCGAACACGATCGAAAACAACAACTGTATCGTTGAGCGAATACCCAACTATAGTCAATAAAGCAGCAATTATCGCTAAATCAAATTTAATTTGCAAAAGACTAAAAATGCCAATTGTTATTACAATATCATGTACTAGCGCTGCAATAGCACCAACAGAAAACTGCCATTCAAACCTCAACCAGATATAAAATAACACAGCACCAATTGCAGCCAACACAGCTGTAATAGCTGCCTGAACTAATTCTCCAGAAACTTCAGGCCCAACACTTTCAACTTGAGGAAATGTTATTGTTTCGTCCAATGAAATCAAAGCTGCTTTTACTGCACGAATGACCTCAACCGTTGCAGCTTCTTCTCCACTTTGTGCTTCAAATCTGATTTGAGCAGCATTCAAATCTGGCTTTGTTACATCAAAAATTTCTGTTACCGTTACATCACCTAAATCTAGCGGCTTTAAAGCAGATCTATAAGCGCCTACGTCAACAGACGTTTGTGCATCAGTTCTTATTGTGGTGCCACCCAAAAAATCTATGCCTAAATTTAAGCCGTTAAAGAAGAATAAAAATATGGAAATAATCATAGCTAAAACTGAAGCACCAAAAGTAAGCCTAGTAGATTGAAAAAAATTAATTTTAATATTGTCTGGAACTAACTTTAAACGCATTCCAATCTCCTATATTTCTATTGATTTTGGACGCTTACGTTCTATCCAAATTGATATTAATAATCTTGTAACCCAAATTGCTGTAAATACAGATGTTACAATCCCAATTCCCAATGTAATAGCAAATCCTTTAACTGGGCCAGAGCCAAATACAAGTAAAATTACTGCAGCAATGAGTGTAGTAATATTCGCATCTATTATAGCACTGAAAGCACGCTCATAGCCTAATTCAATTGCTTTTCGAGGATTTTTTGCTTTTTTAAGTTCTTCTCGAATACGTTCAAAAACAAGTACATTTGCATCCACTGCCATTCCTACAGTTAGTACTATGCCTGCTATTCCAGGCAAAGTAAGTGTTCCAGATATTACACTTAAAACAGCAAAAATTAATGCTACATTTATTATCAATGCAACATTAGCAAAAATTCCAAACAATCCGTAGCTCAAGCTCATAAATACAAGCACCGCAATAAATGCAACTATACAAGCTAAAGTACCAGCATCAATACTGTCTTGTCCTAGATCTGGTCCAACTGTTGACTCTTGTAAATATTCTAATTCTGCTGGCAATGCACCAGCGCGGAGTTGTATAGACAAAAGCGTTGTTTCTTCAACACCAAATTGACCTGTTATAATTCCAGAACCGCCAGAAATATGACTTTGTATTGTTGGAGCAGAAACAACTTCTTGATCTAAAACTATAGCAAAAGGTGTTCCAATATTCTCTGCTGTGTATTGCCCAAATATTCTTGCACCAGTTGTATTCAATCTAAAGCTAACTGCTGGACGATTATTTTGGTCAAAAGCAGGTTGAGCATCTGTTAAATGGTCACCATTTATAACAGGAGTTTTTTCTAAAACATAAAATACACCTTCTTCATCTTGTGCTGGTAAAAGTATTTGTCTATTTTTTACACGCTCATCAGAATTTGACGTTCTCTGAATAACTTTATGAAAAGTAAGTTTTGCAGTTTTACCTATAATACTCTTCAACTCTTCAGCTGAACCAATCCCAGGAACTTGTATTAAAACTCGATCTGTTCCTTGACGCTGTATGGTTGGCTCCCGTGTACCAGCTTCATCAACTCGTCGCCTGATTATTTCCAAAGATTGATCCATTGTTCGAGTATCAGTTGCTATTTTTTCAGCTTCAGATAGCTCAATAATGATTGTATCATCTATTGAAGTTACAACTATATCTCTCGATCCAGCTCCTGATAAAGTTGTTACACGCCTAGCTAATGCTGAAACAACTTCTATAGCACGATTTATCTGACTAGGTTCTGATATGCGCACTCGCAGATCATAATTTTCACCATCAATTCGACGGATAGTACCAATTGATGCTCGTTCTTTTCGCAGAGCGTTTCTGACTTCTGGCCAATAAGCATCCATTCGAGCTTCATACACCTGATCAACGCGCACTCTTGCAAGTAGGTGTGCTCCACCACGTAAATCTAAACCTAAATTGACCAAAGCACTTGGTAAGAAAGATGGCCAATTTGATGCTTGGGATATTATCTCAGGAGTATCGTTACCATTCTCCAACTGCATACGAGCATCATTTACACTCTCAACACGATTATAAAATCCATTTGGCATAGCAAAAAGAAAGCCGAGAACTACCACAACCCAGATTAGAATTTTCTTGGTTAGAGAGAATTGCAACATTTATAGATACCTAGAGTTATTTATTTTGCAGGTTCAGTTTTATTTAAAACTTGTGAAATCGTATGCTGTACAACTTTAACTTTTACACCAGAAGATATTTCAACTTCTACTTCGTTGTCAGTATTAACTTTTGTTACTTTGCCGATTAAACCTCCAGCAGTTACAATTTGATCACCTTTACGTACTGCGGCAACCATAGCTTGATGCTGTTTAACTTTTTTTTGTTGTGGTCTAATCATTAAAAAATACATGATCCCAAAAATTAAAATTAATGGCATAAAGCCACCTAATCCACCGGCGAAACCGCCACCAGCTGCTTGTGCAAATGCAGGAGTTGCAAACATATCAAAATCCTCAATGTTAAGGGGCATAAAATTACCCGTAATTTCTTTGCGTCGATACCTAACGGGTGTCAAATCAATAAGCAAGGACAACCCACTAAAGTTAGATATATTTAAATTAAAATATATTTAGATAAATATATTAACTAAAATAAGAAAGTTATTATTTCCCTCTTAACCTTACAACGTTTTTCGTGCATAAAGCCGAAAAAAGTATGAGGTTTTCTATGCATGATATTCGCACAATACGTGATGATCCAAATAAATTTGATGCAGCTTTAAAACGCCGTGGCGCAGAAGCAATCTCTAGCGTTATTTTAGATATAGACCTTGATAGAAGAGCCAAAATTACAAGTGCAGAAGCCGCCTTAGCAGAACGTAATACTGCTTCAAAAATGGTAGGCGCAGCAAAAGCATCAGGTGATGAAAATGAGTTTAATAGACTGCGAAATCTCGTTTCTGAAAAAAAAGCAGAAATTGCATCATTAGAAGA
>ENA-UOYK01000809-UOYK01000809.1-marine-metagenome-genome-assembly--contig:-NODE-809-length-10328-cov-5.118915_pt1 | contig 10328 bp, 10 predicted proteins | sample MGYA00238174_ERZ767213 | MGnify/ENA primary metagenome ERZ767213 (study PRJEB28944, sample SAMN06267167) | marine metagenome | isolation source: Columbia River Estuary | place: USA:Columbia River Estuary...
TCTTTCAGGATTGTCTCTAGATAAATCTGCCAAGTTGCGTTCAATTATTTACCGCAGAGGCGATCTCATTTCAAAAACCGGCGGAATCTTTTTGATTGCAATCGGAGTACTTCAGGTTCTTGGTTTCTGGGGTCAGTTATTGAATTCAATGCGTTCACTAATTTCTGATTTCATTCCGGTGATTTAATGAGCCAACAAACAGAGCTTCCAGAGCTAGATAGCGTTGGTGTTTTGCGTTATGCATGGCGCCAGCTAACCAGCATGCGCACGGCGTTGATTCTCTTGTTAATGCTCGGGGTCGCATCTATTCCTGGTTCATTAGTTCCTCAACGCACGCAAAACCCAATACAGGTGGGTCAGTACTTTAAGGATTCACCAGAGCTTGCCCGCTGGATGGATCGTTTTTATCTATTTGATGTTTATGGATCACCCTGGTTTAGCGCTATTTATATCCTTCTATTTATATCTTTAATTGGCTGTGTATTGCCTCGAACAATTGAGCATTTCCATGCCGCGCGTGCTTTTCCGCCCGCAACACCTAAGAACCTGTCGCGAATGGAACATCATTCAACATGGACACCTAACGGAACAGAATTAGACGCGGCTCGGGCATGGTTTAAGTCAAAACGCTTTAGAGTCTTAGAAAAAGATGGATCTATTTCTGCCGAAAAGGGTTTTACTCGCGAAACCGGAAACCTATTTTTTCACTTAGCGCTCATCCTTGTTTTGTTAGGAATTAGTTTTAGCTCACTGTTTGGTATGCGTGGTGAGGCAATCATTAATGTTGGTGAAAGATTTGTTAATACACCAACTAGTTATGACACATTGACTTATGGAAAATTGTATAAAGATGCAAATCTGCCTGCATTTATGTTGACCGTAAATAAGTTTGATGCACAGTACAATCTTGAAACTAGTGCGCCCGAAGATTACACATTAAATGTTTCATTGCTGCGTGATGATCAAACAGTAATCGAAGAGAAAGTCATCAAAGTTAATAGCCCTATGACAATCGGAAGTACGCGAATTTACTTGCAAGCAAATGGCTATTCACCTGTTGTAACTGTTAGAGATTCCAAGGGTGATGTTGCTTTCCAAGGCCCTGTTCCATTCTTGCCGCAGGATTTAAATCTTCGATCAATAGGTGCAATAAAAGTTCCAGATGCAGTTCCACAGATTGGATTTGTTGGTTCTTTTGTTCCGACATATGTTCGTGATGCAAATGGCGGCGGCGCATTGAGTGCTTTCCCTAAGGCGCTAGATCCGCGCTTGTTGTTGGCAGCTTGGGCGGGCGATTTAGGGCTCGATTCAGGTGTTCCGCAATCTGTTTACAGAATTGATACCTCAAAGATGCTGCAGGTTGGTCTTAAATCTTTAAAGCCAGGAGAAATCTTTGATTATCCAGGCGGATCAATCACATTTGAAGGCTATCTCCAATGGGTCAACCTTAACTTCGTGGCAGATCCTGGAAAGAAATTCGCATTGTTGGGCGGTATCGTTGCCATCCTTGGATTACTCGCTTCACTATTTACGCGCAGACGTCGTATTTGGATTCGAGTTGAGTCACAGGTAGAGGTTGCTGGATTAGCCAAAAATGGTGCGCCAGGACTAGATGTTGAGATGGAACAGTTTGTTCGGATGCTAAAGGGAGAGAAATAGATGTCACGTTCGTGGGCTTTTGCTTCAAACTATTTTATTTACTCCGCCATGGCTGTTTATACCTTGGCATTTTTAGCTCATGCCGTAGAGACAGCGTGGGCGGTAAAAGTCCCCAATGACACAACAAAAACCTTGGATTATAAGCGCACCGAAAAAGTAGCACGCATCGCTACAGCGATGATGGTTTTAGGTTTCATTCTTTTGTTTGCAGGAGTGATCACTCGAGGAATTTCAGCCGGTCGTGTGCCGTGGGGAAATATGTATGAGTTTTCTATTACAGGTGCACTTGCATTTACGGGTGCATATCTTGGTGCGTTACGTAAATATGACCTTCGTTGGTTAGGTTTACTCGTTTCGATCTCAGCATTATTAACTCTAGGAACTGCTGTAACCGTTTTGTATGTGCCAAGTGCGCCGCTAGTTCCAGCGCTAAAGTCACCATGGTTAGTAATTCACGTTTCCACTGCAATTATTTCAGGTGGCGTGTTCTTGTTAGCAAATGTAATTGCAGCAGCTTATTTGTATCTAGATAAGATGGAATCAAATGGTGAGCGAACAGCCTGGGCCAAGAGACTTCCTTCATTAGAACTTCTTGACCAATTGTCCTATCGGCTAGTTGCATTTGTATTTCCACTGTGGACTTTTTCAGTTATTGCAGGAGCGATCTGGGCAGAGAGTGCCTGGGGTCGTTACTGGGGCTGGGATCCAAAAGAGACCTGGGCATTTATTACATGGGTGGCGTATGCGGCTTACTTACATGCGCGTGTAACTATTGGTTGGCGCGGACGCAGAGCTGCTTGGTTGTGTTTATTTGCAGGTTCTACATTCTTGTTTAACTATGTGTACGTCAATATCTGGGGAACTGGAAAGCACACCTACTCAGGTCTTTAAAGCTTTCCCAAGAAATCCGGATCATCATCTGGCGGCAAGATACGTCGCTTAGGAGCTTTACGTCCCTTTGGCTTGTTTCGTCCAGCAATTAAATATGCAATAGGACCAATTGCAAGTGCCTGTGGGCCAAGAATAATTATTAAAAGTAGCCATCCCCATTTTGGAAGAGTTTTGATTTGGGATTCATCAGTTCGCGCGCAATCGATTAAGGCGTAAATTGTTAAACCGAAGACAAGAATGAGTGGAAGAATCCGTGACATGGCTTTATTGTATCGCTAAGGCGAGGGCAAGAACTATTGAAAACATAAGTTGAAGCTTGCCGGTTCGGCCCAAAACAGGAATTAGATCCCTTCCTGTAACACCGCTTAGAACTAACTTTGAAATCGAGTAACTCATAGGCATAACCAGCAGAGTCAGTAATGCAGTTGGAACTAGGGTCGCCAGCGCTGCCACATGGGCTAAGAGCAGTAGTGAAACAAATAACCAGCGGGTCTTCGTATCTCCAAGTCGGACCGCAATAGTTCTCTTTCCGACTAGTTCATCTTGCGCACGATCTCGAATGTTGTTTATTTCTAAGATCGCACAGGCAAGGGCACCCATTGGAATTGCGACAATGAAAGCTAGGACGGTGATTTTTTCTGTTTGAACGTAATACGTACCCATGGTTGCAACTAATCCGAAGAAGGTAAAGACTGAAACTTCACCTAGACCGCTATATCCATAAGGATTCTTACCGCCGGTGTATCCCCATGCTGCAGCAATCGCCAGTATTCCAATCAGAATAAGTAGTGGTGAAGTTAGAAGGGATAGCCAAAGGCCAGCAATGCTTGCAATTGCAAAAGAAATAAAAGCGGCGTTCTTAACAGCCTTAGCTGATGCCAACCCACTTGCAACGAGTCGAGTTGGGCCAACTCTGTTCTCATCAGTTCCCTTAACACCATCGCTGTAATCATTGGCGTAGTTGACGCCGATTTGTAACCACACAGCAACCTTGAGCGCTAAAGCTGCACGAAACCAGTTAAATTCTGATCCTGCTAATGCTGATGCAATGAGTACCGGCGCGATCGCTGCAGACAGAGTGCGGGGACGTGCACCCAGTACCCACTTATTCATTCGCAATACCTTTCGCCAAACTTTTTCGATCGATCTTGCCAATACCCAGCAATGGTAACGAAGTCATGCGATGTATGCCTTTTGGTTTTGCAAATCCACCAAGATCATTTTCAAGATGTGCAGCAATTTGATCATCGCTAATTGTTCCAACAACTGCAAGTTGCAAACTCTGTCCCCACTGAGGATCTTCACTTGCAAACGCCGCAAATTGCACATCTGGAAAGGCAAGACTGAGTGAATTTTCAATAGCGTTAAGTGAAAGATTTTCTCCACCAGAAATAATGACATCGTCAGATCTTCCAATGATAACTAGATGATCACTGTCGTATTCACCTAGATCATTTGTTTCAAACCAGCCATCGTTAACTGCAACAGAAGAGGCAAGAACTGAACCTTTGATACAAATTTTGCCATTTCGAATTTCAATCTCAACACCATCAAGTGCCGTGCCGTTATAAACACATCCACCGCATGTCTCGGTCATTCCATATGTTGTGATGACTTTAATTCCTGCTAGCTCGGCTTGGTTTCGCAATGATTGCGATAGCGCAGCTCCACCTACTAAGACTGCTTTGGCTGATTTAAGGTGACTCAGTAAACGTTGGTCACCATTTAATGCACGGAACAATTGTGTTGGAACAATTGCGGTGTAGTCAGCTTTTGGATAGTCACCATCAAAATTACGCAGATCAATTGGTGTTGTTCCAAGTTCCATTGAACGCACAACTACATTTACTGCAGCGATGTGAGTTAGTGGTAGTAAGAGTGACCAAGTTTGGCCAGATTGTGCGCCAATGAATTTATTGGAAGCTTGCGCAGATGAAATGAGGGCAGTTGAACTCAGTAAAACTTCTTTGGATGTGCCGGTTGTTCCAGATGTTCCGATCGCAACGGCGGCATAGCTCGGAGCATGTTCTGATGAGATCTCTCCGAAACCAAGGGTGGGGCCATCGCCCACGAGGGCTGCTGTGATTTCTCTCGCTAGTTGGGAGATTTCGCATGCAGGGCTGACCCGCAGAATTTTTCGTTGTGACGAGGTATCCATTGCCACCGTAGGCTATCGCTAGCAACGACGATGGAGGAAATGTGAGCAAGCCGATCAAGCGCGAATTTGGTAGTCGAGAGATTCCACAATGGGTCACAGCACCCGGCGGAGAAGACTTTGTAGATATCAAATATCAAATGGGCGATGGCATCGCCAAGATTACGATCAATCGCCCACAGGTTCGTAATGCATTTCGCCCCCAAACAATTATTGAATTAATCGAAGCATTTAATTTAGCGCGCGACAATGAAGAAGTCGGCGTGATCATCTTTACTGGTGAAGGCACAGAAGCCTTTTGTTCTGGCGGAGACATCAGTGTTCGTGGTGATGATGGATACCTAGGTGATGACAAGTTAGCTAAAAAGGGAATCGGTCGCCTCAATGTTCTAGATCTTCAAGTGCAGATTCGTCGCACACCAAAGCCAATAGTTGCCATGGTTGCTGGCTGGGCAATTGGTGGCGGACACGTATTACATGTTGTCTGCGACTTAACAATTGCTGCCGACAATGCAAAGTTTGGTCAGACTGGACCGATGGTTGGATCTTTTGATGGCGGATATGGCGCGGGATTATTAGCAGCACATGTTGGCCAAAAGAAGGCTCGTGAGATTTGGTTTATGACACGTGAATACAACGCACAAGAAGCACTCAACATGGGACTTGTTAATACCGTTGTGCCAATTGCTGAATTAGAAGCTGAAACTGTTTCTTGGTGCCGAGAGATGCTTCGCAACTCTCCAATGGCGCTGCGTTTGTTAAAGGCAAGCTTGAACGCTGCAACTGATGGACTTGCAGGGGTGCAACAACTTGCAGGAGATGCAACCCTTTTGTTCTACATGACAGAAGAAGGCCAAGAGGGTCGCGATGCCTATAAAGAAAAGCGCGCACCTGATTTTGGAAAGTTTCCAAAGCGCCCATAATCCATGGATCAATTGCTTCTAGAGACATTGCGTGTAGTTGCGCTGCCAATGAAAACTAATTTTCGTGGCGTTACTGTTCGTGAAGTTGCTTTAATTCAGGGTGAATATGGCTGGGGCGAGTTCTCGCCATTTCTTGAGTATGACGATGCTGAATCTGCGCCATGGTTAGCCTGCGCCATTGAAGCGGCAACCCAGCCAAAACCAAAGCTATTTCGCACCGAGGTTACTGTTAATGGAACGATTCCAGCGCTAAACGGCAGAGAAGAATTAGAAAGAGTAGTCAATTCTTTTCCCGGTGTTACAACCTTTAAAGTAAAAGTAGGAAGTAATGCCAGTGAGGATATTGCACGTATCAATGTTCTTAGATCATTACGGCCAAATGCCAAGCTTCGCATTGACGCAAATGGCCTATTGAGCGTTGAACAAGCCGTTTCGTTGTTGCAATTGGTTGGAGACATTGAATACATCGAGCAACCATGTGCAACTGTTGAAGAGTTGCGGGAATTAAAAAAGCGGGTTGATGTCAAAATAGTCGGTGATGAACTCTTGCGTAAAGCAAAAGACCCATTTGCAATTGATCTATCTGGAGCTGTTGATTATTTGATGTTAAAGGTTCAGCCACTCGGTGGCATCAAGCGTGCACATCAACTTGCACGACATCACAAATTACCTGTAGTAGTTTCAAGTGCTCTAGAAAGTGCTGTTGGTATTAACTATGGACTTACCTTGGCAGCTTCATTTGAGGATATGAACTTTGATTGTGGCCTTGGCACAGGCTCACTTCTAGCAAAGAATGTTGCCCAATTGCCAATAGTTGATGGAAAAATCCAGATTAGTGACGTGGTTCCTAATCTTGAAGGCTTAGATGTCAGTGCAGATCGTTACGAATGGTGGAAGAATCGCATCATGAGAACCGCGGAGCTGCTGAAGTGAATATCTCCACATCACTAGCGCGTGTAGTAGTTCGCCAAATTATTGAAGCTGGGATTACCGATGTAGTTATTTCACCTGGTTCACGCAACGCACCTTTGTCTTTGGCATTTTTTGAAGCATCACAAGAGGGATTAATAAAGATTCATGTGCGTATTGACGAGCGAACAGCTGCCTTTTTTGCATTAGGAATAATCAAATCAACTGGCCGTCCAGTGCCAGTTGTGTGTACGAGCGGCACAGCCGTTGCTAATTACCACCCAGCAGTACTTGAAGCCAGTCACACAAACGCACCGCTCATGGTTTTAACGGCAGATCGTCCAGCGATGTTGCGTAAGACTGGTGCAAATCAAACAACAGAACAAGCACGTATTTTTGGTAAGGCTGTTCGCTACTTTGCAGATATTGATGGTCCAGTTTATCCAATGGAGTTGCCACTAGATAGTTTGCGCACTGGGCCGATTCATTTAAATCTACAGTTTGATGAGCCTTTATTGTCAGATGATTCTTCTGATTGGCTTTCTCAGATCAATGTTGCACCAAAAGAGTTTGTTCCACGCACTAAGCCCGGCACACTTCGTTTGGTCGGTGCGCGAGGAGTTGTTGTAGTTGGACATGATCGTGGTGGTTTAACAGTTGATGAAATCACACAGTTCACAAAGGTTCTAGGTTGGCCGGTAATCGCCGAAGATCCACTCTCTTTTCCCGACGCAATTGCACATGCATCTATTTTCTTAGCATCTCCAGAAATCCGAAGCACATTGATTCCCCAGTCTGTGCTTGTTATTGGTCGAACAACTTTGTCACGATCAATAAATGCTTTTATTAAATCCAGCCCAATCACATATGTTGTTGATCAAAGACTTGCAACCGTTGACTCTGATCGTCAGGCAGATCGCAAATTTACAGAGTTACCGGATCTTCAGGGAGTTATTCAATCTGATGAGTGGATTGCAAAGTGGAACAAAGTTTCAGAGCGCGCGCAAAAGCTGATCGGATCATTAGATGGGTGGAATGAAGCGGTAATTGCCCGAACAATTGCGGCAACAATTCCACATGACACCGCCTTGTTTGTTTCTTCATCACGACCTATTCGAGATCTTGAAGGTTTTGCCCATCCACGAGGTGGCGTTCACACATATGCAAACCGTGGTTTAGCTGGGATTGATGGAAACATTTCAACAGCCCTAGGTGTTGCTTATGGCCATAAAGCCACAATTGCAGTGCTGGGCGACCTTTCTTTCCTGCATGATTTAACGGGACTAGTAAATAAAGAAGCAATTAACTGTCGCTTCATAGTTATCAATAACGATGGCGGGGGAATCTTTTCAACACTTCCACAGCGCGGTGTAACTGGCTTTGAAACTGTTTTTGGAACACCCCATGGATTAAATCCAGCCGTCCTTGCTCAGGCGATGGGGGTAGATGCCAAACAGATAAGTTCTCTTAAAGAGTTAGAGGCAGAGATCAAGGCACCAATATCTGGCGTGAGTGTCGTTGTGTGCGATGTACCTGATCGTGAGTCGAACGCAGATAATTTAAAGAAGATTGTGGAGTCACTTACCTCTATTTAAGAGCGCTGCGCATAGGTGAAAACTTCGCATACGTTTCAGCTAATTCAATTTCAGGGTCTGAACCATCAACAATGCCACACCCAGCAAAGATACGAATAGTGTCGCCATTTATCTGACCACATCGAAGTGCAATTCCAAGTTCTCCGTCACCTGCTGCATCAATCCAACCAACGGGGCCTGCATAACGACCGCGAGACATTCCTTCAATCTCGGTGATCAGAGCAGCAGCAATTGGTCTCGGAGTTCCGCACACAGCAGCTGTTGGATGTAATTGCTCAAGAATTGTAAATGCATCCGTATGAGCAAGTGTTTCAACCATTGCACCAGTCACATCTGTTGCAAGGTGCATGACATTTGCAAGGTGCAAGACAAATGGTGATTCAGGAACATTTGTTGATGAACAAAATGGTTCTATTGCATCTGCGACAGATCGCACCGCGTATTCATGTTCTGCCAAATCCTTCGATGAACGCGCAAGAGATGCTGCTAACGCCAAATCTTTTGCATCATCACCAGTCTTACTAATGGTTCCGGCTAGGACTCGTGAAGTAATCATTCCGCGCGATAAACGAAGCAATAGTTCAGGAGTTGCTCCAACTAACCCTGAAATTGAATACTTCCAAGTTGATGGATACTCCACCGCTAACTTGTTCAAGATTGCCCTTGGGTCAATGCTTTTGTTTGATTTAATACTGATATCTCTTGCTAATACAACCTTGTCCAAATCTCCAGATTGAATTCTAGAAACCGCAGTTGCAACGCGGTTTTTCCAATCTATATCTGACTGTGGTTTTTCATCCCAGCTCATTTCTGCATTAGAAACATGATCAGCCGCGGTTTTAAGAACTGGTTGAGGATCTGAACCGATCCATGTAATCCAGGACTTGTCACCCTTAGCGCCAACCACAACTTGTGGGATAACTAGGACTGAAACATCATCTGGTGAGAAGGAAAAAGAGGTAAACAAAATTGGGCCGGTTCCACTGCCGTGCACAGTATTTGTGACTGCGAGTTTTTCTAACTGCTTCTGCCACCAGTGGCGTGCATCTGCAAATCTATGGGGACCACTAACTGTTGTAGTTGCAAATGTTCCCCATCCAACTAAACCATCACTACTTCGCACCCATGCAAGAGGATTTGAGTCTGGAAGTAATTCCAGCAATGGCAAATGCTCGCCAAGGCGAGTTGTGGTTATAGGAGTGAGTTGCGACATTGCTATGAATTTTTGCGGTTAACAACTCGCCAAATAGCAGGCAGTGATGTTCCAGCAATTGCAATCTTTAAAGCTTCACCAACAATAAATGGAGTCAGTCCTGCATTAAGCGTCCAGCTCCAGCTTTGTCCTGTGTATTGGTGTAACCACACAAGGCCAAATGAAAAAGTAGTAACAGTTCCGATTAACATCGAAGGAAGGGCTGTTAAGAATTTTTGGTCTAAGCGAAAACGTGCAAGCTGGCCCAATACAAAGGTTGCAACCAACATTCCGATTAAGTAACCACCTGTTGCACCAACAATGCGATCTAATCCGTGTCCGCTATTTGCAAATACCGGTGCACCTGCAATCCCAGCCAACATATAGATAGCAAAAGTTGTGAATCCCAAGGTTGAACCGTATGCAGTTCCAAGAATTAATACACCCAATGTTTGACCTGTAACAGGAACTGGTGATCCCGGAACTGGAATCGCAATTTGTGCCAACACTGCTAAGCCAAGAACTCCACTGACAACGAGAACAGCGTTTGAAAGTGCTGTTGAACGGGGGATCAGTGAAGAGCGAAGCGATGTAGCAGAGAGCGACATGGGGAACCTTTCGATGTACCTAAGTTGTGGATGAGCCTACTTCAAGGGAGAATGAGCCTATGTCCCGCGCTAATTTGAACAAGGATCCCGATGAGGTCGCGGCAATGTTTGACGGAGTTGCCAAGCGTTATGACCTGGTCAACGATCTCTTGAGCTTGGGACGAACCAAGGCCTGGCGCAAAGCCGCAACAAAGATCATAGCCCCACAGCCTGGAATGGTGATTTTAGATCTTGCAGCAGGGCCTGGCTCCTCTTCAGAACCCCTTTTCAAGGCCGGGGCAACGGTTTTTGCCACCGATTTCAGCGAGGGGATGCTGGCCCAGGGTAGAAAGGTGCGTCCTTACCTGAACTTCTCCAAGGCCGATGCCCTGAATCTGCCCTTTGCGGCGAATAGAT
>ENA-UOYK01000815-UOYK01000815.1-marine-metagenome-genome-assembly--contig:-NODE-815-length-10318-cov-3.966605_pt1 | contig 10318 bp, 20 predicted proteins | sample MGYA00238174_ERZ767213 | MGnify/ENA primary metagenome ERZ767213 (study PRJEB28944, sample SAMN06267167) | marine metagenome | isolation source: Columbia River Estuary | place: USA:Columbia River Estuary...
CGTATTGTGAAAATAAAACCACCTGCTATTGCAAGTTCCTGCCCTGCAAACTGTGAATTAAATTCAAATATCTTAAATATCCGAAATGAGTTGGTTGCATCTAACTCATAAATAGTAGCTTGGTTTGTAGATAACGGCTTGCCTGTAATAAATAACGTATCCATGCTTGCACCATTTATCCAATAACCAGTAACCGTTTGGGAAGCTAAACTAATTCTTGTTACTACACCGTTTCTTTTTATGTACAATTGATTTGTTGGGGGGTCAAGTGCTACAAAGTTATTTTCATCAAATGCCTTCAAATAAGGAAAAGCCGAAAAAGTAGGTGAAATTAAAGTTCCAAGAAAAGTTACCGTACCATTGTCAAATAAATTAAATACGACATAGTAAGAACCGCTAATAAGTTTGTATGTGCTTATGAGCGCCTTGCCGTTGTCAAATACCGAAATGCCAGCCATTAAATAACTTTGAGCCAACGTAACCATTTCAAAGGCATTATCATCTATCGAATAATAAAGGTCTGATTGGCTTTCAAAATCGTAATAAATATCGGTGCTTTTAGGCGTGGTGATAGTGCGTATAAGTTGCACATCGGCTTTTGCGCCTGAACCTATTTTATTGTCGAGCCTAAGACGATAAACCCCATCGCCATTGTTCACGATTTCTGTATCGGTATGGCTTAGTTCCGAACCGTTGGCATCTAAGGTGCGCACCCTATACAATAACCCATCTTGAGTGAATGGAATATCTAGGGTTGATTGTGGCAGAATACAACTAATATCTTGATAGTAGTTCGGGAATAAAACTGGCTTTTCAAACCTTGTCAAAAACTTACCCAATATGCCAGCCGTGTTGTAGTTCATCACGTACTCAGCCATGTTACCACCGTATCTTGACCGCTCGTTTTTAGCGTAGTCAAAAAATTGCCGTGTAGAGTTGGAAGCGAATATGTAAGCCGTGTCGTAATTGGCTGTGGCTTCTTCTGCTGTTATTGAATTTATTTTAATTGTTTTGTCATATACCACTATGCCATTTATACCTATGTATTTGACATCTTTGTCGGGAGTAAAGTATATCGTTTTGGTTTCTGAAAAATCATCATAAACCGATTTTGTGTAAATCAGATCTGCATCGCTTCCCTGTGGCAAATTTGATGCATACACGTTAAATATGCCATTAATTAACTCAAAATCTATGGCCGTGTCTATTTCATAATTAATAACAATTTTGTATGCAATTGATTTTTTGAAATTAACTTCTTGGTACAAAGTTTTAGAAAACCTAAATCCATCCCCTGTGTATTTTGCTGAACCGCTATCCCATACCCAGTCTAGTGTGCCTTTACCGATTATTTGCGACCATCCTGTCAAGCTACTAGTAAAGCTCCCATTCGTGATGCTAATAGGAGTAATGCCTTGCAAATTATCAACTGTGAAATTGGTAATTACAGTTTCTGGAATACCGCCTGCGTAAGTGTCGTATGTTTCGGCATATTCGATATAGAAACACGTCCATGCATCTAAGTCGTTTGGCCTGCCACTTGCTGACAAATCATTATCCTTGCTAATCTTTTGTCGCACTAAATCGGCCACGTCAATGACTGCTATGTTACTAAGGTTCGGGGCAATGCTGAACGTGCCTATCAAAGTCATTGGGTCTTGAGCCGCATAGGGGTGGTACGCTGGCACCCCTGCATAAAGCCTTACTAATGTAGCGTAATTATCGTAATACTTGTTTGCCGTGCCTGTATCGGTTTCGCTGAAGGCTACGTTTAGTGTCAATTGGTCGCCTTGTATGGCAATAACTTCGTACACACCGCTGTAAACCGTGCCATTGATTGTTACCTTTTCGCCTCTTATATACGTTTGGTAGGCAGTCCCTGCTAAATCAAACTTTGCAAAACCGTTGTTGTTGGTAACGGCCGTGTAGGTGTCCACCGCATCTTCCGTATTCGTCGGAAATTTCGTGTTACTTATTTTATACACCAACGGCAAAAAGGCCGCTGACCATCGGCTATAATAGTACGGTTGTTCTTGGTACTGCGGTGGGTCGTTTACGTATAGGTTAGCGTCTGGTCGCTGAATAACTGATAAAGCCATTATTCAAAAGTTTTTTTAAAAGTAGTAATTATTGTTTGGTTCACATAAACCCCTAACTCTTTTTCAATTTCGGGTTTAAGCTGTTCAAGGATTGAGCTATAAACATCCCTCGTTCGGCCTTGCTGAAATAGCTTAGTACCTAGTGCATTAATTCGTAACGTGATAAACCTTGCTAGGCCTTTTTGCCCTTTTTCGGTCAAGTCTGAGCCAATGCCACGTGCCTTCATCCAAACTAATATTTTTTCAGATAAGCCACTATCTACGCTGTTGGTTCGTGGTGGCCTGCCGGTCTCTGCCCATTCAAGGCTTGCATTTCCAAAGATAGTACCTACTATACTCGCATCGTCGGCTGTAACTTCAAACCCTAAACTATCCTTTGTTTTGTTGGTGGCATTGAAATCGCTCGCATCCATATTGCGTTTAATCGCCTCAACCGCACCGCTTAACTGTTTTTCTAGTATTTCAGATAGCCCTGCCATTAGCAAGTGTAGGTATCGTATGCGGCCAAAGTAAACGTGAGTATGCAACCGCTCGTGTGGTCCGTTCCGAAAGTATGCCTTAGCAATGGATTGATTTTTGGCTTTGTCATAAACTCCACCCCTTCCACTTCATCCAGTGCAAATCTAAAATCGTCGGCAATTTGGTGGCTGAAATCGACAAGGTCATTCTGCTCTCCTGAGGTGTCGTTCTTATCGGCCTTGACTAAAATCACTATTGATATTTCCCACGTTTCGGAATTGTCAAACGTATTAGGGTTGGCCGCATTGCGCACCATTGGGTCCAGCCATGCCAAAGGGTATTTTCGGTTTTTCATTTGATTGAAATCCGCTTCCCTGCCTGAACCAAACATGACATCGTACGGCAAACCTTCAAAAGTCTGTTGGATTATATTTTTTACTGCTATGTAGCTCATTTGTTTGTCATTAATTCCTGTAACCTTTTCTTGTAGTTATTGAGGTGTGCATTGTACTGAATTTTGCCATAGACACGATACACGCTTAAACTTTTGATGTAATCCTCTTTTTCGAAATCTCCATTTGCCAAGCTGTCAAGTGTCGCCGAAAAGCCAAACGCTTCGTAAAGCTGTTTAATTCCAGCATCAATTTCTTCCACCATGAACTCGAGTTCTGGGCACTGGTTCCGATGCCAAGACTCGATACGGCCAATTTGGTTAAAAAAAAATTCACGATACCGATAATAGTAGGTGCTGGCAGTTGGTTTATTTGTGGTACCATCTCCTTTGCTTTGCTGTAATCGTACTTTTCGCCGCTTGTTTTGGGTTGCAGGTAGATAGCGACAAACAAAGGATAGTAAACTTTCATGGCTGCGATTGGGTCTTTCTCGTATTCCGTTTGGTATTTTGCCAAAAGAATTTTCAAGTCTTCGTACTGCGCCACGCTTTGCTCTCCAATATCTGCAAATTCGATGTGCTTGCTTAAATAGGATAGCCTATTTACTTCCCGGTCGTTTAGTTCGGCAAGCCCTTTGCCCATCCAGTTGCTGATAGCGTTGAAACAAAAATAATACATCGGTATATTATTGCTCTCTGCCCATTTATCTTCTGATACTCCTGTTAGTATCGACACGGCCTTGAGGTTTACTGAGTCGCAATCAGCTAATTTCATAAACTGCTCAAAGGTTACCTCTTCATAGCTTTCAGGCAATTCAAAGTAGGTTTTTTCGTCTAAAATTAGTTCTTGCATATTATTTGAAATCTTGAAACACTGGCTTTCTTCTCGCCATTTTAGGTATGGTTTTAGTGGGTGAAACTACATTAATTCGGTGGTATCCTTCAATTAGGTATCGCATGGCATCCATAAGGTCATCCATTATCTTAAGTGGCTCATCCGTTACTTTACCATTTTTATCCACGACTGACTTGTAGTAGCGTAACTCCCTTTGCAAATTTATTGAATTTTCATCAATATAAAGATGGTATCGTTTGACAAGGTCTATCCCGGCCGCAACCGAACCTGCAAACTTATGGCAGGGGTGTATGTTAAAACGAGCCCTGCTTATCTCTTCAATACTTTCGGGCCGTGCGCTGTCCGCTTCGATGTGCCTGTAATCTTGCACTATTTCGGGAAGGGAAAGCAATAAATCCCCCGTTGTGTAGTTGTTTTTGTATAACTTTTCCGTGATGAAGACTTTGTTGCCACTGAACCTGCCTTCCACCATCGCGGTTTTGCTGACTGCATACCCAAAATCCAAGCCGTAATAGACCTTATCCGTTTGGAACGGGCATTCTTTCACAACCTCCCAGTTCTTATAAATGACTGACTGCCCACCACCTGACCGCACACCTTCACCAAATACCTTCCAATAGTCCGGGTCGGTATCTTTCAATAGTTCTATTTCGGCCACCTGAACCTCTGATAAATGAGGGTTATCCTTATAAGTACTGATTAAAGTTTTACAATCGCTTCTAGTTTGGACTTGGTCGTACACCCAATGCTCCGATTCATGTGGGTTAAAGTCTATAATTATTTTGCCAGTAGTACGCAAAGCAAGCTGTCTAAACACGTTAAAGTCGCATTCTAGGGCCTCATTCAAATAAAGGATATCTCGCTTTCGGCCCATCACCTTTTTGTGGTCGTCCAGGCTGAAGAAGTCGAAGGTGTTACCGTTCAAATGATAAACCTGGTCTGTTTTATTGTGGTGGTTTTCGGAGTACTGCCCTATTTCTTCCAGGATTTCGATAAAGTCTTTTAAAACAGTTTGCTTTAAAGCAGGGAACGTGGCACGGCAAATGCTTATGTGCATGCCTGAATGATGATTTGCTAGCCTAATTAAATACTGCAGGGTGCTATATGTTTTGCCCGAACGTGTCGAACCTTGCAAGGCTGCTATCCTTATGTTTGGCAGTTGCTCATTTAAAAAGTCAAAATTGGGGTTGTTTACTTGAGCCATTCGGGCTTGCCTTTTACTTCAATCTCTTGTTTTGCGGCCGCTTTGATACCTACTAAATCATTTATTTCCTTTTGCACTGCCAATGCCGTTTTGAAATCCCCATCGGCCAATGATTTGTTGTAAAGGTCGTTTAATCGGGTTAGCGAAAGCCCAAGTTCAAATTTAGCTTCGTACTTGCTTATTTCGGCAAATTCCGCCCTAGCTTTGGGAATATAAACTTTGTCGATTGTAACGTCTTCAACCCCCCATTTGGCTTTTGTAGCATGTGCAATTATATCAGACCTCTTTGTAATGCCTTGTATAAACAACTTAATTAGTTCATTTACACGAGTTTGCATAACTAATTGTGTTGAACGTCCGCTCATGTTTTGGTTTTATATTAAATTTTCTCAAAGCTACAAATAAAATTAACCCAAAAAACAGTGTTTTAGTTTGCCTATTATTACTACTTAAGTTGTATATTTACGCCCTAAACAATACACTTATGACAGAACAAGAAAAAATCACATTTCGCAAACGGCTACATGAAGCCAAAAAGTATTTACCGTATAGGTACGGTACAATAGTTCGGGCTTTGCATCCTGAATTGACGTTATGTGCGATACACAATGTAGTAAACAAAGGTACATTTAACATGGCCGTATTGGCAGCGCTAGAGCAAGTGGCCAGCCTTCAAAAAAAATCTGAAAAAAAAGTAAAAAGGTGTTGAAAGTTATAACTTAAGTATTACCTTTGCGTATAATTAATCAACAACCTAAAACACACAGCCATGAAAACTTCACAATTTACCCTTCCTAGTGTTAATTACACAATGACTTGCAATTTTACCACAGGCACTTATAAGCACATTATGCGTTTAGGCCGTGTTTTCCCAACAACCAAAGCACAAGCCATTAGCTTTCTTTCTTTTGGCTGGTTGGACGTATTGAATGCTGCAGATGTTGTAATAGTTGAGGCTTTACTTAACAAGCACGGTTTCACTGGTAGCTACGAGTTTACCAAGTCTCAAAATTGGGTGTGCTTGGCTTCCGTTGCTGAATTTCGTTTGGCACTCAAAAAAGAGTTTGGCATATGAAACTTACCAAAGAACATAAAGACACGCTAACTGCGCTATCCTTTCTTATCCTATTCCCTGCATTTTGTTTTGTAGTAGTGTACGGATGCTTATTACTAACCCCTTTACTAATCAATTTAATTAAATAACTATGATAGCTGAAAAATTAAAAGAACGCAAAATCAATGAGCAGTTTAGCTTTATGCTGAACAGTCTAGATGTTTGCTTTGAAGTACAAGCTGACTTTTGGTTGGAATACAACCCCATCGACCACGCGTTCGGCAGGGAAGATGAATACGAGGTACACAACTCAGAAATGGTTTGGATTTACGACCCAATTTATACAGAAGAGGAGTGCTACTACATAGAGCAGTACTTCCACGAAAGAAAGGATATGATTCACCTTGCTCTTTACAATAACTATTTGAAACGCTTACCCTTTATTAAATAACTATGGAAAACTTAACAACAATTTATCTAGCAATTCGCCATTATAATGGTATGCCAACAGAATGGGCAGTTGAACCAATGATTGAAGCATTTAAAACTAAAGAGGAAGCAGAAAAACAAGTAGCAGAATGGAATGCTACAATGAATGCGGTTATTGGTAAAAATTATGTAGAAACTAAATATATCTATGTATGAGTAGCAATATAATCGAAGTGGTGGTGGTGCAACTTTTGTACCCCAACAACAAAATGAACCCACAGCAATGGGTTTTTATGGACGAAAAAGAAGCCAAGGCAAAATACGATAGCTTACTACCCGAACTGCCAGAAGGATGTAGAATACATATCGCAAAACAATCAGTAATTTACACAAACCATATCTTAAATTCACAACAATGAAAGAGTTAATCACAATACAATCAGAACTTAAAGCGCCAAAAAATCAGCGCAATAGCTTTGGAAACTACAATTACCGTTCATGTGAGGACGTATTGGAAGCCTTAAAACCACTACTAGCTAAACACGAATGCTTGCTAAACATAAGCGATACTATCGAGTACATTGGGGTACGCTTTTATGTAAAAGCAACGGCTACTATAACCAATGCCAAAGGTTTGCAGGTAACAAGCACCGCTTATGCTCGTGAAGAAGAAATAAAGAAAGGCATGGACGGCTCTCAAATAACTGGCAGCAGTTCAAGTTACGCTCGTAAATATGCGCTTAATGGCTTATTTCTAATTGACGATACCAAAGATGCAGATACTATGCCACCGACTTCTCATGAGCCAAAAAAGGATGTAAAAACAGACCTTAAGCCGTGCGACATGGCAACCTTCGACAAAATGACTGGTGCGGCTAAAATGGCTACCGATGCAAAAGGCAAACAAGCCGTACTAGATAGGGCTGTAAACAACTATTCACTATCACCTGAGCAACTGGCGCTTTTAACTTCACTTTGTAAATAACTATGGAAAAACCAAAATCCGCTATTTCGGCATCGAGTGTGCATAAACTTTGCCCAGCCGATAAGTCTAAAACCAAGACCGCTCAAAGCTATGTGTTAGAACTAGCGATGAGGGAACTAGGCATCAAAGACAATATCGAGACCGCTGCCATGCGACACGGCACTAACAACCAATACAACGCTTTTGATATGGCAGTTAAGCCTACATTTCCGAATGCTATTTGGCATGACCAGTACATAGCAATAGATGAGCGATGTGGGGCTAGTCCTGACGTTTTGATAGGTAATGTCCCACTTGATGTTAAATGCCCTTATTCGCCTTTTAACTTTTACGACAACGTGCGCTCGGTAAAGAAGGCATACCTTTACCAATTACAGATGCAGATGCTGGCTACCAATGCCGATACAAGCTACTTGCTATTTTTCTGCACCAAGCCCGAAACCTACGGCATGGAAGAGTGGGCTGAATTTCCTATTGAGTTGGAGCGCAGGGTAAAGCTATTGGAGTTCAAAAAGGACCAGGTTATACAAGACGAAATCATGCAGGCGGTGGACAATTGGCATCCTAAAAAATTGGAAATGGTGGCAAGGTTGAATGAAGCTGAGGTTTTGGACTACGACCGCTTTTTCTTTGACTCCGAAATAGGTATCGAGTATAGACACTTAAGCGATGCTTCAAATATTTTCAACGTATCCAAAATTTACCAATTAGAAAACGAGTTCTTTTACCAATTAAACAAATAAATATATGACCATTTTAAATTTTTATCTGAGCGAAGCAAAACTAGAAATCTTACTAAATACGGTAAGGAAAAAAGGAGAAAAGGGTGTTGGCATCACAGCCGTGATAGCAGACGAACCCGACAAGTTTGGCAACAACGTGGCATTTCACGTAAGCCAAAGCAAAGAGCAACGGGAAGCGAAAGCGGAACGGTTCTATGTAGCTAATGGCAAGGTAGTTTATTCAAACTCGGAGGTCAAAGTCGCTCCGAAAACGGATGCGCCTGTTTCGTCCAAAAAAATAGAAGACGATTTGCCTTTCTAATGGAAACCCTCGACACATTGGCAGCAGAAATAATAGAATTATTTGAGAGCCACGAATTAATGTATGAAGAAGTAATGGAATTACTAGACAAAATCAAAAAAGAATATGGCAAAGCAAAATAAGACTTTAGAGCAACTGGCAGATGAAATAATCGCCATAATGACCGAAGCTAACCTTACCCCTGACGATATGTTAGGGGTAATACAAAACGTGCGAATGAGATTGAAACTAAATTACTATTCAAACCGCCCCAAAAATGAACTTTAGAGATACACACGGCAAAAGCATACGGGAAGCCTTCGAGCAATTTAATGCCGAAAACCCGACTATCTACCACTTGTTTGCACAGGAAACCAACAAGGCAATTAAAAGAGGGTGCAAGAAGATAAGCAGTAAAATGATAATTAACTGGATTCGTTGGAACCGATACGTTACTACCAACGACCCTAGTTTCAAAATCAATGATGCCTACCACGCCTACTATTCTAGATTATTTGTAGAGCGCAATCCTGAGCATGCCAATGTGTTTGAATTTAGGAAATTAAGGAATGAGGTAGAGGGACAGTACATGCAAATAGAAGACAATGGCACGGTTAGCTTCTTTTAGGTACGCAATAGGTATCGACCCCGGCATGAACAACGGCTTTGCTATTTATGACCGCCAGTTAGAAGAAATAACCCATTGTAATAGTATGCCCTTGCACGTTTTATTAGATACTTTAAAAGCATGGAAAAAAAATGACATTGAGGTATTTATCGAAAACCCTAATACGTGGGTAGGTTTCAAAGGTAAAAAGGGTAACGATGCGAGGTTGCAAGGTGCAGGGGCAGTCAAACAAACGTATCGGCACATTGTGGAATTTTTGGAAGACTATGGCATACCATACACCCCCACCAAATTACAAGGCAACTTAAAAAAGGTTAGCAGGGATTATTTTGCAAAGGTAACAGGCTATAAGGATAGGACGAATGAACACGCACGAGATGCGGCAATGATTGTATTTAAAAGATAAAACCATGGAAATCGAGAACATAAAACTAAAAGGATACTATGCCACGTATGATTACGATGGCAGACGTTACAGGATGGAAATCACACGGCACATGCTTAATGTTTCCAATGACAATTATACAGCACCCCACATAAACAAGGCAAAGTTTCGTGAGGTAAAAAACACCATTGCTACATATCACAAAATAGCAGGTATATTACTTCCGACACCTGATGAAGTAAAGTTGCAAACCGAAATAAAACGGCAGGAAACCATCCAAAAAAAAAAGTGGAACGGCTACTTTCGTATATTGAACTATTTGAAAAACAAGGTTATATCTTTCAATTTTAAATTTTAAACTATGGAAAATCAAGAAAAACACACCCACGAAATGGAAATCTTCAATGCCTTTTCCAACATAGCAGCACACATGCACATGGCAGATGGTTGGATAGATAGCTTATTTCCTTATCAAAAAGTATTACACATGAAGAACCCTACTATTTTACCTCAACTGGTCAAAGCACGTGGCGAAATGAAAATTAGTCTTAAGAACCTTCGCAAGTTTATTAGAGATGATGATGATGCGATTGATGTAATGTATCAGCACATAGGCAAAAGCGTTTCTTTGCTTGCCGTACTTCCACTCGATAAAAGAAGAGAACTTATCGAAGCAATAAACAAAGTATGCGTAGATGCGACAAATAGCATACAGACTGAAATTGCAGAATAACTTTCACAACTTTCACAACTTTCACAAATCGGAAAATTAGGAAAATATGAAAAAGGAAATTTCAAAAAAAGA
>ENA-UOYK01000818-UOYK01000818.1-marine-metagenome-genome-assembly--contig:-NODE-818-length-10301-cov-2.446498_pt1 | contig 10301 bp, 9 predicted proteins | sample MGYA00238174_ERZ767213 | MGnify/ENA primary metagenome ERZ767213 (study PRJEB28944, sample SAMN06267167) | marine metagenome | isolation source: Columbia River Estuary | place: USA:Columbia River Estuary...
TTTGCCATCTGGTTCAAGAGCCCGGCTTAACAGATGTTTTCCCACCCATTACCGCGCAATATCAGTAATCAGCCGCGGCGCGATGCTGCACGCGCAATGCGGACCAGCTCTTCTTCCAATATCGTGTCCGCCAGTCCATCGCGGACATGCATAAGCTTGGATTCCACCTCAAGCAGATGGCTGTTTAATCCCGCAAGTCGCACCGATGGCCAGCGCGCAAGTTGCTGCGCGTAGTTGTCTGCGTCTATCCAGAATATCGAACGGGTCGCTTTGACGACGGCGCCGGGGTTCGAACCATTGTCGACCTTTGTGCGCATAGAAGCGAGCAACGTCACCCGCCGCTGCATCGCGCGGATGATGCGGATGGCATCGACCCCCATGTCGCGCGCGGCGACAAGTTCACGCCCCGTCCCCCGCAAATCGCCGCCCATGACCTGATGGATGAGGCCGTTGATATTTTCCTCTCCCGTTTCCGCGGACAAGGCTTCGAATATGGGGACTTCGACGGTCGCGGGGCGTTGCGGTGACGAATCATAATATAAGGACAGCTTTTCGATTTCGGCCTGCGCCAGTTTCCGGTCCTGACCCGTGTAGCGTGCAATCCGCGCGGCCAGTGGCCGGTCAATCTTCAGCCCCATCGTGGCTGCGTATGCCATTATGGCAGCGGCAGCATCGCCTTCCTCTGGCAGGTAACAAATATGCACCATCGCGCGCGGGTGGCCTTCGACAAGCTTGCGCAACTTGCTGGCCTTGGTCAGATTGCCTGCGGTCGCGATGACCGGATTGACGTCGCCTTCAAGGGCGAGCAGGTTTTCGACGGCGGCAACGCCTTCTTCCCGGCGGAAGTTCAGCCGGATGTGCCGCTTATCGCCGAATAGCGAAAGCGCCGACGCCTCGTCCGCCAGAAGCGCGGGGTCATTGCGAATACGGTCGCTGTCGATATCGATCCGTTCCGAACCCGTCAGCGCGGCGGACATTTGCGATGCGATGTCGGCGGCGGCCGATTCATCCTGCCCGAAAATGAAAAACAGCCGAATCTCGGGACGTGTGCCAATGGCACTTATAAAGCTGCGTTCTTTTGCGTTGCTCATTCGCCGCGGGCGTAGATCGAAAGCCGGGTGACAATCTGATCCGCAACCTTCTGCGTCAGATTCTCCAGCGCGCTGTTTTCACCAGCGATGGTGGCATATTCCGAACCGGCGACGTCGATGCCTGCGTCGGACCCTGCGGTTGCATCAAGCACGGTTTTACCGGTAGCGACGGAGATCAGCTGATATCGTGCGCGCAATGTGCGCCGTTCCCGGGTGACCGTATCGTCGGCGCGCACGCCAAAGCCTTCAATCCGGTCATCAAGTGTAACGACCAAGCGGAATTGGGCGACGTTGCTGTCTTGTGCGCCGAGTCGGTCCGTTAATGCATTGCGCATCAACCAACCGCTTTTGCCTTCGATTGTAGCGACCGATAAGGAACCCAGCGTTGTTGCCACCGCGCCCTTTGATCCACCGCTGTACAAAGGCTGCAATCCGCAAGCGGACAACATCAAAGCAAGCAAGATGGGGGCGATGAAACGGTTCATAGGACGATGTTGACCAACCTATCGGGCACGACGATGATTTTCCGGATATCGGCACCATCAATCGCATGCTGAACCTTTTGGCTGGCAAGCGCAAGCGCCTCCACTTCGGTCTGGGGCAGTCCCTTGGCAACGGTCAGCGTATCGCGCAGCTTGCCCTTCACCTGAATGGCAATGGTCACTTCGTCTTCCACCAGCAGGTCAGGGTTGACCTGCGGCCAAGGTGCGTCGGCGATAAGGCCACCGCCCGTTGCCGCGCCAAGCTGCGTCCATGCTTCTTCGGCCAAATGCGGAACCATCGGCGCGGACAATGTGACGATTGTGCGGATCGCCGTATCGCGGCTTGCCGACGGCGCTGCCTTTTCAATGGCATTGGCAAGGTCGTAGATTTTCGCGACCGCTTTGTTGAACGCGAGCGCTTCGATGTCCGTGCCGACGCCGGCAATGATCTGGTGCGTTTTGCGGTCCAGCGCCTTGTCGACACCATCGGCGCCACTGACCTGACTTGTCAGACGCCACAGGCGCTGCACAAAGCGCCAGCAACCCTCAATCCCCGCTTCGGACCATTCCAGATCGCGTTCGGGCGGGCTGTCGGACAGCATGAACCAGCGCACGGCATCGGCGCCATATTGGTCCACAATATCGTCTGGATCGACGACATTCTTTTTGGATTTGGACATCTTTTCGATGCGACCTGCGACCGCAGGGGCACCGCTGTCGATGATGGTCCAGATGTCGCCTTCACGCCGCACCTGATCGGGGCTCAGCCATGTTCCATTGGCATCCTGATAGGTTTGGTGCGTCACCATGCCTTGCGTAAACAGCGAGGCGAATGGTTCTTTCACGTCGATCATGCCGATATGGCTGAGCGCACGGGTCCAGAAACGGGCGTAGAGCAAATGCAAAATCGCGTGCTCGACACCGCCAATATATTGATCAACCGGCAGCCATTTTTCAGCAGCCGCACGGTCAAAGGGCTTGTCATGCGGTTGGCTTGCAAAGCGGATGAAGTACCAGCTTGAGTCGACAAAGGTATCGAGCGTGTCGGTTTCGCGGCGCGCCTCTTGATGACATTTGGGGCAGTCGACCTTGCTCCACGTCGGGTGACGATCCAGCGGGTTGCCGGGGATGTCAAAGCTGACGTCTTCGGGCAATTTTACCGGTAGCTGGTCATTGGGCACGGGGACTGCACCACATGCCTGACAATGGATGATCGGGATTGGCGTGCCCCAATAACGCTGGCGCGAAACGCCCCAGTCACGCAAGCGATATTGCGTTTGGCCTTGGCCCCAGCCTTCTTTCTCGGCCTTTGCGATCACATCAGCCTTCGCCTGATCGACGGTCATGCCGTTCATCCAGTGCGAATTCACGATGACGCCGGGGTTGGTGTAGGCGACATTTCCTTCGAAACTGCTGTCGGTCACATCGCCATCGGCAACGACACGGGTAACGGGCAAATGATATTTGCGCGCAAAATCAAGGTCGCGTTGGTCATGTGCCGGACAGCCAAAGACCGCGCCCGTGCCATAATCCATCAATACGAAATTGGCCACATAAACGGGCAGATGCCAGCTGGGATCCAGCGGGTGTTCAACGGTCAGGCCCGTATTGAAGCCAAGCTTTTCGGCGGTTTCAATGTCCGCCGCTGTCGTCCCGCCCTTGCGGCATTCCGCGATAAAGTCCTGCAAATCAGGCGCGTTGGCCGCCAGCTTTTGCGCGACCGGATGGTCGGCGGCAATGGCAATAAAGCTCGCGCCGAACATGGTGTCGGGGCGCGTTGTAAACACATCAATGCCGTCGTCACCGCCCGGAAAGCGGAACCGGCATTTCAAACCTTGCGATTTGCCAATCCAGTTTTCCTGCATCAACCGCACCTTGTCGGGCCATTGGTCAAGCGACCCAAGGCCAACAAGCAATTCTTCTGCAAAGTCGGTAATCTTCAAAAACCACTGGCTCAGCTTGCGGCGCTCAACGGGCGCACCCGATCGCCAGCCCTTGCCGTCGATCACTTGCTCATTGGCAAGCACCGTCATGTCGACAGGGTCCCAGTTCACGGCGGACTCTTTGCGATAGACGAGCCCGGCGGCATAGAGCTTTAGGAACAATGCCTGTTCATGGCCGTAATATTCGGGCTCACAGGTCGCAAGTTCGCGCGTCCAGTCAATCGCAAAGCCAAGCCGCTTCAGCTGCGCTTTCATGTTCGCAATATTGTCGCGCGTCCAACCGCCGGGGTGAACCTTTTTCTCCATCGCCGCATTTTCCGCAGGCATGCCAAAGGCGTCCCAGCCCATGGGGTGCAGCACTTCATGCCCGGTCATGCGCTTATACCGCGCTAACACGTCACCCATGGTGTAGTTGCGCACATGGCCAATATGGATGCGGCCCGATGGATAGGGAAACATTTCCAGGACATAGGCACGTGGCTTTGTCGAGTTATCGTCCGCAACAAAGCTGCTGCGTTCTTCCCAAATCTTTTGCCACCGCGCGTCGGCGACGTGCGGGTTAAAACGCTCAACATTCGTCATAACAATTATCCGGTGATGGAAGACCGGCGAAGGTCACGTGCCTTGGTAAGAATGACCGCCTCAAGCTTTTGAACGGTTGCTGCACGCAGCGGTGCGGCGACCCACTGGTCATTTTGCAAAACTTCGCGGCTGCCCGCGACGCGCAGGGCATCTGCACGCAAATCCTGATCAAGGATCGAAATGGTCAGCTTAACGCGCTCGCCGGGGCTTTGCGGGTTCACATACCAATCCGTAACAATAACACCGCCCGACGAGTCGGTTTGCAGCAACGGCATGAAGGACAAGGCATCCAGCGATGCGCGCCACAGATAGCTGTTTACGCCGATCGTGGTGACTTGGCTGGCCGCGAGATCCGCCTTGGGACGCTCCCTTCCGCCACAGCCGGACAGCAGCCCCAAGCTTAACAGGCTGCCGGTCGCAATAATGAGTGCCAAGCGGTTGGTGCGCATAAAATGTCCTTGAACTATGAATATCGGAAACCTCTATAGCGGCTTGCTGTCTGGAGCAAGCTTTCTGGCTGCTGAACAGCGCGCAATTAATGCTGCGCTCATCTTCGTCCCGCTAAGTGATTGTGGACATCATGCAACATTCGGTCAAAAATCACGTTATTCGAAAGATAAAATGGTTAGGCCCCTTTTGAATCGCCAAAAGCATGCGTATACCAATCAAAGACAGGAGAGTCGGTGAACGAGTATCATGGACGTGAAGCGGGCATATAAGCGGAAATACGCGACGATTGCGGCAGCATTGCTGGCAACGGGTTCGCTCGCGGTGTCGCCTCTTGTTGTTCCTGCGTTTGCTGCAAAGACTTTTTCGCAAGAGCCGTCGGCTGGACCAAGCTGGATTTCGATGTTCACGCCTGCGGGTGGTGACAGCATTTTGGCACAGAAATTCTCGGCGGCACGCATTGAACCAAATGCGCGCTTCCCATTTACGCCTGCAAACGCCGGTGACAGCCGCACAATCACAGTCGCAGCGCGCGCCAATTCGCGTTTGACCGCTGGTGCCGTTTCCATCCGCAATGCGCTGGCATCCAGCGAAGTCGGTGCAGGCAAGGGTCTTCGTCTTTCGGCGGTGGACTATCGTTTGACAGCATCAAAGGGCTGGCAAGGTTTTGCATTGCCTGCTGCGCAACGTCGCGGAGTCAAAACACCTTTGAGCGAACTTGGGAAAAGCAGCTTCTCGCTGGACGAAACCGCGCGCAAGCCAAGCAAGTTCAGCACGAATATCAAATTGGACCAGGGCCGCGAATTGGCACCGCCAGCACGCGGCAGCGCAGCGTCGGGCGATTACAAGCTTGATGTGGGCGGAAGCTTCTCAATCAGCCGTAAAATCGACGTGACCGCCGGTGTTCGTTACGCCAGCGAAAATGACCGCGTCATTCCGTTGGCTGACAACCGCAAAGACAGCGAAGCTGTCTATGTTGGAACCAAAATCCGCTTCTAAGCGGTCTTTTTCTTAAAAGCATCAATCGCCGCCCAACCGTGGATCAACCGTGGCGATAGCATCTGTGCGTTTCGGCGGTTCATGCCGCCCAAGGCGATGATGCGGCTCGATGACACCAGCTTTGCGAGCCGGTTAAATGCTAGTGGCCCAAGCGGTCGCGCGCCGGGGTGACTGTTTGTTGCGAAAATAGGCGATAGGAACACAAGGTCTGGGCGTGCCGCCTTCATGCCCGCAATTTCACGCGCATCATGGACTGGCGCGCTGTGCAGCAATCGCGAAGCGCGCTGGCTTCTTTGATGGAAACCATCGGCGTGCCAGCGTATCGCCGTCCGCTCGTCCCCCGCCAGCAGCAGAACATGCCCGCGCCGCCTGCAAATGCGCATGACCTGCCCGAACAGCAATTTTCGTGCCGCCGCCTCCAAATGATAATGCCGGAAGATGACACCCGATCGTGCGGGAAGCCGTTGAATGGCGGGCAACAGGTCATCCCCCAGACGTTCGTCTGTCATCAGCCAGATCTTCGGCAGGGGGTGGCTTCGCGGCATAGTTCTGCCTATAGCGTCGCGCTATGCAGGAAGCGACACCAGAAACGACCGCCGGCCCTTTGGCCGCAATCCGTGAACGCATGGCGGCCGCCGCCAAGATGGCCCGGCGTGCGCCAGAAGACATTCATTTGATTGCCGTGTCGAAAACTCGCGCGGCCGAAGATATTGAGCCGTTGATTCACGAAGGCCAAATGCGCTTCGGTGAAAACCGCGTTCAAGAAGCGGCGACCAAATGGCCCGCGTTGAAGCAGCGCCACCCCGGCGTGCAATTGCATCTGATCGGGCAGCTTCAATCCAACAAGGCCGACGAAGCGGTCGCCTTGTTCGATATGATTCATTCGGTTGACCGGCTGTCGCTGGTGACGGCGCTTGGCAAGGCGATGGAAAAGCAGGCGCGTTATATCCCGTGCTTCATTCAAGTGAACATCGGCGCTGAAGAGCAAAAGGGTGGCTGCGCGGTTTCGGAATTGCCGGCATTGATTGCGGCGGCAAAGGACAGCGGCGTTCCATTGGCGGGATTGATGTGCATACCGCCAGCGTCGATTGAGGCTGCGCCATTTTTTGCATTGCTGGCCGAGCTCGCGGCGCGTCATGATTTGCCGCAACTGAGCATGGGCATGTCGGAAGATTTCGACACCGCGATCATGATGGGCGCGACCTATGTCCGCGTTGGCACAGCCTTATTTGGCGCGCGCAGCAGCCCCGTTTAAGGCAAAGCGCGCATAGCCCGCCTTGGTTGCGACCAAGGCTTCAACCGTCTCGCCATCCGCCACGTCGCAGGCGTGCATGATCGCGCTGTCCTGCACATCCAGTCCGCCGGTGAGCGCGCCAAATGCGGGCATGATGATTTTGCGCGCGCTTTTGACAAAGCACCGCCGCGCCACCATGCGCCCACGCAAGACCTGACGAAATTTCGGGTGAAAATGCCCCGATATTTCAGGATTGGGATCACCGCGCTGCGCCTCGTGGCGAAATGTGATGCCCGACAGGTATATCTCGTCGTGCGTTTTACCGCCCCAGATGCCCGCAACCGCGCGATCATGGTTTCCGGTAATCCAGAGCCATTCGGTGTCGCGGGCCAGATCGATTAGCAATGCCGCTGCCGGTTCCGCCAGTCGGGCCTCCCCGTCATCGTCGTGGAAATTATCGCCCAAGGATATGATTTTGGCTGGCTTATATTTGGTGCAGAGCGCTGCGATGTCCTCAAGCGTTGCAATGCTGTCATAAGGCGGCAGCATCTGGCCATTTAAGGCATAAGCGCTCGCTTTTTCCAAATGCAGATCGGACACGAGCATCGCCTGCTCGGCAGGCCAATATAAGGCAGCCTCACCGGCAACCTCAAATGACTGACCCCCAAATTCAAATGCATGCGACATCGCCTGTGCCTATGCGGATTGTCTATCAGTGGCGCAAGCCGTTGTCGGCTGCGTTCCTATAAAGCGAGTGCCATCCGCGTTCTGGGCTCCAGCGAAACGCCCTTTGGCGGATCGAAGCCCACCCGCCTGTTGCTGAAATCAATCAGCACGCGGTCAAACAGTTTCAGTGCGTCCATGCCGAGCAGGATCGCTGGCCGATCCTGAAGCTTGAGGGCCGTAAAGGCGTAATTGTCGGCGAAGGTCATCGGCATATCCTTAATGATCAGCCCCCCGACCTCAATTTCGCGAATTTGGGTATAGTCCCCGTTCAGGATCGTTCCTGTCACGCTCCGCATCTTCACCGGAATATAGTCAAAGGCGCGGTGCCGCCTGCGCAGCTTATCGCGCAGGGCGATATTGGCCATGCTGCTTTGCGCGCCGGTATCCAGAATGATGTCGACCTTAATGCCATCAATCCGCGCGCTCGATAATATCATCCGGCCCGCCTTACGCCGCGCCTGCACGACAATCATACCATTTTCGAGCTTTGTCTTGCCCCGCGTTTTACGCGACGGCAGCACATCCATTGTCTGATGGACGAAATCGAGATGCACCCGATTATCCTCCAGACTGTCGATACCCAAAAGCCCATATGCGCCGAGGTTCGCGCGTTCCAGACCGGGTGCCTCAACGCCCTGCAAGTTAACCGACGCGGTAGAAATGCTGTCGATGAAGAAGCTGTTGACCTGATACCGCCCCGATATGGTCGCGAGCGTCAGCGTTGGGCCCGCCTCCAACGCCAGCTTGCGCGCGAGGTCATTGGCAATAACGGTCCGTTCTGCGCCGGTGTCGACGATGAAGGGGACGGCGTCGCTGCCGTTCACACGCACCTGCACCGTCATCCGGTTGCTACGGTCAATGCCGAACTGTTCGGTGATGGCGGCAACATCAGAAGGCACATCAGGCGCAGCCTGCGGCAGTTCCTGCGCCATTGCCGATGTGCTTAAAAACAGGCCGATGAATCCAAGCGCGCTGCGTTGCATTTCAAATCTCCAGTGCCGCCACAATACGCCTCTTTGCACACAGCGACAAGGCATGGCCCGTCGAACCGAATCCGCCTTTTGTCGAAGCGGGAACAAAGTCGTTTGTTGCGGCGGCAGCTTTGCGTTAGCCTCCGCACCATAAAATTAGAGAAGGGGATAAATATGAAGAAACTTCTTATGATTGCCGCGCTGGCTTTGCCGATGGCGCCTGCCTTTGCAGATGCGCCAAAGCCCGACGCGCTGGTCGCCGATGGCGTCCCGCCCGTGCCGGATGAGCTGCCCGTGCAAACACGACCCTATATGGAATTTCGTACGGCAAGCTTCGCCGGCTGGCATCCTACCGACAAATCCATGCTGATCGCGACCCGTTTCGGCAATACCGCGCAGTTGCACCGCGTCGCCGGGCCGATGATGGCCCGTAAGCAAATTAGCTTTGAGGCGGAGCCCGTTGGCGGCGGCAGCTGGGCCCCGAAAACCGGCGACATATTGCTGACGCAGAAAGATATTGGCGGCAATGAATTCTACCAAATCTATGCGCTGAAGGACGGCAAGCTTTCGCTTCTGACCGACGGCAAAAGCCGCAACAGCATCAACGCATGGAGCGATGATGGGGAGTTGGTCGCCTATACGTCGACGCGGCGCAACGGCACCGACAATGACATCTATGTGATGAACCCGCGCGATCCATCGACGAGCCGCATGGTTGCCGAAGTCAAAGGCGGCGGTTGGAATGTTGGCGCGTTTTCGCCTGACAAGAAAAGCGCCGTGGTCGGGCAATATCTGTCGGTCAGCAATGTTGACATGTCGCTCCTCGATCTGGCCACGGGCAAGATGACCCCCATTGGCGATCATACCAAGGATATCGCTATTGGCGGCGCGTCTTTTGCGCCCGATGGTTCGCTGTGGGTTACGTCCGACGAAGGTTCGGACTTTCAGCGATTGGGGACCATCGACATCGCCACCGGAAAATTCACGCCGCGCGGTCCTGCGGAAAAATGGGATGTAGACAGCTTTGACATTTCACCGGACGGCAGTTTCATCGTCTATGAAACCAACGAGGCGGGGATAAGCAAACTCAAATTGCTTGATCTGAAAACCAACAAGGTCCGCGTTGTGGATGGCTTACCCGCAGGCATCATCGGCGGGATCGAAGTCTCCGAATGGGGCGAAATCGGCGTCACTTTCACCTCGGCACGCAGCGCGGCTGACGCGTACAGCGTTGACCCCAAAACGTTAAAGGTGACGCGCTGGACCGAGAGCGAAACCGGCGGTCTGGATGTGTCGAAGAATGTCGAGCCGGAATTGCTGACGGTCAAAAGCTTTGACGGGTTGCCTGTGTCCGGATTTCTCTATCGCCCTGATCCGGCGAAGTTCCCCGGCAAGCGGCCGATGATCATGAATGTGCACGGCGGTCCAGAGGGGCAATCGCGGCCCGGCTTCCAAGGGCGCAGCAACTATCTGCTGAACGAAATGGGTGTCGCCATCTTTTATCCCAATGTCCGCGGCTCAACCGGATATGGGAAAAAATTTGTCGGCCTCGATAATGGCCCGTTCAAACGCGAAGACTCGGTCAAAGACATGGGCGCGTTTCTGGGCACGCTGGCCAAAGACCCCTCGCTTGATGCAAGCCGCTTCGGCCTCGCTGGCGGGTCTTACGGGGGCTATATGTGCTATGCCGCCGCCGTGCAGTTTAAGGATAAACTGCGCGCGACAAACTGCATTGTCGCCATTTCCAACTTCGTTACATTTTTGGAAAACACCCAAAGCTATCGCCGCGATTTGCGCCGTGTCGAATATGGTGATGAACGCGATCC
>ENA-UOYK01000820-UOYK01000820.1-marine-metagenome-genome-assembly--contig:-NODE-820-length-10286-cov-2.857087_pt1 | contig 10286 bp, 10 predicted proteins | sample MGYA00238174_ERZ767213 | MGnify/ENA primary metagenome ERZ767213 (study PRJEB28944, sample SAMN06267167) | marine metagenome | isolation source: Columbia River Estuary | place: USA:Columbia River Estuary...
TTAAATAATTCCCAATTTAAATAATTCCCAATTTAAATAATTCCCAATTTAAATAATTCCCAATTACCATTTGTTAGTTTTCGAGATCTTTCCTTTCATATCTTTCCCCTTAACATTTGTTAATTATAAAATCAATTCCTTTTTCCTTTGCGTAAACTACTTTATCTATGGCTTTTACGCCGCAGTCTAATGCAATAATAAGCCCTATGTCGTTTTCGCTAGCGAAATCTATGCCTTGATAAGACACGCCATAGCCCTCTTCATAACGGTCCGGAATATAAGTAGCTACTTTATGGTAATACTGTTGTAAATAATCTGCGACTAAGGCCACCGCTGTGGTGCCATCTACATCGTAATCTCCATAGACTAAAATAGCCTCTTCGCGTTCCATAGCGAGTATGATTCGCGCAACAGCAAGCGGCATATCCTTCATGAGAAGGGGGGAGTGGAGCTGAGACATTTCGGGCCTAAAAAAAGTTTTGGCAGCATTAAAATCTGAAACGCCTCTTTGGATTAAAAGCCGGGTTAGTACGTTAGAAATACCAAGCGATTCGCTTAGCTCCTTTATTCTTTCTGGGGCCCTAAGGGGTATTTCGATCCAATTCATTATGATATAAGGCAGGATTAATGCATGGCCTCACTGTAAAATTGCAGCAGGTGCATTTGAGGTCAATATTTTTCTAAAAGGACTTATTCGTGATGAAAAAAAGTCTTTATCTCTAATTTAGCGAACTGTCTAAACATTTCCATAACACCACAGTAACGCTCCACAGAAAGGTCTACTGTTTTCTGAAGTTTGTCTTCTACTAAATTAGACCCAAAAAAATGATACGAAATAGTGACTGCATCATAGAATTTAGGGTGCTCATCTGTTAGATTGGCTTCTGTTTGAATCTCAAAAGCACGCACCTCTAATTTCATTTTTTTCATTAATGACGCTACGTCCAATCCAGAACATCCAGCTAGGGAGCTCAGCATAAGCGCTTTTGGTCTTAGGCCTGAATTCTCTCCTCCGTTTTCTGCATCTACATCTATTTTTATGGTATGCCCTGAGGGATTGTCGCTTTCAAAAGCCATACCTCCAAGCCATTTTGTGGTCACTAAATTTTTCATTTTTTACTGTTTTTATGAACATTTAAAAGTACAAAAAACCCTGCGTTTTTAAACCTTAAAAAGCTGTTGAAAAAGAAAAATGGTGATCATGCCCCAAAAGGTCCCTGTAGCCATACTTAGAATAGCCAAAACAATGGCGTGGGGCATCCATTTTTTTTCATAAGCCGCTGTTACTGCTGGAGCGGTAGCAATACCGCCTACATTGGCCATGCTCGCAATAGGCACCCAAGCCAAATGAAGGTTTAAAGCCTTGGCTGCCAATACCATTCCTATAAAATGAACAAAAATCCAAAGGACTAAAAACCCTATAAATTCAAGGGGCATTGACAAGGCCGTAAACTGAAGTTTAAGTCCTAAAATGGCCATGACCACTATAATCAAAACGCCTCCCAATCGAAGGGCAAAAGCATAATTCCATCTGGGAATAAAATGGCTCACCAATAATCCCAATAAAGACAAGGCAATCACTTTAACCACGAAAATAGTCAAGAAGATTTCTACAAGAAAAACCCCTAAAATGAGTAGGGCAAGTACCCAATACCAGGGAAGTTTCTTTTGGCTTTCCGCAGCGATAGGTATTGGAATAGTCCTGTCTGAAATGTTAAAAAAAGTATTTAATTTATGGCTCTTTTTAATGATCTGAAACATGAATATGGTCCAAATATTGACCAAAACAGTGTCTATGACCAATACTTGTAAAAAAAGACTCTCCGAGGTTTTTGCCAATTCTTTTAGGACCAATTGGCTGGTACTCCCCCCTATCCAACTGCCTACAATGGGTGGAATACCTTTCCAATAATTGGCTTTAATCCATTGATTTTGCACCAGGTCGGAATCTAAAAATCCCCAAGCAAAAACTACGGGAAATAGGGCAATAATGGCGGACCCAATTACAAACAAAACTATGGGCTTAAAACCAATAGCCTTTAATTGAGCAAATGATAGGCTACTCATCACAGCGACAATAGCCATAGGAATGACCCATGTTTTACTAAAGCCGTGAATGGCGTCTGCGCTGTAGTCTACAGAGAAAAAATACGAAATTAAGGCCGGAATTACATAGGCCAGAAGTACTGCTGGAATCCAGTCAAATACCGCTGCAAGCGCTTTGTTTTTGGATTGGTCTAAAAAATAAACTACGACAATCGTGAAAAGAGAAATAACCCATGCAGCGCTCACTTTTTAGGGGCTTTTAGGTTTGGCTTGCCTCCTACTACAATCACTATTTCTCCTTTTGCGGGATGGGCGGTATAGTGGTCTAAAACTTCCTGTGCTGTGCCTCGAATGGTCTCTTCAAATAACTTGGTGATTTCTCTAGACACACTCAAAGGTCTCTCTGGGCCAAAATAAGTGCAAAAATCCTGTAATGTCTTGAGTAATTTGTGGGGAGATTCGTAAAAAATGATGGTTCGGGATTCTTCTTGAAGAAAAGTCAAACGGGTTTGTCTTCCTTTTTTTGCGGGTAAAAAGCCCTCAAAGATAAATTTATCATTGGGCAAACCACTGTTCACAAGTGCAGGAACAAAGGCGGTGGCTCCGGGCAAACAATCAATAGCAACCCCAGCTTCTATACATGCCCTAGAAAGTAAAAATCCTGGATCAGAAATGGCTGGAGTACCTGCGTCTGAGATAAGCGCCATAGGTTCTCCTGCTTTTATTCTGTTCACCAAAACAGCCACGGTCTTGTGTTCATTGTGCATGTGGTGAGAAAACATGGGCGTTTCAATTTCAAAATGCTTGAGCAGCTTTCCGCTTGTCCTGGTGTCTTCTGCTAAAATAAGTGAAACCTCTTTTAAAATCCTTATAGCTCTAATGGTCATATCTTCTAAATTGCCAATAGGCGTAGGAACTAAGTACAGTTTAGACATAGGGTCTTTCTAATCAATTTGGTTAACGGTATTTCTGGGAGATTAGGTCAATGAATCTTTTTTCATAAGCTTCTTTACCCTTCCAATCGTTGTACTCTGGCTTTACTAAATGGCCAATAAAAGACATTGCGTGCTCTTGAGACGCAATGGTATTCAATTGAGAAACGACCCTTTTAAAACTGTCCTCTTCCCCATTGAACAACTCTTTTACAAAGGCAATTTGATCGTTTAAACCAAAAGAGATTTGCTGGCCATAACGACCGTTTAAAGTGGTTGCTGTGTTTTTGCCACCAACATGCTGAGCTTGCTTGCCACTAGGGGAATCTTGAGGCGGCTCGGTCTCAGGAACAGACTCCTGTGGGAGGCCCTCTTTTTTAGGCATATGAGACACCATATCAATAATGGTGTCCATTCCAGGTATCATAATATCTGTTTCATGGGGATTGGACTCTGGAAGCTCCTCTCCAGAAGACAGCACCTCGTGAGCCATTTGCTGGAACTTCTCTGCCATCTGATTGCTATCCGTGTCTAAATGAGGATCCCCAAGATTTTGTGAAATAAACTTCAATACTGCGAGCTTCTCATAGAGTGTCTTGGCGGTCTCATATACTGGTGCCAACTCACTGCTGTGATTGGCATCTATGATATGTTTTGCCAGGCGCTGAAGTTCTTGGTGGAGCTTTTCTTTCATACTAAAGCTAATATCGGGTTTTTTAGATAAAAATCCATTTGCTTTGCGCCTAATTTTATATTTTTATGGCCCAAGGCCGATGCCTTGATGGGTCTAATAAATAAAATAATATGTTTCTAGAAAATACCGTCAATCATGAAGAGCCTTTTGGATGGATAGAAGTGATTTGTGGTTCTATGTTTTCTGGAAAAACAGAGGAGCTTATTAGGCGTTTAAAAAGAGCCCAATTTGCCAAGCAACGCATAGAGATATTTAAACCTCAAATAGACACCCGCTACCACGATGAAATGGTGGTCTCCCATGATGAAAATCAAATTAGGTCTACCCCAGTTCCAGCAGCAGCAAACATTAGAATTCTTGCGGATCAATGCGATGTTGTAGGTATAGACGAAGCACAGTTTTTTGACGCTGAAATTATTCATGTATGCAACGATCTTGCCAATAAAGGAAAACGGGTTATTGTCGCTGGTTTGGATATGGACTTCAAAGGCAACCCCTTTGGGCCAATGCCAGCACTTATGGCTACGGCAGAATATGTGACCAAGGTACACGCGGTATGCACTAGAACAGGAAACTTGGCCAATTATAGCTTCAGAAAATCTGCCAATGAAAAACTTGTTTTATTGGGAGAAACCACAGAATATGAGCCTTTGAGTAGGTCTGCTTACTTTAAAGCCATGTTAAAAGAAAGGGTAAAAGACTTAGAAGTTAATGACCCTATTGCCTTGGCAGATCCTTCAAAAACGGCGGGTAATTTAAATCCAATTCCGGATACAAAACAAAAGCAATCCAACTAATCATTTCCTAAATGGGACCTTCAATTTTAGAAATTGACCTGGCCGCTCTGGCCCACAACTACCGCTATATGAGGTCTAAAATAAGCGCTGAAACAATGCTTTTAGGGGTGGTAAAAGCCAATGGATATGGGTCTGAATCAATTGCTATAGCTCAAAAACTCACTGATTTAGGGGTGAATTATTTGGGCGTAGCTTACACCCATGAGGGGGTAGCTTTAAGATTAGCTGGCATAAAAACACCCATTTTAGTCCTACACCCTCAGCCAGAGGAGTTCCATGATATTGTCAATCACTGTCTAGAGCCAAGCATTTACTCCATAAGAACTTTGGAGGCTTTCATTCAAGTAGCGCCATTGGACAGTCATTACCCCATTCACCTTAAATTAAATACAGGCCTAAACCGTTTGGGCCTTTCTACAGGCGCACTAGAGAGGGTTTGTAAAGCGCTTTTGTATCAGTCCAATGTTAAAGTGAAAGCTGTATTGTCTCACTTAGCGGCAACTGATGATTTAAAAGAAAGGGCTTTTACCGAGTTACAAATCCAACGATTTAAAGATGGAGTGGCCTTCATTGAAAAACACATTGGTCCTATAGCTATAAAACACCTCATCAATAGTTCAGGAATAATAAACTTCCCGGAGGCAGCGTTCAATATGGTCAGAAGTGGCATAGCGCTATACGGCTATGGAAACAATCCAAAAATAGATGCCTTATTAAAACCTGTAGCGACCTTAACCACTAAAATTTCTCAAATTCACTCCATTGAAAAAGGAGATTGGGTAGGTTATAACAAAGGTTTTGTGGCAAATAAAAAAATGCGGGTGGCTACCTTAACTATTGGTCACGCAGATGGCATTTCAAGGGTTTATGGGCAAGGCAAAGGCGTGGTTTTTGTAGGCGGAAAACCCTGTCCTATTATAGGGAATGTTTGCATGGATATGCTGATGATAGACTTAGAAAACCAAATCGCTAACGAAGGAGACAGCGTTGTAATATTTGGAAAAGGCGCTTCTGCAGAAACATTTGCCGGTGGAGCCAAAACCATATCATACGAACTATTAACAGGTATTGGTGCAAGGGTAAAAAGGGTGATTGTCAGTTAAAACCATTTGGGGTATTGTTATGAAAATAACTTTTTGTTATATTTTTATAACAATTTAAAAAGATCTAGAAAGGAACCCCTCAGAATGATTACTTTTGCTTTATTAAAATTTTAAAAAATGAAAGTAGCTGTTGTAGGCGCTACCGGCATGGTAGGTGAAGTGATGTTAAAAGTATTGGCAGAACGCAAATTTCCAATAAGTGAATTGTTGTTAGTTGCCTCTGAACGATCGGTGGGTAAAACCATGGAATACGGTGGTAAAACCCACACGGTAATTGGTTTACAAACTGCGGTTGACGCAAAACCTGATATCGCCATATTTTCTGCAGGAGGAGACACTTCTTTGGAATGGGCACCAAAATTTGCCGCTGCAGGGACTACGGTGATTGATAATTCTTCTGCATGGAGAATGCACCCTGACCACAAGTTAATCGTACCTGAAATTAACGCAAACACCCTTACAAAAGAAGATAAGATCATAGCCAATCCCAATTGTTCTACCATTCAAATGGTCTTGGTTTTAGCCCCTTTACATGAAGCATACAAGATGAAACGTGTTGTGGTCTCTACCTATCAATCTGTTTCAGGAACTGGGGTAAAAGCGGTGGAGCAAATGGAAAATGAAACAAAGGGTATTCAAGGAGAAATGGCTTACCACTATCCTATTCACAGAAATGCCATTCCACATTGCGATGTGTTTTTAGAAAACGGATACACCAAAGAAGAAATGAAACTGGCCAATGAGCCAAAAAAAATATTAGGGGACCATTCTTTCCATATTACAGCCACGGCAGTGAGAATACCTACTGCTGGAGGTCATTCAGAATCTGTTAATGTGAGCTTTGAAAAAGACTTTGACTTGTCTGCAGTAAGAACAATCCTAAATAAAACAGCAGGTGTGGTCGTTCAAGATAACACCGACACAAATACCTATCCAATGCCGGTCTATGCCCATGATAAGGACGATGTTTTTGTAGGACGCATCAGAAGAGATGAAAGTGCAGAAAACACCTTAAATATGTGGATTGTAGCAGACAACCTCAGGAAAGGAGCTGCCACCAATGCCATTCAAATTGGAGAATACTTAATTGCAAACGGTTTGGTGTAACTTTGCGGTATGCTTGTACTGGAAAACATCCATTTTAAATATAAAGAACCCCTTCTTCAAAACATACACTTGCGTTTAGCCCCTGGAAAGCTTATGGCTTTGACGGGGGCTAGCGGGAGTGGAAAAAGCACCTTGTTAAAACTAATTTATGGTAGTTTAGCCCCAGAAAAAGGTCAAATACACTGGAAAAAAGAAGCTTTACTAGGTCCTGAATACAACCTACTCCCTGGCGCCCCATTTTTGCGGTATCTGGCCCAGGATTTTGACCTCATGCCATTTACTTCTGTCGCTGAAAATATTAGCCAACATTTGTCTGTTTTTGACCCAGAGCATCTAAAAAAACGTACCGCTGAGCTTTTGGAGCTCATAGATATGGAGGCTTTTGCCAACACCCCTGTAAAGAAACTGTCTGGGGGGCAACAACAACGCGTGGCTTTAGCTAAAGTATTGGCAAAAGCGCCTGAATTAATTCTCTTAGATGAGCCTTTTAGTCATATAGATCCACCCTTAAAGCTCGTGCTAAGAACCAAGCTGTTTGAATACCTTAAACAATATAATATTGCCTGTATTTTAGCCTCTCACCATCCCGAGGATTATATGGGCCATGCCCATGAAGTAGTTTGTATGGATGGGGGTAAAATTATCGCTTCCGGAAATCCTGAATCCTTATATCAAAACCCACCCAGTACAAAAGTAGCACAACTATTTGGCGTCTTAAATATAGTGGACAAAGCCACTATTTTGTCACTACATCCAAAACTTAAAATAAATGATGGACAAGAGATTGTTGTTTGGCCGCATGAATGGTCCTTTAGTTCAAGCACTGGAATAAGGGTAAGGGTTGAAAAAAGCCTTTTTATTGGAAATGGTTATTTAATAGTCTTTAAATCAAAAGAGGGCCAGCGCCTTTATATGAATTCAAAAACGGCTCTTTTAGAAAACGAAGAGAATTGTATGTATGTTTCGCTAGAACACTGTGAACAGCGCTTGAGGTCATTAACCGTGTAGGTCTGCCAATTCACTGCCAACCTTTGACCCTAAAGCCACGCCCATGCCTCCCAAACGAACCCCGCAATACACATTTGGCTGAACACATTTTAAGATAGGTTCTTTGCCAGTTCCTATACCCATAATTCCAGACCATCTGCGGTCAATTTCATACGAAATTCCAGGAAGAATGGTTTCTTTTAATAAGCGATCTAATGCGTCTTGAATGACTACAGTTTGAGAAAAATTAGTGGTTTCTTCTTCTTTGAAGGCCAAGTTACGCCCCCCTCCAAGCAATATTCTCTGGTCTATATTTCTAAAATAATAATACCCCATATCCAGATGAAAGGTCCCTTTTATTTGTAAGTTCTTTATGGGTTTTGTGATAAGAACCTGAGCCCTTGCGGGCTTTACATCTTCTATTTGAAGTGCCTTAGAAAAGCCGTTAGTAGCTATAAATAAAGCCCTGGCTTTACACTCAAAAAAATTTGTTTCTAAGTGAACCGATCCTTGACCACTTGAAAAATTGGTCACCTCAGTGCCAAAAAAAATATGAATGTCTTGAGATTGCACTTTATGGATCAGCTGTTTCATCATGAGGCCCGTATCTATTTGCCCCTCATGAACGCTGCTAATATAATTTTCTTTTACTCCCTTAAAATTAAAAGAATTGGACGCAGTGTAAAACGAATTGGATTTAAATACCGGCTGTAAAAATGAATTCACTGCGGTTATTTGATCTAAACATGTCTCGTAAAGCGCCTTATGAGCGTCTAAAAACACTTCATGCCCACCGTGATTTTCATACCCTATTTGAGCGTCTCCCAGACGTTTTCTAAGTAATTGAACCCCTTCATACCTTCTTTGAACGACATTTAAAACGCTTTGCTCTCCCTGATGGTCTATGTCGGACAAAATTTCAGAAATACTTCCAAAACAAGTGAATCCAGCGTTTTTAGTGCTTGCTCCATGGGGCAAAATACCTTTTTCAAAGACCACAATAGTAGCATTTGGGTGCTTTTCCCTTAAAGAAAGGGCACAATTTAAGCCAACTATTCCACTGCCAATTATTGCAAAATCTATATTTGACAGCCAGTGCTTATGTTCCCAGTAACTCAATGCATCCATGCCTAAAAATACTAAATTCCCTGCTAATATTTAATCCGCCTTGAATCAAAAAAAACACCCCTAAAAAGCAAAAGCGCCTTAGGGGTGTTCCCTATAAAGGGGGCTAGAAGCTTACAATAAATGCTTCTAACGTTTTTATTTTCTAATCAATCGGATCCATTACAAAATCTTCCATAAACTTAGTGGTGTAATTGCCCGCTAAATAATCCGGATGATCCATGAGCTGTCTGTGGAAAGGAATGGTCGTTTTAATCCCTTCTATAACGAATTCATCCAAGGCCCTTTTCATTTTATTAATGGCCTCTTGCCTGGTTTGTGCCGTTGTAATTAACTTGGCAATCATAGAGTCGTAATTGGGTGGAATGACATAACCGCTATACACGTGGGTATCTAATCTAATTCCATGACCTCCTGGAGTGTGAAGGGTGGTAATTCTTCCAGGGCTCGGTCTAAAATCATTGTAGGGATCTTCTGCATTAATCCTACACTCAATAGCATGTAGTTTAGGATAGTAATTTTTCCCAGATATTGGTACGCCTGCAGCCACTAAAATTTGCTCTCTAATCAAATCGTAATCTACTACTTGTTCCGTAATAGGGTGCTCTACCTGAATCCTAGTATTCATTTCCATGAAGTAAAACTTCCTGTGTTTGTCTACCAAAAATTCGATGGTTCCTGCGCCTTCGTATTTAATAAATTCGGCTGCTTTTACCGCAGCATTGCCCATTTCTTCTCTCAATTTATCTGTCATAAAAGGAGAAGGGGTTTCTTCTGTTAGTTTTTGATGCCTGCGTTGTACCGAACAATCCCTTTCAGACAAGTGACAGGCCTTTCCAAACTGATCTCCAACAACTTGAATCTCAATATGTCTAGGCTCTTCTATCAGTTTTTCCATATACATGCCTCCATTACCAAAAGCCGCTGTAGCTTCTTGTACAGCACTTTCAAATAATTTGGTCATGTCTTCTTCTTTCCAAACGGCACGCATTCCTTTTCCACCACCACCAGCAGTGGCTTTAATCATCACAGGATAACCTACCTTTTTTGCAGTGGCTAAGGCGTCTTTAACATCCTTTAAAATACCTGCAGAACCAGGAACACAAGGCACTCCTGCTTTTTTCATGGTTTCTTTGGCTGTAGCCTTATCACCCATTTTATCTATTTGGTCCCCTGAGGCCCCGATAAACTTAATGCCATGCTCCGCACAAATTCTTGAAAATTTGGCGTTCTCAGACAAAAACCCATAACCAGGGTGAATGGCGTCTGCATTGGTGATTTCTGCAGCAGCAATAATATTTGGAATCTTCAAATAAGATTCACTACTTGCTGCAGGTCCTATACAAACCGCTTCGTCTGCGAATCTCACATGGAGACTTTCCTCATCTGCCTTGGAATACACCGCAACAGTCTTAATTCCCATTTCTTTACAGGTCCTGATAATCCTTAAGGCTATCTCTCCCCTATTTGCAATTAATATCTTCTTAAACATAGT
>ENA-UOYK01000821-UOYK01000821.1-marine-metagenome-genome-assembly--contig:-NODE-821-length-10276-cov-8.378468_pt1 | contig 10276 bp, 7 predicted proteins | sample MGYA00238174_ERZ767213 | MGnify/ENA primary metagenome ERZ767213 (study PRJEB28944, sample SAMN06267167) | marine metagenome | isolation source: Columbia River Estuary | place: USA:Columbia River Estuary...
GTGAAGGGATGGCCCGAATAAAATTCGGTATATAATTTATTCAATTCAGCTAGGCTTAATGAAGTTTCTACAATACTGCTTACAAAAATACCTCTGGTGAAATCGCCTCTCCAAGGTACAAAGTGAACAGCTGTATTGGTATTACCTTGCAATTGATGCAAGCTTTGTTTTATTTCCTCTAAATGTTGATGCGCTAATGTTTTATAAGGTTGGATATTATTTGCTCTCCAACTAAAATGACCTGTATTAGATAAACCTTGACCCGCCCCTGTGGAACCAGTAATGCCCGTAGTATATACATCTTTTAATAAGCCTTTAGCCGCCAAGGGTAATAAGCCTAATTGAATAGCGGTAGCAAAGCAACCTGGATTCGCAATATTATGAGCTGATTGAATAGCTGCTTTATTTAATTCCGGTAAACCGTATACAAAATTTCTATCTCCTTGTTTTGCCGTACTAGTTAATCTAAAGTCTTGTGATAGATCAATAATTTTTATTGTAGGTGCAATTGTATTCGATGCTAAAAATTTAACCGATTCTCCATGTCCCAAACATAAAAACAAAACATCAATAGTATCTTGAAGGCTGTTGGTGAAAACTAAATCGGTGTCGCCTACTAAGTCGGTATGTACCGAGCTTATTAATTGACCGGCACTACTGCTGCTATGCACAAATTTTATGTCAACATGAGCATGATGCAATAATACACGCACTAATTCACCTCCTGTATACCCTGCGCCACCCACAATACCAATATTTAGTTTTTGCATCTTTATTATTTTATATTTAATCGATAATACTTTACCGTTTATTTTTTATTCGATTCTTTTATTTGATGAAAAATACTTACCTGGTTACCAAATATTTTGGTGAACCCTCTTACATCATCACCCGTCCATCCTGTATTCATTTCTCCATACTTACCAAACTTGGCACTCATTAAATCATTGTCTGACTCAATACCTATAATTTGAAAACGATAAGGATGAAGTTGAATAGATACGGTTCCTGTTACTTGCGCTTGTGCACTAGTTAAGTAAGCTTCTATATCGCGCATCACGGGATCCAGTATTTGACCCTCGTGTAACCAGTTACCATAAAACTGTGCAAGTTGGTCTTTCCAAGACAACTGCCATTTCGTTAACACATGTTTTTCTAAAGCATGATGCGCTTTTAAAATAACCATGGGCCCTGCTGCTTCAAAACCCACACGACCCTTAATACCAATAATGGTATCTCCTACATGAATATCTCTACCAATACCATAAGCACCCACAATAGATTGTATATACTGAATAGCTTCAGTAGGATGCGTAAAGGTTTTATGATTCACCGATTTAATTTCTCCTTTTTCAAAACCAATCACCATCTCTTCCTGCTGCCCTTCTTTGGTCATAGGTGTTGGCCATGCCGATTCTGGCAAGATACCCTTTGACTGCAAGGTTTCTTTGCCCCCTACACTTGTACCCCATAAACCTTTATTAATAGAGTAGGCAGCTTTTTCAAAATTCATTTGCACGCCTTTCTGTTTTAAATAAGTAATTTCTGCTTCTCTACTTAATTGTAAATCACGAATAGGTGTTAAAATTTCAACACCTGGAATCATGATTTGAAAAATCATATCAAAACGAACTTGATCATTACCCGCCCCTGTACTTCCATGGGCCACTTTATTAGCCCCTAATTTTTTTACATGCGCTGCTATATGTAAAGCCTGACTTAAACGCTCTGCACTTACACTTAAAGGATAGGTATTATTTTTTAAAACATTTCCGAAAATTAAATACTTAATAATGCTATCATAATAGCCTTTCACAGCATCCACGCTTGTATGCGATTTCACGCCTAAGGCATAAGCATGTGCTTCAATCTTTTTTAATTCTTCATCAGAAAAGCCACCAGTGTTCACTACTACACTATGTACTTCTAAACCTTTGTCTTCGGTTAAATATTTAACGCAATAAGTGGTGTCTAATCCGCCGCTAAAACCTAAAACTACTTTTTCCATTTTCTTAATTATTTTCTAAACCAGTTTAATAATTTGCTTTGCTTAATTTTCATAAAGCGTTCGTACAATTTTGAATTGTTATTGAAATCCGCCGCTACTTCTTCAATAGTATGTACTTGCTTGGGCTCATATAACATAGCGGTACACATACAATTCTTTCTATCCTTACTCATTAATATATCATAATTCACGCAGCTCTTGCAACCTGCCCAAAACTCTTCATCATCGGTGAGTTCACTATAGGTTACAGGCTCATAGCCTAATTCACTATTTATTTTCATCACCGCTAGGCCTGTGGTTAAACCAAATATTTTAGCCGTTGGATATTTTTCTCTTGACAATTGAAAAATAGTTTGCTTAATTTTTTTAGCAATACCTGTTTTACGAAAAGCAGGCGCTACAATTAAACCACTATTGGCAACAAACTGTCCATGCTGCCAGGCTTCGATATAACAAAAGCCTACCCAAGTGCCGTCTTCGGTATAGGCAATCACCGATTTACCTTCGTTTATTTTTTTGGCTACATATTCTGGACTACGTTTAGCAATACCCGTACCACGTGCTTTAGCCGAAGATTCCATTTCATCGGTAATGTCATTTGCAAAAGAAGCGTCGCCACTATGGGCAACACGTACTATTATTTTCTGTTCCAATTAGCTTTTAAATTTAGGAAAGTACAATGCTGGCGGAGGATGAATTCTTTTTGGGGTTTTTCCACTGATAGGGGCAAGGGCCAATTGCTCGTCCTATCAGAATCCACGTCGCGGACTCGGTCCATTCAATACAGGAACTGGTGCATTGTAAGCACTCGTTAATAAAATATGTATTTGTTCCTGTTTCATTGTAAGCATCCTTTTGTATAGGATTGAGAGCGTAAAAATAGATAATAAAATAGACAATAAGCCCTCACTAAGCCTATAATTTGCCTATGAAGCCCAAGATGGGCCAATATACACCTGAAAATGAATGAGTGTTAGTTTTTTAATAGCCTGATTCATTCGTAATTTTGTACCTAATACAAGTAAAACAAATCTTTATGAAATTACAAATTACCACTAGCCTACTCATCTTATCAATGGTTATTTTATCATGTGGTCAATCAAATGATAAAGCCAATGCAACTAGTGCAGATACCAATCAAGTGGCTACCATGGATACGACTACTGAAAAAAGGTATGCAGTTAGTTTAGTGAATAATAAAAAAGACCCTACTTGTGGCATGCCTGTTACTGCCGGCATTAGCGATACAGCACATTATGAAAAAAATGTTTTAGGATTTTGTTCTGTAGAATGTAAGAATGAATTTTTGAAAAATCCAAAAGCAAATTTAGCAGCAGCAGAAATTAAATAAGTTTGACTAAAAAAGCAGCTTCTAATTAAAGCTGGCTCTATTAATCTTAAGTAATAAACGTTAGCTAAATAAATAAGCAATATCATCTTTGGTTAAAGATTTTACAAATCCAACTTCATCGGATATTAATTCTTTAGCCAAAGATCTTTTTCTCTCTTGTAATTTTAATATTTTATCTTCTACCGTATCGTTACAAATCATACGATACGCGAATATATTTTTGGTTTGTCCAATACGATGCGTTCTGTCAATGGCTTGTTGCTCCACCGCAGGATTCCACCAAGGATCTACTATATATACATAATCGGCAGCTGTTAAGTTTAAACCAACACCTCCCGCTTTTAAAGAAATTAAAAACACCCTGCAATTATCATCGTTTTGGAATCGCTCAATGGCGCGTTCTCTTTCTTGAATGGTACTGCTACCATCAAAATATTCGTGGTCAATACCTAATTTTTTCAACTGCTCTTTAATTAAAGCCAACATACCTAAAAATTGAGAGAACACAAGGGCCTTGTGACCACCAATATTTTCAGCTATTTCACGGGTTAACTCTTCTAATTTTACCGATTCATTTGGATAAGCTTCATCTTTTAAAATAGCGGGGCTATCACAAATTTGTCTCAGCTTCATTAAGCCTTGTAAAATAGAAAGCTGTGATTTTTGAATACCCTTTTCTTCCACCATACCAATGAGTTTATCACGGTAGTCGTTTCTATAAGCCTCGTAAATTTTTCTTTGTGCATCGCCCATTTCACAATACAATACCATTTCTTGCTTTTCTGGCAAGTCCTTGGCCACTTGTTCCTTGGTTCTTCTTAATATAAAAGGGAATACAAATTTTCTTAAATGTTCTTTTTGTTCTTGCTCATCAAATTTATCAATAGGCATAGAGAAATTATGCTTGAAGTATTCCACTGTACCCAACATGCCTGGGTTTAAGAAATTCATCTGTGCATAAATATCAAAAGTATTATTTTGTAATGGCGTACCACTTAAACATAATTTATTAGTGGCTTTTAATAAACAAGCCGCCTTGGTCACTTTCGATGCCGGATTTTTAATAGCCTGGCTTTCATCTAAAATCACATAATCAAAATTCACTTCCACAAACATTTTAATATCACTTCTTAAAGTACCATAAGTGGTAATGATGACTTCCGTTTTATCATCATGAAATAAGGCCTTCTTCCTAGTACCACCATGATGTATATGATAATTTAAACTCGGCGTGAATTTTTTTAATTCATTCTGCCAGTTAAACAGTAGCGTGGTTGGACAAACCACCAAGGCAACTAATTTGCCATTTTTTTCTTTTAAATGTTGTAAGAAAGATAAGGTTTGAATGGTTTTACCTAGTCCCATATCATCGGCCAAGATCCCACCCCACTGTACATCGTGTAAATAATTCAACCACTGAAAACCACTAATTTGATAAGGCCTTAAAATAGGCATTAAATGGGCGGGTGGTATCACATCTGCAATCGCATAGCGCTCTCTAATTTTTTCATACTTCCCTTCTAATTGGAAAATAAGTTCTTCCTCGTCTCTTTGTTGATAGAGTTCATCTAAAATAGAAAAATGATACTTACTTAATTTAAGTGTATCGGCCTTGCCCTCTCCTACTTTAAATAATAAAGAATATTTATTCAACCATTTTTCTGGAAGCACTCCTAAACTACCGTCTTTCAGTGGAACAAATTGTTGTTTATTAGACAACATAGTTTTAATATCTTGAATAGATACTTTTTGTTCGCCAAAAGAAATTTCCACTTTCGCATCAAACCAATCGGTATTACTACTAATATATAAACGTGTAGAAGGCTTGGCTGTATTGTACTTAAATTGTTTTAAGTATTCTGTACCAAATAAAGGAATTTGTTTATCCCTTAATGTATCAATAAATAAGAAAAACCAATTGTTCTTTAAAACCTCAGCGCCCTTTAACGCAAGCACATTTCCTTCATTCGGACGAATAAAGCCAGAATGCAATTGCTCAATAATATTCATTAATTGTCTTTCTGCAGCAAGGTCTCTTTCTAGTATGACAATTTTATCGCCCACTTGCTGAATCACAGAAGGACCATCCTCTTTATTCACAATAATATCCTTGTAAGCAAACAAGGGTTCAAAGAATAAGTAGTCTCCGTTTTCTTTTAATAAAATTTGAAGTTGCGGTTTCACCCCTTTTAATTTCTCTTGTGTAACATTGTCTAATGAAACCTGATACTGCTTTGATAATGGAAGCAAGGTGCTTTGTAAGTAATTGGGCCACTTGTCTAAATTAATTTCATGAAAGCCCGCTGGCATAAATTTTTCAACCCATAATAAATCGGCTCTTTGCTTCCACACAAAAAACTGATGATGGTATTGGAATATATAATTAGACTTCGCGTGATTGTCTTCTAGTGGAATTTTACCTTCTGGTAGAACTACTTGTGCGTATACGATATACCTATCTTCTTCTTTTTCTACTCTAAAACTAGGCTGAATGGTATTAAATACAAGTTCCGCCTTCTGCATATTGGCAGTCGTAAAAGGTTTATTATGCGGTAAATAAAAACTAAAAGGATGCTCCGATAAATCTCTCCATACTTTTTCAATTTTAGGATGCAAGTATTCTTGCATTAATTCCTTGGTCTCATCGGGTAAGCTTTCTTCATCTGTATGGATAATATTATCCCACAAGCCTTGGAAGGGAGAATTTTTATTCAAAAACTTAGAGAGTTCTGCAGGTTGTAATTTTTTGACTAACTGTAATAAAATTTTATCTTCTTCCTTAATTAAATTAGGCGTGATAAATTTAACAAGGTCAATTTTTTCTACCTTGCCTAAAAAAGAAGTGCCTTCTTCATTCACTTCCCCTTTGACTACATTGAAGGAAATATAAGGATAAATAGTAGGCTGGTGTTGCATCACAATACCAAAACGCTCTTTAATCACTACCTCTTCATTAGAAGCTGGCTCCTGCTCTTCAATATCCCAGTCGTTTGATCTTGGCCTATTTAAAGTGATAGATTTAGTGCCGTTCACTTTTTGAATTTTTTCGTCTAATACTTTCAAAAAAGGCTTGCCATCGTGATAAATAAATTCAAACTTATCTTCTATATAATCATCTAAAGTAAAGCCATACAAAGCGAGTAATTTATTTTTCTCTCTATCCCAGTTACGAATGGTTTCAAAATAGTCTGCTCCCTTTAGTAAAAATAATTGTAGCAGTAGCATGGCTTTATGCACGCAGAGCGGGTATTCAGTCTCAGACAAACAATCGCAAGAGGTATCAAAAAAACGTTCTTCATTTTTTTGAATAATAACATGAAATGTTTTTCCTTTCTCATCAATTTCTGCAACTACTTTTTCATTTTCACTTTCGATAATATGAGGTCTAACCGATTTTAAAGTTTGTTCCGCCTTTTCAAATATGGCTTTTGAACAAAGCATTCGAATCATTTTTAAATCTAAGGTCTTTGTTCTTAATTGGGTATGCGTGGTCTTATAAGAAGCTGGCTTGTAGTCCAATAAATTTTTATCCAATAAGTCTTGGATATAAAATAAGGCAGCTGCTTTATGCCTACATACTTCTGATAAATTATAAGGACAGCCGCAACGCAATGACAAAGTAGCGGCGCTTTTAAAATTTTCAATAGTGACTTTATAATAAGTACTATAGCCGTCATCTTTGACGCGGCAATGAATACTTCCAATTAAAGGATCAAATTTTGCTAATTCAATATTTTTGAGCGCAAAAATTTTCTTGCCTCTACGAATCACTTCTTCAGTGCCGTAGCTATAAATGTGTTTTACTAAATAGGGTAATGCCATAATGGTACAAAAAGCCCTTAAAAAAGGGCAATTTGCAAATGTAAGGCTTTGCTAGCTAATATGGAAGTCTTATTATAATGAGTGGGAAAATAGGGCGACTAGGCCTTATTTATAAGGGCTCCGTCCTTGAAAATAGGCAAGGAAGGGGCCGTATCCTTAGAAATACAATACAACATGTCTTCTTCTAAACCATAGGCCGCTAGGCGGTGCCAATGCGTCACGGTTTTGATATAAGTAGGCAAATCATTTTTATGTTGATTGTATAATTGGTTTGCCATAAAGCTACTATCGCAATGAATCTCAAAAGCATCCTTAATTTCTTCAATCACCGCTCCTGCAAATAAGACATCTTCTATATTAAATCGGTTTTTCCAGCCAGAACAACCCAGTATCACGGGTGCATTTTGTTCTTTTATGTATTCCACCACCTTGGTAAAATTAGGAAAGGACCCTGTAATGATATCTTTGGCTCCTTGCTTTAAGGCAAGATGCAATAGTTTAGTACCATTGGTAGTGGTGATGACTAAAATTTTATTTTCAATAAAATCTCTTGGATATTCAGAAGGAGAATTACCATAAGCTAATCCGGGAATAATTTTTCCATCTCTTTCGCCAGCAGTCACACCTCCTGTTTGTTTCCCTACTTCAATACAAAGTTCGGGTGTATCCACAGGTATAATTTTACTAGCACCATTATATAAGGCAGTGGCCATCGTAGAAGTGGCTCTAAAAACATCGATGATTACAACGATACTATCTTTTACATCATATAAATCTAATAACTGTGGCGTTAAAACGGTATGTAATGAAGGTTTTGTCTTTGCTGCAGTTGTCATAATGCACAAATATACAAAACCTTCATTTTTTATTAGACTAATTCTTTGGCTACAGCGTTCTTTTTAGATAAAATCAAAATATCTGAAACAATAATATCTGTGCTCACTCTTTTGATGGCATTTTTATCGGTGTAAGCCTTTGTAAGCAGACGCCCTTCTACCGCTATTTCACTGCCTTTGAGTAAATATTTTTCAGCAAATAAGGCCAGCTTGGCCCAAGCGACCAAACTAAACCACTGTGTTTCTTCCACCCATTCTCCTTTGGCATTTTTATAGCGATCATTCACTGCCAAACGCATGTTGGCCAACTGACTCTCTTTTAAAATTTTGAATTCTGGATCGGCCCCTAAATGACCAATCAACTGCACTTTGTTTTTAATTGCTTTCATACTAATTGTTTTGTTAAGATACAAAATTGCAAATAGTAAGAAAGCAAAAAACAAGTATTTACCCAATGGAAAAAGGGTATAAATAAATCTAATAATTATAAGATCAATATAATTATAGCGATAGAAAACCTTTTCTTAAAAAATTAACTAGTAAAAATAAATTAGTAAAAATGTGTAAGCAAGACAACTCTTTACTTAAAAGGAAACTTCACCACCTGTGCTTTGACTAAAGTATTTCTAATGTCAATATAAATTTCAGACCCAACTTTAGAAAACTCAGTGGCCACATAGCCCATACCAATAGCCTTGCCTAAACTAGGCGCCTGTGTACCTGAAGTCACTGAACCAATAAGTTTGCCGGCGGCATCTTTAATTTCATAATAATGTCTTGGTATACCTCTATCAATCATTTCAAAGCCCACTAATTTTTTAGAAACCCCATTTGTTTTTTGTGCAAGTAAGCTTTCTTTATTGGTAAAATCTTTGGTGAATTTTGTAATCCATCCTAAACCTGCTTCCATAGGACTGGTGGTATCATCAATATCATTTCCGTATAAACAAAAACCCATTTCTAAACGAAGGGTATCGCGGGCACCTAAACCAATGGGCTGAATACCATCGGCAGCACCTGCTTCAAATATAGCATCCCAAATTTTATTAGCATTGTCATTAATGTCTTCAAAATAAATCTCCACACCCCCTGCCCCTGTATAACCTGTAGCACTAATAAGTACATTGTCAATGCCTAGCATTTCACCTTTTGCAAAACTATAATAAGGCATATTTAATACATCCATGCTCGTTAAAGTTTGAATAATTTTAGCAGCCTTTGGACCTTGCACCGCTAGTAGTGCAGTCTTAGGACTTATATTATGCATCTCCACGCCTTTAGTATTGTAACTGCTAATCCAATTCCAATCTTTTTCAATATTAGAAGCGTTCACCACTAACATATATACTTTATTTTTTTCTACACAGTAGACCAATAAATCATCTACAATACCCCCAGTAGTATTGGGCAAACAACTATACTGCGCTTTGCCATCTTCTAAAACAGAAGCATCATTGGTGGTAACGCGTTGAATTAAATCCAGGGCATCGGGGCCTCTTAGTATAAATTCACCCATATGACTTACATCAAATACACCTGCATTATTTCTCACAGCAGCATGCTCTAGGTTAATACCCGTATAACTTATAGGCATATTATAACCAGCAAAAGGCGCCATTTTAGCGCCTAGTGCAATATGTTTATGGGTAAAGGGAGTGTTTAAAGCTTCGCTCATTTCGATTAAATTTTCTCAAATATAATCAAAAAAGAAACTGAAAGGAAAGCCTAGTGGGTGAATCTGTCTAATACCCATTGTAAGTCAGATAATTTACCGGCCGCCTTTCCAATTTTATTCATCTTTTCAAGGTTCGAATTACCTATATCATCCTTCTTAAGATCATTTACTTTTACAACTCTAGTTTTTTCTTTTTGAAGCTCCTCTTCTTTTAATTTTTTAATATCATTTTTAATGGCCTCTCTTTCTTCTTTCAATTTTTGCAATTGAATTTCTTTATCTGACATGTCCTCTTGTTTGTCGTAACTACTTGAACCATCACTATCCTCCATTGTTTTAAAGTCTCTGTCCCTTCGTAATTCCTCTAATCCCGTTTTCGTCATTTTATATTCAACCCCTCTTTCATATTGATAAGATTCATTGTCCCAAGGTTCATTCCATTCATCATACCAATTCTCATCAGAACTAATACGGTCAATGGTACCGGTTCTCATGCCTCTTCCATTAATATTCACATTGGTTTGAGACCAGCCTTTATTGGTAATTTTAATGCGCTTACCAATAGGCACAGCAATGGTCATAAT
>ENA-UOYK01000826-UOYK01000826.1-marine-metagenome-genome-assembly--contig:-NODE-826-length-10236-cov-2.787184_pt1 | contig 10236 bp, 10 predicted proteins | sample MGYA00238174_ERZ767213 | MGnify/ENA primary metagenome ERZ767213 (study PRJEB28944, sample SAMN06267167) | marine metagenome | isolation source: Columbia River Estuary | place: USA:Columbia River Estuary...
CGAACCCTTGGTGCGCGAGGTGACTTTGGGGCTCGACCTGCCTTCCCTGCCCGTCTGGCTCACCGCGCATCAAGCCATGCGCCACACACCCCGGATCCGCCGCGTCTGGGAAATGCTCGAAGAAGGGCTGCGGCCCCACGTTTCTTGACCCTTGGGCAGCAAAGAGCTAGGCGGTGCGGGACACTCCATCCAAGGAAGAATTTCATGTCCAACCCCTCGCTCCTTATCCTCGCCGGCGACGGCATCGGCCCCGAAGTCATGGCCGAAGTGAAGAAGATCATCGCCTGGTACGGCGACAAGCGCGCCCTCAAGTTTGACGTGTCGGAAGACCTCGTCGGCGGCTGCGCCTATGACGTGCACGGAAAGCCCCTGGCCGACGAAACAATGGCCAAGGCGCAAGAGGTTGATGCCGTTCTTCTCGGCGCCGTGGGCGGCCCGCAATACGACAACCTCGATTTCTCGGTAAAGCCCGAGCGCGGCCTTCTGCGCCTGCGCAAGGAGATGGACCTTTACGCCAACCTCCGCCCCGCCCAGTGCTTTGACGCGCTGGCCGATTTCTCGTCGCTCAAGAAGGATGTGGTCGCCGGTCTCGACATCATGATCGTCCGCGAGCTGACCTCGGGTGTCTATTTCGGCGAGCCGCGCGGTATCTTCACCGAAGGCAACGAGCGCGTGGGCATCAACACCCAGCGTTATACCGAAAGCGAGATCGCCCGCGTCGCGCGTTCGGCCTTTGAGCTGGCCCGCAAGCGCGGCAACAAGGTCTGCTCGATGGAAAAGGCCAACGTGATGGAATCTGGCGTTCTGTGGCGCGAGGTGGTCCAGAAGGTCCACGACGAGGAATACCCCGACGTTCAGCTGAGCCACATGTATGCCGACGCTGGCGCCATGCAACTCACCCGCTGGCCCAAGCAATTTGACGTGATCGTCACCGACAACCTCTTTGGCGATCTCTTGTCCGACCTTGCCGCCATGCTCACCGGTTCTCTCGGAATGCTGCCCTCGGCCTCGCTCGGCGCGCCGATGGCCAATGGCCGGCCAAAAGCGCTCTACGAGCCCGTCCACGGCTCGGCCCCGGATATCGCCGGCCAAGGCAAGGCCAACCCGATCGCCTGCATCCTGTCGTTCGCCATGGCGCTGCGCTACAGCTTCGATCAGGGCACCGAGGCCGACCGTCTTGAAAAGGCCGTCGAGAAGGTTCTGGCCGATGGCCTCCGCACGGCCGACCTGATGGGCCCCGAGGGCGGATCGCCGGTCTCGACCTCGGCCATGGGCGACGCGGTTATCGCAGCCCTCGACGCCAGCCTCTGACAGCTACCACTTCAAATAGGAAGCCCCGCCTCGGCGGGGCTTTTCTTTTGGCAGGTGTCGCGTCTAAAAGGTGATAGCGCTAACCAGCCGGAAGTTCGATGCATCACAACATCAAAGGGGCGTTGCTCGCCCTCCTCGCCTTTGCCGTCTATGCGACCAACGACGTGATCGTGAAGTTTCTCGGTGGCGATTATTCCCCGGTGCAAACGATCTTCTTTTCGACCCTGTTCAGCTTCCCCCTCGCCGTCTTGATGATCATGCGGGATCAGGCCCCCGGAACGTTGCGCCCGGTCCATCCCGGCTGGATGGCGGCGCGGACGGTGGCGACGCTGATCACTGGCGTCACGGCCTTCTATGCGTTCTCCGTCCTGCCGCTGGCGCAGACCTATACGATCCTTTTCGCTTCGCCGCTTCTGATCACGCTTCTCGCCATTCCGATCCTCGGCGAGCGCATCCATGTCCGCCGCGCCATCGCCATTGTCATCGGCCTGATCGGCGTGTTCGTGGCCCTGCGCCCCGGCGAGACCCACCTCGGCCTTGGTCATCTGGCGGCCGTTGTTGCCGCAATCGGCGGCTCCTTCGCCTCGGTCGTCGTGCGCCGCATCGGCAGTGACGAGCGGCCTATCGTCATCATGCTCTATCCGATGATGGCCAACTTCTTCGTCATGGGCGCCGTGCTTGGCTTTGTCTACGAGCCGATGCCCGCCACCCATATCGGACTTGTCGCGATCATGGCGATTCTGGGATCGGCCGCCGGCCTCATCATCATCGGCGCCTACAAATCGGGCGAAGCGATCGTCGTTGCCCCCATGCAATATTCCCAAATCATCTGGGCGGCGATCTTTGGTTATTTCATCTTCTCGGAATCGGTCGATCTCTATACTGCCGCAGGCGCCGCAATCATCATCGCGAGCGGCCTCTACATCGTGCTTCGCGAGGGGACACGCGGCGCTTCGAGCAAGCGCCCTGTGCTGCAAACCAGAAGCAGGACAGAGACCGGCACCAACCTCAGGATCGGTGCCTTCCTCGATCGCGCCAAGGGCACAGATTCCAGCAAATAACGCCTTGTCAATTCCGCCGGTTCGGTTTACCCCGCACGCCACGGTCGGAGCGTAGCGCAGCCTGGTAGCGCACCTGCTTCGGGAGCAGGGGGTCGGAGGTTCGAATCCTCTCGCTCCGACCATTTCCCGACAATCCCAGTCAGCGGCGCTTGCGGTCTTCCGCAGGTTCGTCGTCATAGTCTGTCCGCAAGATCCGCTCGGCATCGCCTTGGGGGTCTTCGTATTGGCGGTTTTTCATCGTCCAAAAGAAGGCCAGAAGCCCGACGATACCGAGGCTGATGGAGACGGGGATCAGAATGGCAAGGACTTCCATGGCCTAGCGGGTCCTGAGCGCATTGAGAGAGACGATGATCGACGAAGTCGACATGGCGATGGCGGCGGCAAGGGGCGTTGCGAGGCCGATGAAAGCAATCGGGATCGCAATCATGTTGTAGACGGCCGCAACGCCGAAATTCTCGAGGATGCGCTTGCGGGCGGAGCGCCCGACGCGCAACGCATCAGCAATCCGCATGAGGTTTGGCGCGAGGAGCACGAAGTCTGCCGCCACGCGCGTTGCCTCGAGCGCCGAGCCGGGCGCGATAGAGACATGGGCGAGCGCCAGCGCAGCGGTGTCGTTCAGGCCATCCCCCACCATCAGGACGCGCTTGCCCTCGGCTGCCTTGGCGCGAAGCACATCCGCCTTCTCGTCGGGCAGAACGCCTGCCTGCCATGTGTCGATGCCCACACGTTCGGCAAATGCCTCGACGATGCCGGGCGCGTCGCCGGAAAGAAGCGTGACGGGCAGACCCTGCGCCTTGAGCGCCGAGATCAGCTCTATCGCACCGGGGCGCAGATCGTCGATGAAGTGGAAGGCGACTGGTTCCGCATCGCCAATCCGCATGACGGTGGCTTCGCCCGTCTCCGCGCCGATCCACGAGGGGCGGCCAAGCCGGACGGGTTTGCCCATATAGCTGCCCTCAATGCCATAGCCGGGGACTTCCTTGAGACCGCTCACGTCGGCAGGCGCAATGCCGAGCCGCGACGCCGCGGCGGCAATGGCGCGGGAGCGGGGATGCGCCGAGCCGCGGGCCAGAGCGGCGGCCACCGCCAGATCACCGGCAGCAATCCCCTCCGCATTGGCAAGGACCGGCGCACCAACGGTGAGCGTGCCGGTCTTGTCGAAGATCACTTCGTCAACCTCGGCCAGCCGCTCAAGCGCGGTCGGATGCTTGACCAAGAGCCCGTGCTTGAAGAGGCGACCGGAGGCCACAGTAGACACTGCAGGAACCGCAAGGCCGAGGGCGCAGGGGCAGGTGATGATGAGGACCGCCACCGCGATATTGAGCGCGTGGCGCACATCGCCGCCCGTGAGCCAGAGCCAGACTAAGAAGGCGGCAAGGGCGAGAAGGTGCACCGCTGGCGCATATATCTGCGCCGCGCGATCAGCGAGCGAGTTGTAACGCGACTTGGCGGCCTCTGCCATCGTGACAAGCTCCGCCAGCGAATGCAGGAGCGTGTCCGCGCCCACGGCGGTTGTGCGGATCGTCAGAGGGCCGGTCAGGTTTATCTCACCCGCCTTCACCTCGGACCCGACAGTAACCGCCACAGGATCGGTCTCGCCAGTGAGGAAAGAGCGGTCAAGCTCGCTCGCGCCTACGGCGATCGTGCCATCTGCCGGAACCCGCGCGCCGGGCTGAACCAAAAGAAGATCGCCCACCACCACTTCGGCCAGCGGCACGGTCTCGGCTTCGGCGCCGATGAGGCGCAGCGCGGTCGGCGCTTCCATCGCGGCAAGTTCGGTCGCGGCCGAGCGGGCGGTCGAGCGCATCCGCTGATCGAGGTAGCGCCCTGCCAAAAGGAAGAAAGTCAGCGACAGGGCCGCGTCGAAATAGGCGTGCGCGCCCGAGTTGACCGTCTCGTAGAGAGACATGGCCGAGGCCAACAGGATCGCCAGCGAAATCGGCACGTCCATGTTGAGCCGCGCGACGCGCAGCGCTGACCAGGCCGATTTGAAAAAGGGCTGGGCCGAGAAGACGACCGTGGGCAGGGCTATCGCCGCGGAAATCCAGTGGAACAGGTCGCGCGTCGCATCCGCCGCGCCAGACCAGACGGCGACGGACAGAAGCATGACGTTCATCATGGCGAAGCCCGACACGCCAAGGCGCATCGCCAGATCGCGGGCCAGCCGGTCGCTTTCCCCCGCGCTCAGGGTCGCGCCATCGAGCGGCATGGCCTCATAGCCAAGGGCAGAAATGGCGGCCACGATCTCTTCGTCGGTCACAGAAGGTTCGGCATGGACGACCGCCCGCTTGCGCGTGAGGTTGACCCGCACATCGACAATGCCATCGCGGGCCATGAGCCCGCGTTCGACCGTCGAGATACAGCCCGCGCAATGAATGGTCGGCAGCGACAGCTGAACATCGCGCGCCTCTTCCGAGGCGGCTTTCGACGCCCTCTCGACCGCTTCCGTGGCCGTCAGACACCCGGGACAGGCCGCGGCGCCAGAATAATCGGCCAGTGACATCTTAGTGCTCGACGATCACGACGATCCGCTGATGGAAGCGCGTGCCATCTTGTGCAACGGCTTCAAGGCGGAGGTTCCAGTTGCCCGCCGCTGTTGTGACAGGGGCACGATAGACCGAGCCATCAAACACAAATTCGGGCGTCTGGTCGTCACGGACATTGGTGGCGCGGCCGAAAATGCCTGTCACCGACTGAACCTCGACCGGGTTGCCGTCTTTGTCGGTGATAGAAAGGACAAGCTCCCCGTCCTTGTGGACCACAGCGCCAACATCCCAGCCCAACGCCAGTTGCGCGGCTTTCTCGGCGTCAAAGGTCTGGCTGGCGACGTAGGAGTTCTTGACTTCAAGTCCGGGAAAAGTCCGCACCGCGCTCACCGCGAGGTAGACGTTCACGGTGATGATCACCACGAAGAAAGAGGCGATGATCGCGAAGAACTTGGGGCCAGTAATCGGGCCACGAAACAGGGCAGTCATATCAGTTGGTCCTTCCGTTGAAGATGGTCCCGACGCTGGCGCGGTCTTGGTTGTTGAGGTCCGTCACCCAGAATGTAAACGGCGAGCGATCTGTCGTCGACTCGGGCGACCCTTTGGGCGCATCGACATAGACGCGCACCTGCTTCATCTCGTCTGCCGGAACGATGACCAGCGTGCCATCAACGCCTTCGACGTGGATCGACAGGTTCGTTCCGATGTTCAGCGATAGGCCGAACGGGCGCGGTTCACCCTGCTTGTTGCGCAGTCGCACGTCATAGACATTGCGAACGGTGCCATCAGACTGGACGATATAGGTCGGGTTGCGGACGGGCGCGACCGTCATGTCGATCTCGGGCCGGATGAAGAGCGCAAAGACAAGCGCGAATCCGATCACCGACCAGAGCGCGGTGTAAAGGATCGTCCGCGGCCGGAAGATGTGTTTCATGATCGGCGCGTGCTTGCGGTGGGCGCGTTCGTCGACCTCGTCTTTCAGAGCCAGATAATCGACCAGGCCACGCGGCTTGCCGATCTTGGCCATCATGTCGTCGCAGGCATCGATGCAGAGGCCGCAAGTGATGCATTCCATCTGCTGGCCGTTGCGGATGTCGATGCCCATTGGGCAGACGTTGACGCAGGCCATACAGTCGATGCAATCGCCCTGTGCCGGGCCTGTCTCACCCTTGCGCAGCTTGCCGCGCGGCTCGCCGCGCCAGTCGCGATAGCCGATGGTGATGGTGTCTTCGTCCATCATCGCCGCCTGAATGCGGGGCCAGGGGCAGGCATAGATGCACACCTGCTCGCGCGCGATGCCGCCAAAGAAGAAGGTCGTCGCGGTCAGGATGAACATCGTCGAATAGGCGATGGGGTGGGCCGTGCCCTGCACGAGATTGACAAGAAGCGTCGGCGCATCAGTGAAATAAAAGACCCACGCCCCGCCAGTGGCGAGGCCGATCAGTGCCCAAACGATCCATTTGGTGATCCTCAGGCGCGCCTTGTGAAGGCTCCACTTGGCGTTCCACAGACGGACACGCGCGTTGCGGTCGCCTTCGATCCAGCGCTCGACAAGGATGAAAAGGTCCGTCCAGACGGTCTGCGGGCAGGCATAGCCGCACCAGACGCGCCCTAGGGCCGAGGTGAAGAGAAAGAGCCCAAGGCCCGCCATGATCAGAAGGCCCGCGACAAAATAAAACTCGTGCGGCCAGATCTCGATCCAGAAGAAGAAGAAGCGCCGGCTCGCAAGATCCACCAGAACCGCCTGATCGGGCATCTCGGGGCCACGGTCCCAACGGATCCACGGGGTCAGGTAATAGATCCCCAAGGTGAACGCCATGATCCACCATTTGAGGCTGCGGAAAAACCCGGAAACGCGGCGCGGAAAGACGGGTTCGCGCGCTGCATAGAGCGACGGGGGCGTGTCGGAAGAGGACATGGATAACCTAGATCTACTGTTCGCGTTATCGCCTTATGCGCCGAGAATCGTAAACCGACCTTGACCTAGGTCAATAGATCAGAGCTCGGCCATATGTCCTGAAAACAGATGCCCCCGGAGCGGAAGACCGTCCGGAGGCATCGCCCTCTCGCCAGAGGGAACATCGGTCAGGCGACATGCGCGAACAGGGACCAGACCGAATGTATCCTTCGGCGCGCTGCAACGCGCCGGAGGAATTGTCGTTTATTCGCCGCCGCCCAGCTGGTGGACATAGGCGGCCACCGCATTGATCTCGGCTGCCGAGAGGCCACCGGCGGGGTGGTAGGCGTCGCTCCAGGCCGGCATCACGCCAAAGCGGGCGTTGGTGCCCGTTTCTGTGAGCGTGGCAACATCGCCACCATAGAGCTAGATCGCGTCGTTGAGCGTGGGTGCGCCCATGTCGCGCAGGCCTTCGCCAAGCCCGAGGAATATTATGTGATTAAAACTGCCGATGTCGGCCCCCCGATCGTTCTGGCACGCAAAGCTGTCCTCGCCTCTACCGAAAATATCCTTAAGCGCTACGGCATCGCCTCGGAGCAAAATCTCGAAAAATGAACCCGCTCCTTCGCCTCATAGCCTTTTGCATTTTGGCGCAAGCCGCCGTCCTTGGCGGAGCATTTCAGCCACGCTTTCCGCAGCAATCCCCGCCGGCCCCTGTCCCCAGCCCGTCTCCAGCGTCGAGTCTCGAAACTCCCGCACAAGTCACGACTCGCTCCATCATTCGTGTGAATTCCACGAACCAAGCCTACGACTATCAATCGCCGTGGCAGAAAAAACCACCTTACGGCCGCCGCGGCCTCGGCGCGGAGCTTCTCGAAGGTCCGCAGGTCGGCTTCCAGTCGCTTGGTCTGCTCCGTGACCTTCGGGTCTTCCTTGCTCCAGACCCCGGCGGCTTGCCCGAGGAGGGAGGCGACCGGCGTGTCCGCGAGGCCGAGGTAGGCGCCGAGGGCCAGCGCGGTCAGGAAGGCGCCGAGGCCGGCGAACTGGTGCCGGCGGCGGCTGGATTGGATTTCGGCGATGCGCCCCGCGAGGGCGGCCTCCGCCTGGGCGGGTGAGCGGACCACGTCGTGCCCGGTGGCGCCTTCGATGAAATCGTAGCAACGCCAGCGGTTGCCAGCCTGGTCGACATGCCAGGCTTTGCCTTGATGCGTCGGGATGAGCCGGAGGGCGCGACGATGGGCGTCGGTCGTCCCGGCGGCCATGAGTTTGGCATGAGCATGGGCGCAGACCCGCGCCACGTTCTCCATGAGTAGGTCGGGCTGCTTGAATACCTGATGATTGATGCGCTGCAGGATGAAGCGCCGCTGCCCTTCGGTGCCCTCGGTCACCGTCAGGAAAGTGTCGTTGATGTGGCCGCTGCCGTAAGGGACCGCCGAAACGATACGTCCGTCGAAAGCAAATTCGGCGGTAACGTTGAGGGCTTCGGCGGCGGTGGCGGCCATGTCAGGACCAGAGCGAGGCCGGATAGGCGCCGGACTGCACCTGGCGGAGTATGCTGGCCTGCACGACGGGCTTGTCTTCGCGGTAGGTGACGCCGAACCAGGCGGAGTCGGTGCGCAGGACCTGGCAGGTGGCCTGACTGGCGCGGATCAGGTTGCCGACGGACATCGGGATGTAGGCTTCGCTCTTCATCTCGTTACCCTTGGCGCGGAGGAAGGCGTCGAAGTCGGCGGCGAGCTGGGGGAAGATGGCGGGCGTGAAGCCCCACATGTTCATCGAGACCGGCTCTTCGCCCGTCAGGCGGACGACCGAGCCGTCCTCGCCGCGATGCTCGGCGCCGCTGGGCAACTTGGAAATCTTCGTCAGTTCCTGGATGTCGGTGAGGCGGCCGGACGCGTCGGTCTGGCAGACGCCGCGGGCGACGGTACCGTGTTCGGAGAGGGTGTGCTTCAGCGTGAAGCCGACCATGGAGTAGTCGGTGGAGCGTACGTCGAGGCTTTGCAGGTGACGGGCGAGGACGGCGTAGGAATCTTGGCCGTAGAAGTCATCGGCGTTGATGACGGCGAAAGGCGTGTCGACGGCGTCACGGGCGCAGAGGATGGCGTGCGTCGTGCCCCAGGGCTTCTCGCGTCCGGCCGGCACGGAGAATCCGGCCGGCAGCTGGTCGATGGTCTGGAAGGCGAAGCCGACGTCGATGCGTCCGGCGAACTTCGCCGCGATACGCTCGCGGAAGTCCTTTTCGAAGTCCGGACGGATGATGAAGACCACCTTGCCGAAGCCGGCGCGCAGGGCGTCGAAGACGGAGTAGTCGAGGATGGTTTCGCCCGAGGGGCCCATCGGGTCGATCTGCTTGAGGCCGCCGTAGCGGCTGCCCATGCCGGCGGCGAGGACGAGGAGGGTGGGTTTCATGTCAGAGGGATTGGCGGAGGCGGGCGGTGACGTCGGCCTTCAGTCGGTCGATGAAGCCGGTCACGTAGGCGATCGGGTCGAGCAAATCGTCTTGGACCAAGGGGGTGAGGTCCATCGCCCATTGCATGGCGGACTCTTGGTCGGTCGCATGCGCCTGGCTGAAGGTCGCATTGGCCGTGCGGCGGCCGATGACGGCGAGGTCGTAGCGCTTGCCGCCGGCGATCTGGGTCGCGAAGACTTCGTTCAGGGCACGGGCTAGCTCCGGGCGAGCCGAGACGGGCATCGGGGTCTTCTCTGTATCCACGAGCCAGTCGAGGTCGCGCCAGACTTCGCAGCCGTAGACTTTCTGCGGGCGGTCGGCCTTGGGCAGACGACGGAGGGCTTCCAGGCAACGGAGGGCGCAGCCGACATGCGTGTCATGCTTGTCGGCGAGGTTGTGGAGATAGACGACTTCGGGTCGGGTGGCTTCGAGGATCCGGAAGAGATCATCGCGGACGACCGTCTCGCGGGCGTCGCGCACGGACTTGCTCGGATGGCCGAGCTGGGCCATGAAGGCGTATTGGCCGATGACCGCGGCGGCGTCCTGCTCACGGATACGTTCCGCGGCGATCTGGTCGTCAGTCCAATCCTGGAACTTGCCGGCGCGGGAGCTTCCGCGCCCGTCGGTGATCGTCACTCCGCCGAACCAGCGGTCTTTCTGGTCGTAGCAGGCGAGGATGCCATGGAAGGCCATGAACTCCAGGTCATCCTGGTGGGCGCCGATGCCGAGGTGGGTGGTGCGGCGGAGGGCTGCCGGGGCGGCCAGTCCGTCCGGGATCATGAGGCGGGCGCGCGGGTTGAGGGCAATCATCGGCGGAGGGAAGGAAGGGAGGCGGCGGCGACGGCCTGTCCGTGTCGTTTATCTTTCTCGGACGGGACCACGAGGTCGATGCGAAGTTCGGGGAATTCGTCACGCAGGACGGCCTTGGCGTGTTCGATGATGACGTCGCCGCCATGGCCGGAGGTCACCCGGCCCATGATCAGGAGGCAGCTCATCTCGTAGAAGCTGGCGAAGTGAGCGATCGCGTAACCG
>ENA-UOYK01000832-UOYK01000832.1-marine-metagenome-genome-assembly--contig:-NODE-832-length-10212-cov-2.603157_pt1 | contig 10212 bp, 15 predicted proteins | sample MGYA00238174_ERZ767213 | MGnify/ENA primary metagenome ERZ767213 (study PRJEB28944, sample SAMN06267167) | marine metagenome | isolation source: Columbia River Estuary | place: USA:Columbia River Estuary...
CAGCACCCGGCTTTTGGTATTTCATACGATGCATGGCATTGCGCAGTAGGAGTAAGAAGGGACAATAGGTATCTTATTTGGATTGATGGAGTCGAGATGTATAACGGTGATTTTGGCAGTGGACTATCTCTTTATGATGCTGTAGGATCATGGAGTATAAGTGATCCTTCTCATTCTAATATCAAGGTGGCTGCAGCTAGAGTGTATAATCGCGGTTTAACAGACTCTGAAATATTACAAAATTACAACTCAACTAAAACAAGATTTGGATTATGACCTTTAGAATTATAGAAATAGAACCTGATAAAATCGGAGACTGTATTTTAAATGCGTTTAAATATATGGTGGAAGAAGTAGAAAGCGCAACACGATGGTTTGGCGCAAATACTTACGAAGAATGCGAAAATTGGATAAAAAATTATAAAGTATTATAATGCCGAATAAATTTAAATATAATAAGACTGGAGCCGAAACCAATTCTATCTTTAAAGGTAATTGGGCAATCGACACAACTGACAATAATATTGGAGATGGCCCAAGCTCGGTAACAGGTTTCTACAATGGCGCTAGTATTCCAGCTGGAGGTTACACAATCTACAGTCCTACTGTTGTTTATGCTGCGGCAAACGATACACAATTACTCGGTAAACTTAATGCTTTAGGTGCTAATTCTCCTAGTGCTAGTGCTGCATTAAATTGGGCAGCAGGTCAATCAAATATTGCAGTGTTAAATAGCCCAATTGAAAATATAGTCACAAACGGCTTAATATTAAATCTTGATGCTGAACATGTTTCTAGTTTTGTTAATAATGAACCAACAACTAATTTAATTCCTAACCCAACGATTAACGCGTATCCTACAATAGGAAATGGATGGGGTACATATAATACAAACCAATACTGCGGAAATAATGGTTGTGCAGTATACTGGGATATACCTGCAATCTCTTCTGTTTCTGATAATATCGTAACAACATCAAGTGCTCATCCAATTAGATCTTTTGATGTGATTAACCCTCAAACAACCGGAGGAGGAGTAAACGCAGGTCAACAATATTTTGCTAAAAAAATCTCAGATACACAATTTAGTTTACATGATTATAATAGTTCGCAAGATGGATCTCAGGGATATTTAAATCCTACTACCGGAAGATTTAAAGTACATGACTCATTCTACTTAGATCAGCGAGTTGCTGTTAACGCATCTTCTTTTCCTTTAAAATGGTGGGGAAATCCTCATTTGCCTAATTCAGGGTTAGTTAAAGAGGTTATATCAGGCGGATTTAATGTTCCCGGACACACAGTAACCGACTGTCTACGACAACATGTGTTTCGAGCAGACGGTGTTGCTGATCACATGGCGTACAGTGTAGATGCGGCGTTTACTCCAAACGTTACAGTTACTGCATCGTTTTGGGCAAAATCAGTTACCGCGGGTGCAGTTGGACAAAGTATAAATTTCTATCACTATACATACGGACAAACTAGTCCAACTGCATACGCAATGGGAGCTACACTTGGAGCAGTTGGAGTTTGGCAAAGATACAGTTATCAATTTACTTCACCAAATAGTAATGCAATATCTTATTGGTTTAATCCAGGCGGGCCGTACTCTTATGATATTGCAAATATTCAAATTGAACAACAATCTGCAGTAACTCCATTTGTCACAGGTTCAAGATCGCAAAATACAACATGGTATGATTTAACCGGTAATGGTCACCATGCTACTTTATACAACGGAGCTAGATTCGGGTTAACAGCAGGAGTAAAATCAATAATTTGCGATGGTATTGATGACTGGATTGGAAATACTACCTTAACCGGAGGACATTCTAATTTTACTTTAGAATTAATGTTCTACCATAATGGCACAGATCAAGGAGGATCTTATGGAATTTTATCTATGGGAGCTAATGGTAATTATGGCCCAATGTTTTATTGTCATACATCATGTATGGGTTCTCACTACTTTCCTGGTAGTCCTAGCGGAGATTATCCTGGTGGAATGGGTTCCTGGACAAATAATGCGTGGAATTTATTTACATGGGTGTTTACTGATACTGTACCTGATATCAACGGAAGTTTAAAAACATACGTAAATGGTGTATACGTAGATGGAAATTCTAGTTTTAATTTTCACAATGGCGGAATGGGCAGAGGTAGCAATGGTTATGGGTTAAGTACATATTCCTCCGGAGGAAATCCATATAAAGGGTCCTTTTCACAATTTAGAGTTTATAATAGAGCACTCTCAGCAGCTGAAGTATTACAAAACTTTAATGCAAATAAAACTAGATATGGTTTATAAAAAATAATTTAATACAATATGGAAAACAGACAATACATGATTTTTAGCCTTACTGAGGTTGACACAATCGATTTTAATGAAGTACTACAAACTTCAGCTGAAACACTTAGAAAATCTAATGATGGTACCAAATCATTCGTGAAATGGGAAAGCAAGATGGTTGCAAATTCTATTGATTCAGCATTAATGATACCAGCTCTAGATGAAAATGGACAAATAGCACAAATAGAATCTCTACCATCTGTGTCATTGGTAGAAACTACTCCGGAACTCTATATTCCAGAGAGCGTTAAGGCTCTTACAACAAAAGAAGGCCCTTACTCACACGAAGAGATTCTTTTAATACTTACAGGTTCTAATTGGATAGATCTAGACACAGATCCTACTGCGTAAAACTTTTTTAAAAAGTTTTGAAACAATAATTTAAACGTTAGTATAAGTAGTATAATTTATAATTTAACAAAATCAATTATGAAATTCGTAGACGCATTAAGACAAGAAGACCAGTTAACTGAAAATGGAATGGCAACCAACTCAACATCTTTAAATGCATGTGTTGATTTGTTCTTTAATATTGGAGCAATGCGTGGCCAAGATAAAACCCGCTTAATTGCAACTTTCTCAAAGGCTTTCAATGAAGATCCTAAAAGAGCCTTAAAATTATTATTCTGGGCTAGAGATGTTCGTGGTGGAGCTGGAGAACGTCAAGTTTTTAAAGACATTTTAGTCTACTTAGCCGAAAACCACGATCTCGTTTTAAAGAATAATCTACAATACGTTTCAGAATATGGACGTTGGGATGACTTACTAGCCTTAGTAGGAACCTATCTTGAAAAAGATGCATTTACCCTAATTTCAGATGCCTTAATCGCTGAAAATGGCTTATGTGCAAAATGGATGCCACGTAAAGGTGCAGTCGCTGAAAAGTTACGTAAATTTACTGGAATGTCTCCAAAACAATACCGTAAATCTCTTGTAGGTTTAACTAATGTTGTTGAAACCAAAATGTGTGCTAAAGACTGGGATTCTATCGACTTCGGTAAATTACCTTCAGTCGCTTCAGCTAGGTATCAAAAAGCCTTTGGTAAAAATGCATACGAAAGTTATTCAGCTTATATTGCTTCCCTAGTAAAAGGAGAGGCTAAAATTAATGCTGGAGCAGTTTACCCTTATGATGTTACTAAGTCGTTAGATCACGGTAACAAAACTGTTGCAAACGAACAATGGAAAGCCTTACCAAACTATTTGGAAGGTGCAAACGATATGATTCTGCCAGTTGTGGATGTTTCAGGTTCTATGTCTTCTCCAGCCGGAGGAAGTAAAACCGTAACTTGCATGGATGTTGCAATCTCGTTAGGTCTCTATATTTCTGAAAGAAATGAAGGTCCTTTCAAAGATGCATTTATCACATTCTCAAGTACGCCACAATTGCAGGTATTAAGTGGTACCCTAAGTGATCGCTACACACAGATGGCAAACTCCGATTGGGGAATGTCAACGAATCTTGAGGCGACGTTTAAATTGATCCTGGATCAAGCCACTAAACATAATCTGTCTCAGGACGAAATGCCAAATAAGGTATTAATCCTATCGGATATGGAGTTCAATGCAGCAACCGGAGGTGGAGGTTGGAGAAATGAAGGTGGAAAATGGACACCTACTGCTCAACAAATGATTGAGAAAATGTACAACGACGCAGGTTATAAAGTACCTCAAATTGTTTATTGGAATATTCAATCCAGAAATGGTGGAATACCAGTCGCATTTGATACTCAAGGAACTGCTCTAGTATCTGGATTCTCTCCAGCGATTATGACAAGTTTACTTGGAGGAGATATTGAATCTCCACAACAAATAATGGATAAAACAATTTTAAGCGAGAGATACGCGAGAATTTGTTAATATATAAAGAAATTGGTTCTTTGCAGCAAACAATATACAAGCAAATCAGATAGCAATCACGAACAGAACCAGGTGGATCGGTACAGCAAAAAGTACCAAACAACTATGATAGCTTAGATTTAACAGAGATTATATCAACGTTCAATCGAAGAGCAAATGGAAGTCTAACCAGTATAAAAAACGGGCAAACGTCATACCACCCCAACAGGGCGACAAGTAGGATGTAGTTGAAGATAGTAAACTCTACCGAAAGCAAATCCCGAAGACGTTAAGATGGGTTATTCTGCCGAGAAGAAAAACACGAAAAACGATCCCGTTATATTTAATCCTGGTGAAATTGTTAATAACTTTTATAACTTTTTTCACCAGGATTTTTTTATGTCAAAAATTTTGTTTATATTTACATATAACAAATTAAAACTTACACATTATGGCAAAATTATCAAATCAAAGTATTTCTGGAACAAGTTTCCACAATTCAACAATCAAAGCTTCAGTTAACGAATTAATTGCAGCGATAGGAGAACCTCAATACCAGTCAAATGACGGTCAAGACAAGGTAAATTTCGAATGGGATTGCGAAACCGAAGATGGTGATGTATTTACAATTTATGACTGGAAAGAATACCGTTCTATTTCAAAAGATGAACAAATCGAATGGCATATCGGAGGAAACAGCGGATTTGTAACTTCTACCGCAGTCGAAGAGGTAGAATTGTTATTAAACAATTATTAATTATGATAAACAATTTAGAATTAATTAGACCGCTCCTAAACTTCGAAAAGAAGGGCGACTTCTATATGCTCTATGTTTTTAAGCGTAAGAAGGACCAACCAGAAGGAGAACGAGATAACCATCAATCGGTAAGGACTATTAAGACTTATTGTATTGAGAGTATCGACCATCTAGAACGTCGATGGGACGAGATAATTCAACTGTGTGAAATGTTTAAGGCAAGAGCTTATATTCATGTGCAAAAACAGAATCATTTTGATGTTTCATTAAATATGATGGTTGCCTTGGCTCAAAGAATTCAAGATGGCAATACTAATCAAAAGGGTCTATTCGACTCGGTAGTTGGTCAAATCAAAACTCAAGAGAAAAGATGGATTATTGATGTTGATGATATGTTAGAAGCCAGTCCCTTAATGATGGCTTATATTGACCATGAATGTAAACCTTTCGGATCAAAAATTGAAGCAGTTATTCCAACCAGGAATGGTCATCATCTAATCACTAAGAAATTCGATGTAATGAAGTTTAAGGAGAAATACCCAGACCTAGACATTCAAAAGAAGAACCCAACTTTATTGTATTACCCAAATAGTCTAGACGATGCTCAGGATATTAATAATTTTGCTAACATTAGCGTTTACTAGTTGCGAGAAGGATCAGATTATCGTACCAAAGCAAATAGTAACTGAAGTAAGTATTAAAGAAATAAAGAAACCCAAGAAAAAACTTGGGTTTTTTAAGAGATTGAAGGCTAAGAGGTTAGCAAGAAAGGCTAAAAAATGTTAATAACTTTTTGAAAATAAATTTTTTTATGTCAAATATTATGTTTATATTTACATATCAAATTAAAACAAAACAATGAAAATAGTAGTAGAAAAAGGACAAAGAGTTTACTTTACTAGTGATACCCATTACAACCATACTAATATTTGTCGTGGAGTTTCAACATGGGATGGATCTAGAGGTACTCGGGATTTCAATACCTTACACCAGATGAACTCTGTCCTAGTTAATGGTATTAACAGTATCGTCGGAGAGAATGACGTATTGATACACCTAGGTGATTGGTCATTTGGTGGTATTGATTCTATTGCAGAATTCAGAAACCAAATCGTTTGTAAAAACATTCACTTGATTTTGGGTAACCATGACCATCATATCGCTAGCAACAAGAATGATGTTCAGGATCTTTTCTCTAGCGTTCACGAAATATGTTACATGACTATCGTAGAGCAGGCAATCTCTAAAGGTTTACCAGCTCAAAAACATAGATTTGTACTTAGTCACTTTCCAATCGCTAGCTGGCAAGATATGGGCCAAGGAGTAGTACACTTGCACGGTCACGTACATTTGCCGAAAGGACAAAGAGTTGGACCTGGTAAAATGATGGATGTTGGTGTTGATGGAAATGATTTAACTCCATTACCATTAAGCGAAGTACTTGCAATCATGAAAAAACAGCCAATCAAATCAATGTTTAAATTTAAAGACCACCACGAAAATCAAGATTAATATGAATAAAGAAGTAAAAATTGTTAAGAGAAAATCAGTCTTTGTAGAATTAAAAGATTGGTGTGTTATGTCAATGGGTCGAGATCAAAAGGACAAAGGCCATTTTCTAGAAGTCACCGAATGGACTAACGGAGAAGGGTATGATATTCACACACACGATGTCAGCGGAGAACGGACTATGCACTTAACTTACGGTCAATTCGACGCAATTAAAAAATGTATTAAAACAATAGAAAAATCATATGAAGCTAAAAGTATTTAAAGAAATAGTAGCCAGACTTAAGGAGCAAGACGAAATCCTAGATAAGACATATAAGGCTGGAATCGACCTAACAAACTTGTTAGAACCGGTACAAGTAGCAATAAGCCACCTAATCGGATCGATTTATGGAAAGGAAGGACTAGACACTTTCGATTGGTGGTGCCATGAAAAAGAATGGGGAACCAGAGAAGACATGACGATGACCGATAAGGATGGTACAGAACTTTGCAAAACTATCGAGGATCTTCATGCATGGCTCGAAGAGAATGCAACTGATGATTATAAGTTACCTAAAAGATTAACCGACGAGGAAAGATTAGCAGTGCTAAAGAACATGTTTGGTTGTTAATAACTTTTTTAAAAATAAATCACTTAATCGTTTCGGGTTTGAAATAAATTGTTTATATTTACATATAACAAATTAACAATAACACATTATGAATCACAGAGAATTTATTTTAGTAGCAAAACAGGATATTAAAGAGTACACTCATAATATCGAAACAACGTACCTTGCAAAAGGTGAATCTATTACTGTAACCGAAGATGTTTTTGAACAAATACAGAAAAACGAAAGTTACCAAAGATGGACCAGAGAAGGTAGTGTTAAAATAGACAAGTATATGTTCGAAAACGAAGTAGCATATACTCAAGTAACAATTGAATACGGTACAAGAAAATTAGGACAACGTAAAAACAAATAATATGAAAACAGGAATCGCATTAATCGTAATTTATTCAGCTATCATAATTGCTGCATTAGTAGGAGAAGTTAAATGTATAATCAAAGCAATTGATTGTAATTGGGAACCAGTAGGTAAAGCAGAGATTGTTTATACTGGAGCAAGTTTAACTGGTCTTGGAGGTATTGTTGGTTACATGGACATTCAAGACAAATAATTTGGAAAATAAAGAAACAAATTGGATAATTCTTATAATTCTATTAACAGGATTTTGTCTTGGTTTTATAGTTGCACAAGCAATTTATGACAAGAGGCCAATCACTGAAGAGGAATATTACGAATCACAGAAACAACAATATTATGAATAAAAAATTATACATCGTACGTGGACTTCCAGGATCTGGAAAATCTACATTTGCTGAGGCCCTAGTTGGCTCAGACTTTTTAGTTTGCGAAGCAGACAAATATTTCATGGTTGACGGAGAATACAAGTTTGACGCAACCAAATTAAAAGAAGCACATGAGTCTTGCAGAAACATGGTCGAAACCTACATGAAAGACTCTTTAGTTAATGACCAATTCTACCGTGAAATTGCAGTTTCAAATACATTCACACAAGAATGGGAAATGCAGGCTTACTTCGACTTAGCCAAACAATATGGTTATATGGTCTTTACAGTAATTGTAGAAAACCGTCACGGTGGAGTCAATCAACACGGAGTACCAGATGAGGCATTAACCAGAATGAGAGATCGTTTTGAAATCAAATTATAAAAATGGAAAATAACAACTCAGTTTGCTACGTAGCAACAATCACAGAAATCAGGCCTATTGAAGGCGCAGACAACATTGAATTGGCAATTGTCGGGGGATGGAATGCAATCACTAAAAAAGGAGAGTACAAGGCAAATGATTTAATCATCGTTGCGACTACCGATGCCGTGATCCCGCAAGACCTATCAGACAAAATGGAGGTAACTAATTATCTTCGTAAAGGACAAAGAGTACGAACTGTAAAGTTACGTGGAGTTTACTCTGAATGTTTATTAATTCCTTACAAATTTACTCGAATCGCACATAAAAATGGTGATGATTTGATGGAAGAGTTAGGAATCTATAAATACGAACCACCAGTTAAACAGGTTCAATTGGCTTCTGGTAGAAAGATTCGTTATCAAGACAATCCAAACTTCCATGTTTACTACAAGTTTCCAAACTTGAAAAACGTAGATGGTATGTTTACTGAAGAAGATACGGTAGAAATTACTCGTAAAATCCACGGTACAAATGCGCGTTATGGAATTGTTAAGAAACTTAAATTAACATTTTGGGACAAGGTTAAGAAATTCTTTGGCTTAGCTGATAAATGGATTGATTATGAATTCGTAGTCGGTTCTCATAATGTTGAGAAAGGTTCAGACTCTCAAGGTTTCTATGATACTAATGTTTGGTACCAAATTGCGGACAAATACGAAATCAAAAAGAAGTTATGGGAATACGTTAAAATGAATCCAAACATCGGCGATGGAGTTACACTATATGGTGAGATTTACGGAGGTGGTATTCAAAAGAATTACGAATACGGCTTAACAGAAATTGAATTCGTAGGATTCGATGTTAAGGAGGATGGAGAATACTTAAGTCCTATCAACGCTACATTGATGATTAAACATCAGTTAGATTTGCCTTATGTTGAAATCTTACATTTTGGAAACTGGTCTCAAGAAGTCCAAGACAAATTTGTATTTAACAACTTCATCCCAGGAACTAAAGTACCAGAAGAGGGAATTGTAATTAAGTACCATACTGGAGAGAGAAACAAAGTAGCCAAAGTAATCAATCCAGACTACTTAATCTACGGAGAGAAACATAATGTTGGAGATTCTCACTAGTTGAAACAATCTCCAACTTTTTAATATAATTAGTATAAAAAATTGATATGGGACTAAGTATATATGCGATAAGCAACATCAAATTATCTGGTAATATCATCAACGATGAGCCGACCGATGAGGACATTAATGTCTATCCAGGTACATTTAACCGAATTGCTGGATTAGAAGTTGGACTCTACCGAGAGACTGACGAATCTAGACAACATGATTTTAGTGCTGGACCTTATAGCACATATAATTGGTTCCGTAGAAATTTATCTACTGCAATTTTTTCTGCAGCAACTTTTGCTGCTGCATCAGAAACAATCTTTGCTTCAACGGCAGCTTTTTCTGCAGCAACCTTGGCAGCTGCATCTGCAATTACCTTTGCTGCAGCATCTGCTACTGCTTTTGTTTATGATGAACAAGCACGGACGCATCGTATCTAGAAAGATGCATACCATGGCCAAGAAGCAGAAGCGTCTTGTAAAGGCCGGCTTTTTGACCAAGAAGGGTCACTTTGGTTTCGTCAAGAAGGGAATGTCAATGAAAAAGGGTCGCAAGGGTAGCCGCAAAATGAGAGGCGGTATGGCTTATGGTGGCCCCTTGTCCCCGTTGACATATGTTAATGGCGAGGGTGTTGGAACATCTGGTGTTGACTTGCAATTCGTTGCCGGTAATGCTGCATAAATAAATTATAGTGTATTTTTTTAAGTTACAATATAATTTTAAGAGGAAGTAAACCAGTCCGTCTCTATAAATTTCTCATATACAATATGGTCTGCTAGTTTGTAATACAAATATTTTTCAAAGAATCTTTTGCTGACAACAAATTTTAAGGACTTTGCGCTGGCATATTTGTTGTAAAAATTGTAGGCGTCATCGAACGAAATTAGTGCCAATTTATGGTCCAATTTTATTTGCTCTTTTAT
>ENA-UOYK01000837-UOYK01000837.1-marine-metagenome-genome-assembly--contig:-NODE-837-length-10182-cov-2.914201_pt1 | contig 10182 bp, 9 predicted proteins | sample MGYA00238174_ERZ767213 | MGnify/ENA primary metagenome ERZ767213 (study PRJEB28944, sample SAMN06267167) | marine metagenome | isolation source: Columbia River Estuary | place: USA:Columbia River Estuary...
GGATGCTGCAGGAAATGCAGTAACCGCTGCAACCTTGAGTACTGATAAGGGAGATGCAAGCACCAATCTTTATGCAATCTCTTCAGATACTTCAATTGTTGCTAAGGGTGAAGTTAGCGTGACAAATACATACGCTACTAACGCAGATCGCAGAAATGCGGCCTTAACCTGTAGCTATGACATTCCCGCCGCCTACTGGTATTGCACCGGTCGTGTATTTGATACAGGAACTGTCACATTGACAATTGTTGACTCACGTACGATTACGGCAAACGGTAACTCTACAACTGATACGACACATGCTGTTTATAAGTCTGCAGCATTTAGCGTAACTTTTGCTGGAGATGCTAACACCGGCACAATTGCCTTTGATAAGACAGCTTATAATGTGAATGAGAAGGCAACGCTAACTCTCACCGCTAAAGATGGTGCGGGAAGAACTGTTGCTGATGCTTCATACACAGGACTATTTACAAGCTTGTCTTGGAAGGGTGGAGCTCCAACCTTTGGTAATGATGCTTCAGCAAATGCTGCTGGCGGACGTTTCACAGATCTTGTGACTTACCTAGGAACAACAGGTCCTTCCTTTGTTGGTGGCACTGATACCGCAATGGTATTCATGCCAACAGTTGCCGGAACCTACACTCTTGTAGGAAAGACTGGCACAGCGTCAACACCTACAGATCTATTGACTATTACAGTCACAGATCCAACTACAGCCGCAACACTTGCTGCTGCTGAAGCTGCAACTGATGCTGCTGCTGAGGCTATCGATGCTGCTAACGCAGCAACCGATGCTGCCAACCTAGCTGCAGAAGCTGCTGATGCTGCAACTGTCGCTGCTGAAGAAGCACGCGATGCTGCTGATGCCGCAACTGCTGCTGTTGAAGAGCTTGCAACTCAGGTTGCAACTCTGATGGCAGCTCTAAAGGCTCAAATTACAACTCTTGCCAACACTGTTGCCAAGATTGCTAAGAAGGTAAAGGCGTAAAGCCTTAACTTCTTCGGTCAGAGCCCGGCTCCCGCAAGGGAGACCGGGCTCTGGTCTTTTTATGAGCCACTATGATTAAGCAAATGCGCGTAGCAATCATTGGCCAGGGCTATGTAGGTCTAACCATTAGTGAAGGCGCCCTTATGGCAGGACATCAGGTCATTGGTATTGATAAGTCACAAGTTGTAATTTCAAGTCTTAAATCTGGAAGATCTCATATTGAGGGAATCTCTAACGAAGTAATTGCTAATGGAATTAGTTCAGGAGCTCTTCAGGTTAGCCAGTCATATGACCAGGTATCTGGCGCTGATCTAGTGGTAATCGCAGTTCCAACCCCGCTTGATGCAAAAGGATCTGCAGATCTATCACTTCTGATCTCTGCTGCTAAATCACTAGGTGAAGTTCTAAATACCCCAAAATTAATTATTAATGAATCTACCTCCTATCCTGGAACTTTAAGAGAGGTCATCAAGCCTTTAATTGATGGGGGCTCCAACCAATCTCATCTATATGCCATCTCACCAGAGCGCGTTGATCCTGGCAATAAGAGCTATGGAGTTAAAAACACGCCAAGAGTTGTTGGAGGGCTCTCAGATCAGGCACGAGATGCTGCAGTTGCTTTTTATAAGAGCTTCTGTGATGAGGTAATTCCAGTTTCATCTGCCGAGGTTGCAGAAGCAGCTAAACTCTTTGAAAACACCTTTAGGTTTATCAATATAGGCCTTGTCAATGAATTTGCAGAGATTATGAGGGCAATGGGTATTCCTGCAGATGAGGTCTTAAAGGCAGCAGGTAGTAAGCCATATGGCTTTATGCCATTTCACCCAAATGTTGGTATTGGTGGCCACTGCATCCCGGTAGATCCTATTTATCTTCAAGAGAGAGCTAGAGAGTTTGGCATGACAAGTAAATACATTGCCCTCTCTGAAGAGATCAATCATTCAATGCCAAAGTATGTGGCAAGGCGTTTAATCGAGGAATATGGCGATATCAAGGGAAAGCATCTCTTAGTAGTTGGAGTCTCCTATAAAGCTGATATCTCTGATACTAGAGAGAGTCCGGCGCAGCCTTTTATAGAGAGCCTCAAAGAACTTGGCGCAAAAGTTTCTTGGCATGATCCACTAGTGCCATCATGGAATGGTGAGAGCTCGGCTTTAGTTGCTGGAGAGTATGACTTGGCGGTGGTATTAGTTGCTCACTCAAATCTAGCTATGAGTGGATGGAAGGGTGGGCCAATTTTTACTACTAATTTCAATCCAAAATACCCCGATTGGAAGCCGCTGATTAGCGTTCAGCAAAAGAGCTAGGAAAGCTATGCGAGTCCTTCACGTTATTGCTCGTATGAATGTTGGGGGAACAGCTACATATATTGCCAATTTAATTCACGGCCTTGAAAAACTAGGGGTAAGTAATCTTCTTGTTATGGGAAATGTCCCAAAGGGTGAGGCAGAAGACTCTGTCATCTCTACTCTTAAATATCAGAGGATTGATCCACTTTCTCGAGAGTTGAGCTTTACACAAGATAGAAAAGCGCGCAAAGAGATTGAAAGAGTAATTGAGAGCTTTAAGCCAGATCTTATACATACCCATACCTTTAAAGCAGGGTTTTTAGTAAGGCTAAGAAGAAGAGATATTCCAGTGATTCACTCCTTTCATGGCCATCATCTCTATGATCCTGAGTTTGGATTTATTAAAAGAAATATTTTAAATATTATTGAAAAGCTGCTTGCCCCAAGGGCTACAAGGTTTATTACTATTGGCAAGAAAGTAAGAGATGAACTACTAGAGGTAGGGATAGGAAAAGCTAAGCAGTATCTATCTATCGCCCCAGGGATTGCTGCCTTAGAGCTAGTTGATGGGCTCGGCGTTCGAAAAAGATTTGGTTTTAGCCAAGATGAAACTTTAGTTTTATGGCTAGGAAGATTTACTCAAGTAAAGCGTCCAGATAAAGTGATAGAGATTGCGGGCCTATTACCAAAGATTAGATTTGTTATGGCAGGGGGCGGGGAGCTTCTAGATAAAGTTAAGGCCAGCGCCCCTGGCAATGTCAGCTTTGTTGGCTTTCAAGATAAGAATGAGATGTGGTCTATAGCCGATATCGCTCTCTCCACATCAGATAGCGAAGGGATGCCACTATCACTTATTGAGGCTCAGATGGCGGGGGTGCCGGTAGTTTCAACCGATGTGGGATCAGTATCTGAAATATTAGAAGATGGAATCACTGGATACCTTGCAGGTAAAGATGTTAAAGAGTTGGCGAGCAAAATAGAGATGGTTATTCAAGATCTGGAATCTGGGGCAAAACTCGGCAGGGCTGCAAAGCTTCGCGCAGAGCGGGAGTTTTCAAGCTCAGTTATGGCAGATGCTCACCTAGGGCTATATAAAGATGTATTAGATAAGGTGTCACGGTGAAATTACTTATTACAGGTGGCGCTGGATTTATTGGCTCTCACTTAAGCGCAAGATTAATTGAGATCGGCCACTCTGTAATTGCACTTGATAATCTATCAACTGGAAGCGCACAAAATATTGCTAGCCTAATGGGAAATTCAAGTTTTGAATTTGTTCAAGGCTCAATGCTTGATGAAAAGCTGATTCACACCTTGATGGCTAGAGTTGATGGCTGCATGCATTTAGGCGCAGCACTTGGTGTGCAGAGAATTCTTGAGCGGCCATATGAATCTTTAGTTGCTAATACTCATGGCAGTGAGATTGCCATTAAAGCAGCAGCAGAGCTTGGAAAGCGATTCTTTCTCGCCTCAACTTCTGAGCTCTATGGCAAAAATCCAAAACAACCGCTAACTGAAGAATCTGATCGAGTTATTGGTTCACCACAATTAGTTCGCTGGGCATACTCTGAAGCCAAAGCAATAGATGAATCAATTGTCCAAATGTTTCATATGAGCCACTCTCTTAAGTTTGTAACTGGACGATTTTTTAATACTGTTGGTCCAAGACAGAGCGGGGCCTACGGAATGGTTCTTCCAAGATTTGTCTCAGCTGCTATTAAGAATCAACCCATCACTATCTATGGCGATGGTTCACAATCAAGAGTCTTCTGCCATGTATCAGATGCTGTTAACGCGGTTCTAAAGATTTTCTTTGAAGATAAGGCTTTAGGCAACGCTTTTAATATCGGGGGTCAGGAGGAGATCTCTATTACAGATCTTGCAAAGCGGGTTATTGCTCTTACTAATTCGGCATCAAAGATTGAATATCTGCCCTATTCCAAGGCTTATCCTGCTGGCTTTGAGGAAACTATGCGAAGAGTGCCCGATACCAGCAAGATAGGCTCCATGACTGGATGGAAGCCCGAGTTTAGCCTTGATGAAATTATCAAAGACATTGAAAAATTCATTCGCACCAATTCTTAAGCGCCTGGCGTTTTCATCCCTTGCTCTTCCTTTAACCCTTACATTACTTAGCGCCGCACCAGCGCTAGCACTTGAGACTCGAGTTATCGATATCGTCTCGATTCAATGGGCTGGATCAGCACCCGCTGCTGGAAGTGTTAGTGATGCTCAAAGGGAGATTGAGACCAAAGTCGGTCCGCTCTGGAAAGAATTGACCACTGTCTATGGTGATCCAGAAGATAAGAGAATCGAATTTAAATTTGGTGCATCTTTAAGCCTTCCAATTCGACTTAACTTTGCAATGCCCTGTGATAACAATTTCAATACATGGACAAGCGCGGTAAAGGTGGAGACTTATAAGCGCCTTGGAATCAGTGATTGGCAATCTCGCTATCTAGTAATTCTTGCTCCAGATAATGAATGTATCTGGTCTGGTAGAGCACTTATTGGCGATGCTAAACGAGCCGGTGGCACAATAGTGCTTCATGACTCTATAGATGGCTTCATTGTTGCTCATGAGCTCGGACATTCACTGGGCCTTGGTCACTCAAACTTTATTCGCTGTCCATCTGGAGCATCAGATGGAAGTTGGAGCACATGTAAGGCAGTTGAGTATGGTGGAAGTATTGATTTGATGGGAAATGTTGATGTTTCAACGCCCTTATCAACCTATCATCAATGGCGAATGGGGCTACTTAAAGAAAGTGATATTAAGCAATCTTGGAGTAGTGAGTCAATTGAGATTAATGCGCTTAATGTCTATGGAAAAGCCAGGGCAATATTTTTAAGAGATGGTAGATCTACTTATTGGATTGAATATCGAAAAGCTAGCCCTCGATATAAGGCAGGCTTAGTTATCTATCGAACTGATCCACCACCAAGTTCAGCAATCGTCTCACCCAATGCCTATGATGCAATTGCGGATGTAACTGAAGCAATCAGCACTGATATCTGGATGCTAAATCTAGATTCCTATAGCTACTCCTCATCTGCCTCTGCAGTAGGTTCTATGACGCTAGAGCCAGGTAAAAGCGCTACGGTCTATAGTGGAAATATCACGCTCAGTGCGACCAGCGCTTCTGAAGATTCGGTTCTAGTCAATATTGTCAGAAAAGACTCTGGGGATCTAAAAAAGCCAGTATTGAGCTCTCCTAAGAGCTGGCGCTCACCGGATGCGGCAATTTTAGATAGCACATATTCTCAAAGCGTAAATGATATTGCCGATTTTGAGGCAAGAATTGATGGCGTATTGAAAAAACTTTCAACATCAAAGAGCGCAGATTGGCAGCCTACATATTTAAACCCCTTTACCGCTCCAAAGGTTTTGCAATTACAAGATCTTCCTGAAGGCGAATATGGGCTTGAGTTAAGGGTGAGAAATCTTTCAGGAATTTGGAGCCCTTGGTCAGATATTGTGCAGGTAAATATCGATAGAGGCCTTCCAATTATTGGAAGTGAGTATGCAATTTCTAAGGTCACTTCTTCAAAAGTTAGCGTTGAGCTAAGTGGGGTAAGCGATGCTGGAACTGGACTCTGTGCAACAGAGTTAGTCAATCCTGAAGGTTGGATAATATCTAAAAGTGCGCTAAAGAATAAACCAGAATTATCAATAACAATTGGCGAGCAAAGAGTTGGCAGGCTACAAACCTTTGATTGTCTAGGAAATGGCCGCTCAGCTAAGTTAAGCGCATCAGTTGATTTCACGCCGGCAACTGATATGAAGAGAAGTGGAAAATGGAGTAGCGCTTCAAGTGAATATCCAATTGGGGCTATGAAATGTTCCGGAAAGTGCACCGCATATCTTGCAACATCTTCACTTGCAGGAATTGTTTTAGGCGCAGGAAGCGCCCAATTTTCATTAATTGGCGGCGCGGCAAAGATAGTTCGAGCAAAGAAGAGCGGCGATAGTTATGAGGCGGCTAGCATCGCTGTTGGGAGTAGAAAAAAGAGTGTAAAAGTTCAGGGCAGCAACTTCATACTTCTTGGTATTGCTCGAGCTGAGGTAAAAATAAGCGATATAGCAGAGGCCCAAAGCTACGCCCTAGAACCTGATCGCTCACTTGATGATCCGATCCAAAAGACCCTTGATAGATATGGATTTAATGGCTCTGACTTCTCCTCGGAGTGGTATGTAGTTCCAATGGGGAGAGGCACGACGCTGGAGGATCCAACGCTAGATCTCTGTAGCGCTCAATTTGATTCTGAGCTGCTTAGAAAAGAGCGACGTCAAGTATTGGCAAATAGAAGCGGCAATCCCTACCTATTTCTATCCACTGAGTCAGTTCGCTATAGAAGCATAAGTGCTGCTCAGCAGGCGCTAAGTGAGGTAAAAATAAGTTATAACAACTGTGTCAAAAGCGGTGGTGGAACTGAAAGAGATGGTGTTTTTACTAAATATGAATTCCTCAATCTTCCCAAGATTCCCGCAAACTTAGTATCAGAGCAGAACCGAGTTATCGTTCATGCCAAAATTGGTGAAGGTGAATCAATGCGTTATTTATTTGGCGCTTATCAATATAGTGGCGATATGTTTACTGGACTCTATGTTGTAAGAGGATCTGATAGTCCATTTACTCAAGGTGAGATCACTCGTTGGCTTGAGGTAGCCGTTGTTATGGCAGAGCGTCTAAAGATCTCTAGTGGGGCTTAAAGACAATCGTTCGGTAGCTCCAGAATCTAAATATTGTTCCAAGGCCAACACCAATTACATTTGCTGAGATGTTGTCAGCAAGGGCCGAATCCAGATTTAAAACATATCTGGAGATTGCAAGACAGATAACGCCGAAGGTAAGAGTGATTCCATTTATGATAAAAAATAGGGTTACTTCGCGTCTTGCCCCGCTTCGCTTTCTGTCTTTCCAAGTCCAATGTCTATTACCAATGTAGGCAACAAGGATCGAGGCCACTCCTGAAAGAATTGATCCCGTTAAAGGTTTATCCTTAAAGGGAGCGTTTTGGGTATGAACCAGTAGATTAAAGCCGCCAACCCCCACGACATAGCCAAGTGCTCCAACGCTAAAGAACTTGCCAAACTCTCTTCGAAGATTGAAAATCTTGCTTAGCACCGCCCAAGGCTAATCCATGTCGAGTAGAGATTCTTAGGTAATTCTCTGCGGCAACTAACTTAATTCGCAATTCCCCGGATTTGTAGCTTTGCCCAAAACTTTTGACCTGGCCTGTGGACGATCGGGAGTATATGTCGCCGTTCTAGCCCAGAATGGGAGGGGAATAACGCTTTAAAAGAGTAGATCGGAGAAGTGCGTGAGAGTAATTGAACTAGTACCTAAGTGGTACCATTTGTTTATGGCGATGAATTTAAGGCTCTCTCCAGAGCAAGCTAAGGCACTGAAGAGGGCAGCGGCTGAAGATGGAATTTCGATGCAAGAGGCGGCTCTTCGAGCAATCGATGCATACACCTCAAGGCGTCGAAATAAACTATTGAAGGGCATTGAAAAGGTTAAAACTCAAGACGCTGAACTCCTTCAGCGTCTTGCTAAGTGAGTAAGGAAATCCAATATCTCAGCCTTGAGGAAGTAATTGAGATTGGCGAAGCGCTAATTCCAGACTTTCGCATCAGAGATATTGGATTACTTGAATCTGCAGTTCATAGACCCTCAACATCTATCTATGGGCAAGAGGCTTATGAGTCATTTGCCGAAAAAGTTGCAGCTCTCATGCATTCACTAGCATCTAATCACGCTTTAATTGATGGCAATAAGAGATTAACCTGGGCATCAGGAAGACTATTTGCAATTATCAATGATAAAGATTTCAAAGTTGGAGTCGATGAAGCAGAGGAAGTAATAGTCGGCCTTGCAAGTGGGCAACTTGATGCGAAATCCTTGGCACCAATAATTAAGGAGTGGTTAAAGAAGTGAGGCAAGTTCTGGTCGTCGGTGAAGCCTTAATGGATCTAATTCCAATTGCTGGGGGAGCAATTTCAGAGATGGTGGGCGGGGGTCCTTGCAATAGCGCAAAAGCTTTGGCCCGTCTTGGTTTTTCAACTACTTTTATTGGAGGTATTTCTACTGATAGTTATGGCGAGGCGATAGAGCGCGAGCTATTAGATAGCGGGGTTAGCCTTGATTTAGTACATCGAGCAGATCTTCCAACCGCGCTTGCTATAGCAACGATTAATGAAGCAGGCCTTGCTAGCTATGAATTCAAGTTAGATTCAACTGTTAGTTTTAACTTCCACTCCTCTTGGCTTCCTAAGCAAGACGCCGAAGTTATTCATATTGGATCTGTTGCCACTCTTTTAGAGCCTGGTGCTTCAGAGCTATGTCAGTGGCTATCAGATAAGAGCGCAACGGTAGTTTTTGATCCCAATGTCAGACCTTCAATTCAAGGCGATAGAGAGATCTATCGAAATAGCGTTGAGAGATGGATAGATCTAGCAAAGATTGTGAAGCTAAGTGAAGATGATTTCTCCTGGCTCTATGAGAATTCAGAGAGTGAAGTAATTGCTAACTGGCTCTCAAGAGGTACCGAAATAGTGGTAGTTACTAGAGCTGAGAGGGGCTTATCTGCTTTTACTAAAGAGGGAAGAATCGATTGCCCCGCAGCTAAAGTTAAATTGGTAGATAGCGTTGGAGCAGGCGACACAATTGGTGCTGTAATTGTTGAAGGTCTTCTTAAACACGGTTTAGGTGGGCTAAAGGCAGATGTGTTGAAACAAGTTCTAGAAAGGGCTGCAAAAGCTGCTGGAATTACCTGCTCTAGAGCAGGTGCTAACCCTCCCTGGAAAGAAGAGTTAGATTTAGCGCTATGAGCCTTCTTCATGCAATTGATGGCGGTGAGATCTCACTTGAAATTGATGTTGATCAAGGGGGAAGGATCTCATCCCTAAGATTTAGAGATATTGAATGTGTGCTGCCTTTTAGAGGGCAGGTGCTTACCTGGGGTTGGTATCCCATGGCTCCTTGGGCAGGAAGAATCAAAGATGGTCTAATTAAAAATGGTAAGGGAGAAGAATTTCAACTACCAACAAATCTTGCCTCACCTGATGCGATCCATGGCTTTGCCCCTACCTCTTCTTGGCAGGAGATAGGAAATGGATATTTTGCACTTGATCTTGCCGAGCCATATCTTGGAGCAAGAGTTGAGCAGAGATTTGAACTTCTTGATAATGCTCTGCGTTGGTCTTTAGAGTATGAAGCAGGGGGAAGTGATCTGCCATTTTGGATGGGGCTTCATCCCTGGTTTCCAAGAGAGTTTGACAGAGGCGGGGCTGCTGAGATTAATTTTCACCCCGGAAAAATGTTTGAACGCGGCAGTGATTACATGCCAACTGGAAAGTTAATAAACCCAACGCCTCCTCCTTGGGATGATGCCTTTACTCAAGTGCGAGGAGTGCCAACAGTTTCTTGGGAAGATGTATTGCAGATAAAGATTGAATCAGATGCACCTTATTGGGTGGTCTATGACCAAGATCCTGAAGGGGTCTGTATCGAGCCGCAGAGCGCTCCTCCTGATGCTGCAAATCTTGGAATAAGTAGCGATACCTATCTTGAAGCGCTCTTTGTATTTGAAGAGATCTAAGTAATCCACAGGCGCAGTAGTAACGAGTTGCGTTAATAACGTTAGGCGTTATTATTGAGCAGTGATTCTCTCCTTCTCCTGTAGTGATACGCAAGCACTAGCAGGGGGAGAAAGAGTTGAACGCTTTATTGCTTTCGAGAGGGTGGCTAGGCGCAAGCTTCGCCAGCTTGAGATCGCTATGAGGCTTGATGACTTGAGGATTCCTCCTGGCAATCGTTTAGAGCGATTAAAAGGAAGTCGCGACGGTCAGATGAGTATCCGCATTAATGATCAATGGAGAATATGCTTTAGATGGAG
>ENA-UOYK01000839-UOYK01000839.1-marine-metagenome-genome-assembly--contig:-NODE-839-length-10178-cov-2.723790_pt1 | contig 10178 bp, 6 predicted proteins | sample MGYA00238174_ERZ767213 | MGnify/ENA primary metagenome ERZ767213 (study PRJEB28944, sample SAMN06267167) | marine metagenome | isolation source: Columbia River Estuary | place: USA:Columbia River Estuary...
AGGCAAGAGGTCAGCGGTTCGAAGCCGCTATTCTCCACTAAATAAGCATTAGCTTTAGCCTTAAAAAACAGACCTTCACAGCAATGTGAGGGTTTTTTTGTGCCGCTTAAGCGCCGGATAAGTTATCCGAATTGGCTCAGTTAGTAATAGATGCTTGTGAAAATTCTATAGGCAAGATATATTCCAGACACAGTCCATATCCACCATCTATTTTTCATATACCATTCCATATATCGTTTTTTTAGTGCTTTATTAAAGATAAGATTTTTAAGTCCTCCATTTTAAGGCATTGAAATATATTGTCAAAGTTCATTTTTTTTCACTAATTTAATATCAAAATATATTCATATTAAGTTGCGCAAAGCCATTGTAAATACCTTTAATGTTGTATTCTCTGATAAGTCAAGGGGGCTAATAGAGAAAATAACCTTGTGGCTCTCTATAGCGGGATTTATTGTTCATCTGTTATTGATTTATCTGAACAATTTAAACGTGTTAAATATAGCGGTAGACTACAAGCTGTTATCTAATCCAATTTCAGCGATATACACGCCTTTTACCTTTATTTTAATATATGAAATATATCTTTTGGTACTTTATCTACCAAGATCTTTTACTACTTCATTGTCTAAGCAATTTGAAATAATATCCCTCATATTAATTAGAAGAATTTTTGGAGACATCCCAAAAGTGAATTTAGAAGCAGATTGGATTTCGACCCAAGTAAACCTTAATTTAATCTATGATTTATTAGGCGTTTTAATGCTGTATTTTTTAATCTACCTCTTTAATAAAGACAGGGAAGGAATTATAATCAAACCAATGAGTGAAAAAATTGAAAGATTTGTGGATTCTAAAAAAGCCATTAGTTTGGTTTTATTGTTCTGCTTATTATTAATGTCCGGCTACAGTTTTTTTAATTGGTTGTTTCATATAACCAACAGCCTAATACCTGTAAACATAAACACTATATTTTACAACGACTTCTTTGAGCTTCTAATCTTAGCAGACGTTTTTATTTTATTAATTTCTTTTCAATACACTGAGAAATACACCCAAATTATTAGAAATACCGGCTTTATTATATGTACCATTTTAATGAGACTTTCTTTTGGAACGGTAGGCTTAACAAATGTGTTATTAATTATATCTAGTGTTGTTTTTGGACTAATAATTCTTAAAATATTTAATTTATCAGAAAGAATCACTTTATAATTTATTTTAAACATTTTTTCTTAAATTAATAAAAAATTAATTCCTATGAAATTTTTAGAAAAATATTACCCGATAATATTGGCTTTTTTAAGTTTTCTTTATTCCATTTTTTTGTGGTTTTCTGGAAATGAATTAGAAGGTATTTATGTAGGGCTTTGGCCAGTTACTATTTTAGCTTTTTCTGTTGCTTTAAGACAAAGAAGAAGAGACGATAAATAAAAATTATGAAAAATCAATTAATGTTCACCGTTGGTGTTGTAGTTTTTGTAGTCTATATTTTTTTCTATTTTAAGATTGTTTTAAAAAATCACAAAAAAGATAAAAGAAATTAACGACTGATTTAGTTTTGTGAATTCAAAGACAAATTCTTGAGTGTAGTCTTGATTTTAAGCCCTAAACTTCTTTCTCCACAAAAGGCGTTTCTATATTAAAGAGCTCTTGAAGTATGCCAACAAGCACTTCTTTGAACGCATTGCAAGTATCTTCTGCTACAATGTTTTTGTTTGAGGGCTTAAGCGTGTCTTCAAAGAACATATAGCCATCCTGGGTGTTTTTAAAACTATAGATACCTGTTTTAACAGGAGTGTTTCCATGATTTTGGGAATATAAAAGTGCGTAGGAGAGTAGCTGAAGGACTTTGGCTCTCTCTGGGCTATTGTTTAAACCGTCCCAGTCCTTGAGTTTTAAATCAGTGGGTTTAACCGCACCCGTTTTAAAATCAATAATATGGGTCACACCATTTCTTTTGTCTACCCGGTCTAAACTACCTTTGAATAAAACACTTTCAGAAACACCTGGAATTTGGAGGGTCATTTGGTATTCTTTCTCGAGGCTTTCTATACAAATTGCTTCTTTTTTAGCGCATTCTTGATCGTATTCTAAGAAATCTTTTAGGTATTGAAGCAATACAGAAAAAGCGATGAGGTTTTTTCCTTTGAGCGATTTTGTGGGGCTGTGGTGTTTTTCAAAAAAGTGCGTCAGGATATGGGGTAGTTGCTGATTAAATTCTTTAAAGTGGTTTTCAGTCAATACTTGACCAATAGCAGGAGTGTAAAGTGCTTGTAAACTGTCGTGAACTATAGTTCCAAAAGTGTTATAAGCGATTAGTTCCTCCAGGATTTCAGGATCTTTTAGCTTTAAAACATAGCGTTTATAAAAATCTATAGGGTTCCTTATATAGGTATTTAAAGCAGAGGGAGAAAACCCACTTTTTGCTTTTTGCAGCAATTGATCAATAACGCTTTGGTCTTTTTTAATCTCTATTAGTGGAGGAGTAACAGCATCTAAAATAGGCATTGCTAATTGGTCATTCACCTGTACTTTGGCTATCCCTTGTGTTTTTAATTGATGTACAAACCTACTGGGCTCTCCTCCTTCTAAAACATCTGTTGCCGTGTTGTACAGCAAGTATACGTTTTTTGCCCTTTGCAACAACCTGTAAAAGTGATAAGCGTATACAGCATCTTTTTCTTTAAAACTGGGCAGTCCAAATATCTTTTTTAGGGAAAGTGGTATGTATGAATTGGTGGATTTTCCTCCAGGAAGAATTCCTTCGTTTACATGAGCGATAATGACTGTTTCAAAATCCAGGTTTCTACTCTCCAACATACCCATTAATTGAAGTCCCTCTAAGGCGTCTCCACTAAAAGAAAGTCTTTTTTTAGAAAGGGTTTCTAAATATATTTTCTTTAAACCAGAAAGGTTGTCTATAAACGGAAAGGCAGTTAACTGGGCGCTAAGCCCATCAAAAATCTCAATAAAATAGCGTACTTCAGAGCTTATTTGAGGCTGTTTATTTTTTTCAGAAAAATCATTTAATACCCAAAGTAATTCTTGAAATCTACTGACAAAAGCAGCTGGCACATTCGCTTTATCCTTAAAAAGGAGGGATATGATTGTATGGCTTGTATTAAAAGCAGCATTTATATAATCTGTACTTAAACTTGAAATATTTTGCTTTTGGCAGTCGTAGATGAATGTGTTCACCGCATTGTATTGGTTTCCTTCTACTAAAAGTTTTATATAGGGATGGGTTAAAACATCCTGAACCTGTTTTATATGCCAACCATTTGAATAGTTGTTGGTGTGTAAATCAAATAAATGCGCCACTAACGTAGCCATAGGAACACCAGACAAGGGCGCTCCCATAGTGATATTAGCTTTTAGCCCGTTTGGGATAGCGTGTATGACAGGGTTTAATAGTTCCTCATCTCCTAAAACAATAGCCGTATTTAAGACTTGCTCTTGAGAGAATTCATTTAAAATTTCACCGATCAATTGCGCCTGGGAAACACTCTTTGGGACACCATATATATTGACTTTTTTTTCTGTAGAGGTGTATCTATTAGAAACCCCCTCTGGTTTACTTTCTTGAAAATAGGGCCAGTTTTTCAAGTGTTTTCTCATAAAATAGCCCGCTTCATGTAGGGGGTTTTCCAGAAAATATTGGTCTAAATCCCAAAAGATAGACCCTCTTTTTTCAGATAAGATATATTGTATAATGTCAGATTCAGACGTATTTAAGGCGTTAAAACCAATGAAATAAAATGTTGTGGCGGGTAAGTCTATTAAAAATTGCGCTATATTTTCTTTTGCCTTTTTATACAATAAGCCTTGGTGCCCAATGCCTTGTGCTAACATTTTTTTGGTGAAACGCTCATACAGCTCCGGAAGGATTTCCCAAAACTTTAAATACGCTTTTACCATCTCTGTTTTATCTTCTTCCAGGGCCCAGTGAGATACTTCTTGTAAGTTTTGAATGTGGGTGTACAATTTTTTAGCGGTTACACCGTATCTATCAATTTCATTAAAATCTTGAAGTATGGTGGTCCCCCAACCTATAAAACTAGAAAAGGACTCTTTGTCTTTTATACCGGTCTCTAAATAACTCTCGTACAACAGGCAAAGAGACGTTTCAGTGCTTGCAGGCTCAATGACGGCAAGCCGAGTAATAAATGCCTCTATACTTAAAAACTCAGGCGCAAAAATGGTTTTTGAATTGTTTTTTTTGAGATAGTTTGCCGCAAAAACCCCTGCTCTTTTACTTGGGAATACCCAAATAGTATTGGAAAAATCAGGATTTTCCTTAATTATTTTATCAGTGATTTCTGCGAGAAATGGGGTCATTTTAATAAGGGCTTACTTTATTTAAAAATATAAAAAGCGCCGTTAAAACGGCGCTTAATACAATATTTTATTTGGCATACATTAGTTTACCACAACCCCTACCCTTTTATTGCGTTTTCTAGTACAAAAAGAATGGTTTTTGCGCATAAGGTTATTTTTTAGATTCATAGGCTAAGATATTAAACAGCTTAAAACAAGCACAATAGCTGCAGTTTAACGACAATTTACGACCTTTAAACGACCCCAAGGTTTTTACCAACCTTTTCAAAGGCCTTAAGCGCCTGGTCTAGATCAGATTGATTGAGTGCCGCAGAGAGTTGTACCCTAATCCTTGCTTTTCCTTTGGGAACCACAGGATAAAAGAACCCAATCACATAAACCCCTTCTTTTAAAAGATCCAAAGCCATTTTCTGAGCCAAAGGCGCGTCGTAAAGCATGATAGGAACAATTGCAGAGTCACCATCCACAATGTCAAAGCCAAGGGCTTTAATCCCTTTTTTAAAATAATGCGTGTTGGCCTCTAGTTGGTCTCTAAAAGAAGTGTCTTTTTCTATAATGTCAAATACTTTAATAGAAGCACCCACAATAGCTGGAGCCAAAGAGTTTGAAAATAAATAGGGCCTTGATCTTTGGCGGAGCATTTCAATGATTTCTTTTTTACCTGTGGTGTATCCGCCCATGGCGCCACCAAGGGCCTTTCCAAGGGTTCCAGTAATAATATCTACCCTTCCCATTACGCCTTTAGCTTCTAGAGACCCCCTTCCGGTAGCTCCTAAAAAACCAGCAGCATGGCATTCGTCTACCATGACTAGCGCGTTGTACTGGTCTGCTAAATCACATATTTTGTCTAGTGGTGCCACTAAGCCGTCCATAGAAAACACCCCATCAGTTACAATAATTTTAAATCTAGCACCGTCTTCTTGGGCTTGCTTTAATTGGGTTTCTAAGTCTGCCATATCACTATTGGCGTACCTATATCTTTTGGCTTTACAAAGCCGCACTCCGTCAATAATTGAGGCGTGGTTTAAAGCATCTGATATAATAGCATCTTCAGGTCCAAATAATGGCTCAAAGAGCCCTCCGTTTGCATCAAAAGCAGCAGCGTATAAAATGGTGTCTTCTGTTTGGTGAAAGGAAGCTATTTTTTGCTCTAATGTTTTATGAATATCTTGGGTGCCACAGATAAATCTTACAGAAGACATGCCAAATCCATGAGAATCTAGGGTGTCTTTGGCTGCCTTTATGACCTCAGGATGCGCAGAAAGTCCTAGGTAGTTGTTGGAACACAGGTTAATGACATGCGACCCATCCGTAAGTGATACATCTGATCCTTGTGGCCCGCTTATCACTCGTTCACTCTTAAATAAACCGTCTTTTTTTATTTGTTCTAGCTCTTCTGCTAGGAATGATCCTATTTCTTTATACATGACCGTTGTTTTATTTTCATACAAATATAGGCAGCACACGCGCACCGTCTACGTAGACTAAAATTTTATTTTCTACCTGGTAGCCCATCTCTTCCAAAAGTGCTCCATAACTTTTTATTTGAACCTGGTCTTCTTCTTTTTCAACACCTGTTTTATAATCAATTACCGTTACTTTATTTTCGTTAAAAACCAATCGATCTGGTCGTGCCACTGAGCCGTTTTGGGTAAAAATATCTTTTTCATTAAAGGCCTTAAGCCCTTTTTGATAATATTTTTCCAAGTGCTCGTGTGAGATTATGCCAACGGCTTGGGTTTTAAGCGATCCCAGATCTGCGCTGGGATAAGCTTTACTTGTTTTTTCAAGCGATTTTTCCAAGGGATGAATATCCAGTTGTTCTAATAAATAGTGAAGTTGCTGTCCCAAGTTTTGTGCTTGCAATACTTTCTCTGGAACAAAAGTATGCGGATGCATCAGCAGTGCATAACGCTCATGGGTGTTTTGTGTTAATTGAAAAAATATGGTTTTAGGATCGTTTTTGTGGGCTGCTGTTGTTTCTTCCGGCATCTTAAAGTGGCCAAAGGTGTAGCGCTGTTTTTCCGCAGACCACTCCCCTTGATCCATGAGGTAATCTATTAACAATCCGGAGTATTGGTTTTTATTCACTTTCCCATCTTTATTTAATGCCATCCCGCCAATGACAAAAAGTGCCTGTGATGCTCTTGTGAGGGCTACGTATAAAATATTGAGCGCGTCTAACACCAATCGCTGGTCTTCTTCTTCAATAATCTGCTTTGACAATGGGTTGTATTGTGCAATTTTGTCATTTTTAGCCAAGAGCAGGTATTCAAAACCATCAAAGTCTTCCTTTGGAACGGGAAGCCAAAAAGTAGGGTTCCGCTCTTCTTTTAAAGGCGTTTCTGCAAATGGAAAAATCACTACAGGGAATTCAAGTCCTTTGGCTTTATGAACGGTGAGTATTTGAATGGCATTTAATCCATCTGGCGCTGAAACACTCAATTGAGATTTTTTCTGTTCCCAGTATTGAAGCAATACGCTTGGGCCACCTCCTTCTTTTAAACTTACTTCTGACACTACATCTAAAAAGAATTGAAGGTAAGCGTCTTTTCCATTAGCCAATGAAAAAGAGCGGATGCCCATAAGGCAAAAATCATAGATCGATGCAGTATTTAAAGCTTCCGGATTAAACCCAAATTCGGATTTAAAAAATTCTGAAGCATTCCCCAAAGATTTTTTAATATACTCATGTACGGAGATTTTATTTTGTGTCTGAGCCAGATAGGCCAGTAGTGGGTATGCTTGGTAAGGGGTGGTTTCTTGGTAAACAAAGCGAATTAATTGAACCAGAAAACGCACCTTAGGGTGGTTGTCTAAAAGCAAAGATTCTGAAGAAATTACAGGAATTTGTTTTTCTATTAGGTACTGAGCAAGTAATACCCCGTGTTTTTTTTTGCGGGTTAAAAGACAAATATCTCCAAAAGAAAAACCTTTGTCTAAGGAAGCATTTATGGCATCTAATACCTTTTCGCAATAGTGCGCTTCCTTGTCCGGATCATCATCTAGGAATTCTAGTGATACAAAACCACCACTTTCCTTTTGAGGCTTTTGGTGGCTCCCATCTCGGTATAATGACGCAAAATTTTCTCGTTCTAAATAGGCTGCGGTATAGTTAAAAAAGCGGTTGTTGAACTGCACTATTTCGAACAGACTCCTAAAATTATTAGGAAGGTTAATCACCTTTGGTTGAGCGGCGGGTAATGCTTTGTTTTCATAGAGGTCAATGAATTGCTCTGCGTTTCCGCCACGCCATCTATAGATAGATTGCTTGGCGTCTCCCACCAAAAGCAAGGAGCCTCTTTGGCCTTTTTCATCTTCTGAAACTACGGCATTTTCCAGTAAGGGTTTTAGGTTGTCCCACTGCAGCGAGGAAGTATCTTGAAATTCATCTATAAAAAAATGGCTGTACTGCTCTCCCATTCTTTCATAAATAAAAGGAACAGATTGGTTTTTTATAGCGCCTTGTATTTTTTTATTGAATTCGGATATGGGTAATATTTCTTGATTTTCACAATAGCTTTTTACTTGGTATTGTAAGGCATTTATAAGCCTCAAGGACAGCAAGTGCTTGTGGGCGTTACGGTAAAAATATTGAAGGCTTATGGCCAATAAAATAACCTTCATAAAACCACTCAATTGTGGCTGAATGCTCATGATAGTGTCCTGAGCTTCCACAGGGGTTTCTCCGGTGTATAATTTGGTGTCTTCAAATTCTTGAATCCATTTGGCGGTGGTATCTGGAAGTGCACCGCTTAAAATTTTATCTATAAATTTTGGCAAGGACTGTCTGCTAAAATCTGTGGGGATTAAACCACTTTCTGACAGCAGTGTTTTAATACTTTTTGCCGCTTCCATAAATACCTGTTCGCTTTGAGAAATTTTTGACTTAAGCGTTTTCTTTAGATTTTCAAAGTCTGATAATTTCTTATTTGAAAGGTGTTCTAAGGGGGCTATATGTTGGTCTGAAAAAAGTAATTTACCTATATTTTTTAAATCAAAACTCAGGTCCCAGCTCTTGTCTTCTGAAATTTTCTCTAGGGCGAACGCCACTAAAATATCGGTGAGTGCAGCGTCATTTCCGGCCCGATCAATCAGGGCGTTTACGCCCTCTGTGAGCACCAAGTCCGTGTCTAATTGCACCTCAAAATTTTGAGGAAGTTTTAGGTCTTTGGCAAAAGTTCTAATGAGACGGTGGTTGAATTTGTCAATAGTAGACACTTCAAAAAACGCATAATTATGCAAGAGTTGCATCAGGACTTTTTCGGACTTTTTTTGAAGCACCTCTCTAGAACAACCCAGTTCTTTAACTACATCTGAAAAAAGCGCTTCACTTTTTTTTGGACAGGGCGTTAGAGAAAAATCAGCCAGACCCGTTAGAATCCTTTCCTTCATTTCGTTTACCGCTTTATTGGTAAACGTTAGGGCCAGGATGTGGCCAAAATTATTGTGGGCATTTGGTGCCAAAATAAGCTTTAAATACACTTTTGTAAGGGTGTAAGTTTTTCCAGACCCTGCAGATGCGTTGTAAATGAGAAAGTTGTCTTTCACCCTCTTTTTTAATGCAAAATACACATATTTGCTCCTTCTTATTCATTTTTAGGGTCTTTTTCAAAGACTTATTGTAAATTTGATATGCAATAAACTTAAAAAAAAATATTATGGCTTTTGAATTACCTCAATTACCTTATGCATTCGATGCATTAGAACCACATATTGATGCAAGAACAATGGAAATTCATCATTCCAAACATCACAACGCTTATACTACTAATTTAAATGCTGCCATTGCCGGAACAGATTTAGAAGGAAAAACAATTGAAAATATTTTGATGAATCTTGACATGAAAAACATGGCTGTTAGAAATAATGGTGGTGGTTTTTATAATCATAATTTATATTGGAGCGTAATGTCGCCAAATGGTGGCGGAAAACCTTCCGGGGATTTAGCCGATGCTATTGATGTGGCTTTTGGTTCGTTTGATGAATTTAAAGCACAATTTGCAAAAGCCGGTGCAACACGTTTCGGTTCAGGTTGGGCATGGCTTTGTGTACATAAAGGAGGAAAAGTTGAAGTTTGCTCAACTCCTAATCTAGATAATCCGTTAATGCCTGATACTGGTTGTGGTGGATTTCCAATCTTAGGAATGGATGTTTGGGAACATGCTTATTATTTGAATTATCAAAATCGTCGCCCTGATTATATTGAAGCATTTTTTAATGTAATTAACTGGAATCACGTAGAAAAATTATACGCTAAAAATAAGTAATATTTTTAGATGAATACAGCAAAAAACTCGCCAAATTGGCGAGTTTTTTTGTTTTTAATAATTCCTTATTCTAAACTTACGCTTATAATTGAAACACCATGTTTCACTTCTAAATCATTATTTAGTATTTCTGGCCCAATGGAAAATTGAATACTTTCTATTTTATTAATATCGAATTCAGAATTTAAATTGTGATCTAAATAATATGGTAAAAAGCTAGGGTAAGGCCTTGGTAATGTTACAGTTTTAACAGGTTTTAATTCTTTAATTAATAAATGGTATTCTTTTGTTTCGGTTTTTATTTCAATCACATTACCAAAAGCAGCACCATCATTCATTACAAAGGCAATTTGAAGTTTACAAGGCTTATTATTTAAAGCGTTTCCTCTAAAGACTAAAGTCTTTTTTGAATCCAAATCTATACTTCCTGCTTTCATCTTATCTATAATAAAATGTTTAAATGAATAATCATAAATTGGATTTGCATTCAAGTTTTCTTGATCAGGAACAAACAACTGTTCAATATTCATCTGGCATTCTGCCTCATCAACATTTTCAGTTGGAATC
>ENA-UOYK01000840-UOYK01000840.1-marine-metagenome-genome-assembly--contig:-NODE-840-length-10176-cov-2.747896_pt1 | contig 10176 bp, 8 predicted proteins | sample MGYA00238174_ERZ767213 | MGnify/ENA primary metagenome ERZ767213 (study PRJEB28944, sample SAMN06267167) | marine metagenome | isolation source: Columbia River Estuary | place: USA:Columbia River Estuary...
TTTCCCGTTACACAGGCATCTGCATTTATTTCAGAGGTATTCATTCTTCGGAATTGATCGGCTATCCACGCCATTTCTCTTTCACCAGTGCCCATATCTGGGGCAGGAACGTTTTGAGAAGGGTGAATAAGGTCTCTTTTTATTAATTCGTATGCAAAACGACGTGTGATTTTTTCGATTTCATCTGGTTCCCACTGGGTTGGGTCAATATGCAGTCCACCTTTTGATCCACCAAAAGGTGCTTCAACAAGTGCGCATTTATATGTCATGAGTGCCGCTAATGCTTCAACTTCGTCTTGGTTGACTGAAGTTGCAAACCTAATGCCACCTTTGACAGGTTCTTTATGTTCTGAATGTACCGACCGGTAACCTGTAAATGTATGAATATCACCACGAAGCTTTACACCAAATCTGACTGTATAAGTAGAATTGCAAACTTTAATTTTTTGAGCGAGGCCTGGCGATATATCTATTAAGCTGATGGCTTTATCGAACATCATATTTACTGATTCACGAAAGGTAGGCTCTGTACGAGAAGTCATCAGATTTCCTTAATTATTTTAATTATAATTAGTTTCCACGATACGGTTCAACATATTGTAAAGCCATGTCCCAGGGAAAGAAAATCCAAGTATCTTGGCTAACTTCCGTAATAAAGGTGTCTACCATTGGGTGGCCTTTTGGCTTTGCGTAGACTGTTGCAAAATGAGCTTTTGGGTACATTTTCCTTACAATTTCTAGAGTTCTACCTGAATCAACCAAGTCATCTATTATTAATATTCCTTGTCCATCTCCAATTAAATCAGAATCTGGTGATTTTAAAACTATTGCTTCTGATTGAGCTTGGTGATCGTATGATTTAACAGATATTGTATCTACAACGCGGATATCAAGTTCCCTTGCTACAATCATTGCTGGTGCCATTCCACCTCGGGTTATTCCTATAACAGCTTTCCAATTACCATCATTAGGTCCTTTGCCATCAAGTCGCCATGCCAATGCTCGACTGTCTCGATGTAGCTGATCCCAACTTACATGGAAGCCTTTTTCATGTGGTAATTGATTTGTCATTCTTTTCTTCCTGTGACTACATCAATATCAGGTGCGTCGACAGCTTTCATACCAACAACATGATATCCTGCGTCTACATGTAAATTTTCGCCAGTTACACCTGATGAAAGATCAGATAACAAATACATTGCTGATTTTCCTACATCATCTATGTTTATGTTCCGTCTAAGTGGGGAGTTTAATTCATTCCACTTTAATATGTAGCGAAAATCACCAATTCCTGAAGCGGCCAATGTTTTAACGGGGCCCGCTGAAATTGCATTTACACGAATCCCATCTTTGCCTAGATCTTCTGCTAAATATTTTACAGAAGCTTCTAACGCTGCTTTTGCAACTCCCATTACATTATAATGAGGCATTACTTGTTCAGCACCGTAGTATGTAAGGGTTAACATTGAGCCGCCTTCGTTCATGATTTTTTCAGCTCTTTGAGCAACTGCTGTAAAAGAATAAACAGATATATCCATGGTCATTCTAAAGTTTTCTGCTGAGGTATCCACGTACCTTCCTCTAAGTTCATTTTTATCGGAAAAGCCAATTGCATGTACAATAAAATCTATTTTACCCCATTTATTTTCTAATTCAGAAAATAAATTGTCCATTGATGCTTCGTTAGTCACATCACATTCCAAAACAGTGTCACATCCTATACTCTCTGCTAAGGGTCCAACTCGTTTTTTTAATGCGTCGCCTTGGTAAGAAAATGCCATCTCAGCACCTTGTTCGTGGCACGCCTGAGCAATACCCCATGCCATTGACTGTTTATTGGCAACACCCATAATCAGTCCACGTTTTCCGTCCATAATGCCCATGATATTTCTCCAATGGATAAAAGTATTTTTTCATGAATAGATCAAGGAAGGCCGACCTTCAAGAAAAAGGGTTAAAATATGTTCAATTACTTGTCTTTGCCTGTATAAAAGTTATTTTAAATCCAAACAGGGATAGAACAATGGATAGATCAGGAAAATTTGCAGGTGAAAATCCTTTTGAATTAGCAAGAGACTGGATGGATCAGGCAAAAGAATTAGAACTAAATGATGCCAATGCAATTGCTTTAGCAACAGTTGATAACACTGGATTACCTAATGTTAGAATGGTTTTATTAAAAGAAATTGAGAGTGATGCTTTTGTTTTCTATACAAACTATGAAAGCAAAAAAGGTCGTGAGTTAATCGCATCAGGACAAGCAGCTTTTGTTATTCACTGGAAGTCACTTAGGCGGCAAATTAGAGTGCGTGGATCTGTTGAAAAAGCAGAAGGTAAACAAGCTGATATTTATTTTGATAGTAGATCTCCACAAAGTAGAGTAGGGGCGGTTGCTTCTCGACAATCTCAAGTGATTGAAGATAGATCAGTTCTTGAAAATTGGTATGAACAGGCATTAAATGAAAATGGTACTACTCCTAAACGGCCAAGTTTTTGGGGTGGATTTAGAATAAATCCAGTTGAAATAGAGTTTTGGGCTGATGGAGAAGCTAGATTACATGATAGATTTCGCTGGACGTGTACCCAAAATGAAAATGAATGGTCAATTGATAGGTTGAGCCCATAGTCAATATACTCAAACTAGTTGTTTTCGTATTATGTACTTTTTCTGGTACTTACGCTTATTCCTGTTCAGATAACATTGTAGATATACGGTGGGTAGGTGGGGCAGTAAAATTTAGAGTTGAGCTTGCTAGTAATAAAGAACAAAGAGCAAAAGGTTTAATGTTCAGAGAATCCTTAGACCGCTTTTCGGGTATGTTGTTTGTTTATGATCATGAACAAGAAGTAAATTTTTGGATGAGAAATACCATTATACCCCTGGATCTATTATTTTTTGATTCTAAGGGTGTTTTAAAAAATGCACATAGGAACGCAATTCCATTTGATCTTACTAATATTTATGGAGGTAATTCTATACAATACGTTCTTGAAATAAATGCAGGAATGCTTGATAAATTAGGAATTAAACCCAATTCTGAAATGAGATATCCACTAATTGATCAAGAACTCGCAATTTGGAAGTGTTAATTTTTGATTTTTCCAGTAAATGATGCATTTTAGGGCTTTCCATTATCGTACTAGTTTTGTAAACCGCAGCCTAGTCGGGGCGTGGCGCAGTCTGGTAGCGCACTTGTTTTGGGTACAAGGGGTCGTTGGTTCGAATCCAGCCGTCCCGACCATTTAATAAAAAATAAAAAATTAAATCGCTTTTTAGCGATTTTTTTTTTATAGTTATTTTATATATTCATTTATATGATTTTATACTTTTTAAAATGCTATCTATTTATAAATATTAATTTTTTTTTTTGCATATACTTTAGTGTAGTTATTTTGACTTATCCACAGGCTGGTTTTAACAGGTAGTCAACTAAAAAAAGTATAAAAAAACAAAATAAAGTCGTTGACCGAGGCGTCACTATGATACAGTTTGTATAAGAGTTCCAGTGGTCTACCATATGTAGTGGTTGGTAATATTTTAAATAATTTTACTGATTTAAAGTAAAAAAAGCATAAACCTAGGCCTAATAAGGAACAAAAGAGGCATAAATAAAGAAAAAATGAGGCAGAAATGAAAATAGAACGACGGTTTACGAAAGCTAATCAAGACGCATATGCGGGAATCGCATTTCATAAAACAACTTCTGAGATACGTAATCCAAATGGATCAATTGTATTTTCATTAGATGATGTTGAAGTTCCAGAATCATGGAGCCAAGTTGCATCTGATGTAATTGCACAAAAATATTTTCGAAAAGCCGGCGTTTCTAACGATCTTATCCGAGTAGAAGAAAATGATGTTCCAGAATTTTTATGGAGATCAGCACCACGCGATGGACAGCAAGTAAAGCCAAACGGTGAATATTTAGGTGAAACATCATCAAAGCAAGTATTTAATCGATTGGCTGGAGCTTGGGCTTATTGGGGTTGGAAAGGCGGAATGTTTGATACTGAAGCTGACGCACAATCTTACTATGATGAAATGCGTTATATGCTAGCAGCTCAAATGACTGCGCCTAATAGCCCACAGTGGTTCAACACTGGTTTGCATTGGGCATATGGTATCGATGGTCCATCACAAGGCCATCATTATGTAGATTTCAAAACAGGCGTAATGGTACAATCCAACAGCTCATACGAACATCCCCAACCCCACGCATGCTTCATACAATCCGTGAAAGATGACTTGGTGAATGAAGGTGGAATAATGGACCTATGGGTCCGTGAAGCGCGTTTATTCAAATATGGATCAGGTACTGGCACTAATTTTTCTTCATTGAGGGGTTCGGACGAGTCTTTAGGTGGGGGTGGTAAATCCTCAGGTCTAATGTCTTTTCTCAAGATTGGTGATCGTGCTGCTGGAGCGATTAAATCAGGGGGTACTACGCGACGCGCTGCAAAGATGGTTATCTGTGATATGGATCATCCAGACGTGGAAGAATTCATTAGTTGGAAAGTAAAAGAAGAGCAAAAAGTAGCTTCTCTAGTTGCGGGCTCCAAGTTGCATGAATTAAAATTAAACGAAATATTTTCTGCTATCCGTTCTTGGGATGGAGCAGAAGAAGATGCTTTCGATCCTAAAGTGAACGCAAATCTTAAAGCTGCTGTAAAATCTGCCAAAAAAGTTATGATCCCAGAGACTTATGTAAATAGAGTTTTGCAATATGCTCGACAAGGTTACAGCAGTATTGAATTCCCTAGCTATGACGTGGACTGGGATTCAGAGGCTTACAATACAGTTGCTGGCCAAAATTCTAATAATTCAGTTCGTGTAACTGATGCATTTTTGAAAGCAGTACAGAATGATGAAGACTGGGAATTAATTCGTAGAACAGATGGAAAAGTTTCCAAAACTGTTAAAGCAAAAGAATTATGGGAAGATGTAGGTCATGCTGCTTGGGCATGTGCTGATCCTGGAGTTCAGTATCATGATACTATTAATGCATGGCATACTTGTCCTGAAGATGGACAAATACGTGGTTCTAATCCTTGTTCTGAATACATGTTCTTAGATGATACAGCGTGTAATTTAGCATCAATGAATCTTTTGAAATTTTTTAAAGATGGTGAATTTGATGCAGATGCATACATGCATGCAACCCGATTATGGACAATAACTCTCGAGACGTCCGTGCTTATGGCTCAATTTCCATCAGAAGCTATCGCACGTGGATCATATGACTTTAGAACACTTGGCCTTGGGTATGCTAATATTGGTGGTTTGTTGATGAACATGGGCTTGTCTTATGATAGTGACGAAGGCCGATCTATGTGTGCAGCACTTACTGCATTAATGACTGGCATATCTTATAAAACATCCGCGGAAATGGCCAAAGAACTGGGCCCATTCCCAGGATATGCAAAAAACTCACAACACATGTTACGTGTTATGCGAAACCATAAACGTGCGGCATTTGGTAAAAAAGCTGGGTATGAAGGGCTTGAGGTAAAGCCAGTACCACTTGATGCAAAGAATTGCCCTGATCGTAATTTAATCGATTTAGCCAAAACTTCATGGGAAGAGGCTGTTCAGCTAGGTGAAGCGCATGGCTATAGAAATGCGCAAGTTTCTGTGATTGCTCCAACAGGGACAATTGGCCTTGTGATGGATTGTGACACAACAGGTATTGAACCTGACTTTGCGCTTGTTAAATTCAAAAAATTAGCTGGTGGTGGATATTTTAAAATAATAAATCAATCTGTTCCAGCTGCTTTAGCAACTATGGGATATGGTTCAGCTGAAGCAGAAGAAATCATTTCTTATGCAGTAGGCCATGGTACAATGGGTAATGCTCCAGGCATTAATCATACTGCATTAATTGGACACGGTTTCAGTCAGGTTGAAATTGACAAAGTTGAGGCGGCATTGCCATCAGCTTTTGATATAAGATTTGTTTTCAATCAATGGACATTAGGAGAAGAGTTCTGCAAAGGAACTTTAGGTATACCAGATGAACTTTTGAATAACCCAACATTTGATTTATTGTCGCATCTTGGATTTTCAAAAAAACAAATAGAGCACGCTAACAATCATGTTTGTGGTACCATGACATTAGAAGGTGCTCCGCATTTAAAAGAAGAGCATTATGGTGTTTTTGATTGTGCAAATGTATGTGGCCGTATCGGTACCCGATACTTATCAGTTGAAAGCCATATAACCATGATGGCTGCTGCACAGTCTTTTATTTCTGGGGCAATATCAAAAACAATAAATATGCCAAATGATGCGACAATAGAAGACTGCCAAGCGGCATATGAATTGTCTTGGTCATTAGGTGTAAAAGCAAATGCTTTATATAGAGATGGATCTAAGCTTTCACAGCCACTTTCATCAGCTCTTATTGATGATGATGAAGATGACTTGGAAGAAACACTAATGGAAGCACCTGCTGGGGATCGCCCACAGATTTTAGCTGAAAAGATTGTAGAAAAAGTGATTATCAAGGAGGTCAATAGGCAAGCGCGTGAACGTTTACCGGAGCGACGTAAAGGGTACACCCAAAAAGCAAATGTGGGAGGCCACAAAGTCTACCTTCGAACTGGGGAATATGAAGATGGTAAAATTGGTGAAATTTTCATTGATATGCACAAAGAGGGTGCAGGCTTCCGAGCAATGATGAATAATTTTGCTATAGCTGTATCAGTTGGTCTTCAATATGGGGTTCCATTAGAAGAATTTGTTGATGCATTTACTTTTACAAGATTTGATCCTGCTGGAATGGTGCAGGGAAATGATAGTATTAAATCTGCGACATCAATTCTTGATTATATATTCCGAGAGCTAGCTATTTCCTATTTAGATCGAACCGATTTAGCACATGTTCAACCTGAAGGAGAAAGCTTTGATACTCTTGGTAAGGGTGAAGATGAAGGTGTATCAGCGAGCCAACAAACGAACGAAGAAAATCTTGCAATGATCAAACAAGTATCTTCAACAGGCTATCTTAGAAAAAGATTACCTCAAGAGTTAATGGTTTTACAGGGTGGTCAAGCTAATTTGTTTGAAGATAGCGTACCCATTCAAGAAGCAACAGGGACTGACAGTGCGGTTTCAATCAGTGCACAGAAATCTGTAGGTCTCCCTCAATTAGATGATCGCGCAAAAGCTAAAATGCAAGGTTATGAAGGCGACGCTTGTGGTGATTGTGGAAATTATACGCTGGTTCGGAATGGTACATGTATGAAATGTAATACATGTGGAGCAACCAGTGGCTGTAGTTAAAATTATTTAGAGATATAGAATTTTTAAATGGGGGGATCAGTCTCCCCATTTTTTATGAGGAAATACAAAAATGTTTTTTACTTTCTGAAACTTTGTGATTTTAAAGAGATATATAATAAACAAATTGATGAACAGAAAATTAAACTTGATCCAGCAAAAAAGAGCCCAAATATATCAGCTACCCAGCCCAAAAGCAGTGAACCTAAAGACATGGAGCCTAGTGTGATCATACCCCACAAACTCATTACACGACCTCTAATATTATCATGCAAGTCAGCTTGTATTTCTGCTTGAAAACTAACGCCTAAGTAAGTTGCAGAAAAACCCATACAGGCTGCTGAGACTAAAGCAAGTGGCCATTGATGAGTTATAGTTAGCAGCCACGCAGATATCATTCCAAAGACAGTTACTAATATTATAGAAAGACTAAATGCAGGCACACGTTCAGAGGTTCCTAGAGCTTTATAAAGTGCCGCACAAAGAGAGCCCACACCAACTGTTGCTGCGAGTTGACCTAATCCACTTGCGCCATTTGAGAAAGTACCATCGGCTATTACTGGAAGAATTTCTGCTACAGATCTTATTGATATGGTATAAACAGCTGAAATTAGAAAAATAAGACGTAAATATTTAGAACTCCATACAAAATAAAATCCTTCTTTTATTGCCGCAAACATACTTTGATATTCACTAGATAGTTTTAATGCTCTGGGTTTTAGCGTCGCGTAAATTATTATGTTCGGTAAATATAATAATATTGCGACTAAAAGTGCAAAAAGTGTTCCAAAATATTCAATCAACACTCCTGCAACAAAAGGGCTAATTACACGAGCAGTATTAAAATTTAATGCAGCAAGAGCTGATACTGAGCTTATTTGTTTCTTCTGAACTAATCGTGGTCCAATAGATAACCTCATTGGATGATGTGCAGCGGTTATGATGCCGATATATATTGCTAATAATATTAAAGAAAATGGTGATATAATTTCTATCAATATAGAAATAACAGTGATGAGCGCTGCTATAATCATTCCAAAATTAGTAGCATAAGCTGCTTTTATAATATTAGAGCGATCCATTATGGCACCAAAAAAAGGGCCAATAATCATTGTGGGTAGCATTGTTAGTGCTGCTATTAACCCCACAAAAGTTGCAGATAATGATGTTTCCCATGCAATCCATGTTATTACGACACGCAAGATCCATAATCCATTTACTGCTGCAGCTGATCCAATAAAATATCTTCTGTAGTTAGGTGAATTTAAAGCAGTAAGGTTCATTTATGTCCAATTGGGGTTTACCCCGCGATGTTTCTTGATGCTGAGTTACATTCGATGTAATTGAGAAGCAAGGCGATGGTTGGGAAATATGGCAATATATTTAAAAGATGTAATTTTTGAATTTGAAACACATCGCGTGATAGATCAAATTACTTTGAATGTTTCCGAACAGCGTATAGGAATTGTTGGTGTCAATGGATCTGGCAAGTCCACTTTAGCTAGATTAATTTCTGGTTTGATTGCACCAATTTCTGGTTCTATCAGAATTAATGATATTGATATATACAAAGACCGGAAAGCCGCTTTGAAAACTGTTGGAATTATTTTTCAAAACCCAGATCACCAAATTATTTTTCCTACATGTATTGAAGAAATTAGTTTTGGGTTAATGCAACAAGGAATGACACGCATTGAAGCAGAAGAAAGGTCTAATGAAATTTTATTGCAATTTGATAGATTGAAATGGTCAGATCAGCTTGCACATAATTTATCACAAGGACAAAGACATTTTTTATGTTTGATTGCTGTTTTAGCAATGAATCCTGATGTTATCATTTTAGATGAGCCATATGCTGGGCTTGATTTACCTACGTCATTACAATTGAGACATGAATTGAATAAATTGAGCCAACAGATCGTAATGATTACTCATAATAAGGATATATTAGTAGATTTTGATCGTATATTATGGATAGACAATGGAAAAATAATCAAGGACGGCTCTTACGAAAATGTCATGCCTGATTTTGAAGAAGAAATGCAGAGGCGTGCAAATGTTAGCTATTAGTATTATGGGGCCTTCTTGGGCTCACAATCTAAAAATTGGATATAAACTGGCAGCTTTAAGTTTTATTTCTGTAATCATTTTTTTTATCAATAATTGGTTATTATTATCAGTTTTTTTAGTCGGCTTAATATTTTTATATTCTTCAGTATCACTCTTTGCTTTGCGAAAAGGAATTCTTCTACTCCGCCCATTAATTTGGGTGATTTTGCTAATATGGATTTTTCATTTAATTCGTGGAGAATATTTAGCTGGAACAGTTACATGCCTTAGGTTGCTGGTTTTGTTTGCTTTAGCTAATTTTGTAACTGTGACATCAAAACTTTCTGATATGATTGAATTTTTTTTATGGATATTGCATCCATTAAAGTTGATTGGTGTTAAAACATCATCAATTGGCCTTGCACTTGGGATGGTTATTCGATTTACACCGGTATTAATAGAGCGCGCAAAACAATTATTAGAAAGTTGGCGAGCAAGAGCTTTAAAGCGTACGAATTGGCGTATTATTCTTCCAATTTTTATTACGGTAATTGACGATGCAGATAGAGTAGCAGAAGCGATACGAGCACGAGGTGGGATCTAATCTTATGGAAAGAAATATAGTTTACATTGCATTATTTTCTGGATTGATTGCAGTGCTTGGGCTTCTACCAAAATTAACATTAATAAGTGGGATTCCAATTACAGCCCAAAGTCTTGGGGTTATGTTATGTGGGGTGATCCTAGGAGCTAAAAGAGGAGCTTTAGCAGTTTTACTTTTTCTGTCTTTGGTTGCTCTTGGGCTGCCACTTTTGGCCGGTGGACGTGGAGGATTAGGAGTATTTACT
>ENA-UOYK01000841-UOYK01000841.1-marine-metagenome-genome-assembly--contig:-NODE-841-length-10172-cov-3.748489_pt1 | contig 10172 bp, 8 predicted proteins | sample MGYA00238174_ERZ767213 | MGnify/ENA primary metagenome ERZ767213 (study PRJEB28944, sample SAMN06267167) | marine metagenome | isolation source: Columbia River Estuary | place: USA:Columbia River Estuary...
CATGACCTGACCTGCAATGACCGAATCGCTGGTACTGATGCCCGGGTTCGTTTCTGAGTCCCTACCGCCCTAAACTCGAGTGGCATCCGGCTCCAGCTCCGGCAGCCTAGCCACCTCGGCGTAGATGGGCGCGAAGTCGGCCTCAAGCGTTTGGCGCAGTAGGTCATCGAAGCTGTCGATGACGAAGTAGGTCTGCTGGAAATCGTCAATCCGATACTTGGTTCGCATCACGCGCTTGAGATCAAAGGCAATGCGACGCGGTGCCGGATCATCGAGCGCGTACACCGACTCGCCGCGCGAGGAGACGATGCCCGCGCCGAACAAGCGCAGCCCACCCTCGTGCCGAATCAAGCCGAACTCGACCGTGTACCAGTACAGCCGGGCGAGCATATCGATGGCGCCAAGCTCGACGGCCCGTAACCCGCCCTCACCATAGGCCTGCAGATAGTCGGCATAGACCGGATGGGCGAGAAGCGGTACGTGACCAAAGACATCATGAAAGACGTCGGGTTCCTGCAAATAATCGAGCTGCTCCGGCCGACGGATGAAGCGGCCCGCAACGAAGCGTCGGTTGGCGAGGTGCTCGAAGAAATCCCGATGCGGCACCAAACCGGGAACGGCGACCACTTGCCAGCCTGTGGCTTTCATCAGCCGTGCGGACAGCCGCTCGAAGTTGGGGATCCCAGGCTCGTCCATCTTCAGCAATTTAAGGCCGTCGATGAAGTCGGGCACCACACGATCGGGCAACAGTTGCGCCTGCCGCGCGAACAGCGTGTCCCACACATTGTGTTCGGCCGCCGTGTACTGCTCCCACTGCTGCGGGATGGTCCAGTCCGCTGCCGCCCCGGGTGGCGGCGACTCGTAAATGTGACCCATGCCGCAAATGCTGCTCCAAACCCTTACGGAAGACTACCCACGCACTTGCTATCCTTTGACCCATGGACCTTGCGCCTCAGCGCCGATTGGCGGCCATCATGTTCACCGACATCGTCGGTTACTCGCGTCTGATGGGGGCGGACGAGGCGCGGGCCATGCGCCTGCTCGATCGGCACGACGCCATCCTCGGTGAGCAGGTTCGCGCGCATGGCGGCGAGATCGTCCGCCGGGATGCCTAGGCCGAGGTCGCCGGCCCAGAGGCCGGCGCCCGCGGGCGGGGCTTCGCCGAGCACGGCGGCGGAGACCTGACGGAGGTCGCCGGCCGAGCGGGCGATCCAACCTTGCGTGTCGTAGCCCGGCGAAAGCGGGAAGATGTCGCCGACGGGCGCGACGTCGGGCGAGAGACGCAGGCCCCACACGCCGCAGGTGCCGCAAGGCACCCGGATCGAGCCGGCCGTATCGGTGGCGAGGGCGAACGGCACGAGGCCACGGGCGACGGCGAAGGCCGAGCCGGAGCTGGAACCACCCGCGAGCAGGTCGGGCCGGGTCGGATGCGGGCAATCTCCGTAGTGCGGGTTCTCGCCGCTCAGTCCGAAGGCGAACTCATTGAGCTGCGTGCGGCCGCACTCGATGGCCCCGGCATCGCCTTCGAACGCCGCGGGGAGCGAAGACGTCGCGCGTGCGGCGCCGATCTCCTGCGGCAGGAACGTCGAGCCCGCGAAGGTCGGTTCGTGCTGCCGGAAATAAAGGTCCTTCGTGAGGAAGGGCACGCCGCCGAGGGCCGACTCACGCAGCGGCCAGGCCTCCTCGAAGCGCCGCGTCAGCGTGCGCGTGTCGGGCAGGCCGCACAGGGCCGCCCGTTGTTCCGCCGGGGCCATTTCCGCCAGCTTGAGCAGGAAAGCTTCCGCCGCCATACGCGGACCGCGCGTGAGCGTGAACTCGCGCCAGTCTTCGACGGACTGCGGCAGCAGGGTCACAGCGCGAGCGGGACGCCCGGTTCGGGGTCGTGCACGCGGGTGCCGGGCAGGGCGGCCGCGAGGGTCTCCTTCATCCACGCGCGCGCGGGCGGATCGCCGTGCGTCAGGACGATGTCCTTCGGCGAGACGGATTTGGCGAAGTCGATGAGCTCCTCGCGGTCGGCATGGCCGCTGAGGTGGAAGCGTTCGACCTTGGCGCGTAGGGTCGCGGTGTGGTCAAGGGTCTTGAACTTGAATTCGCCGCCGGGGTTCATGCCGATGAGTTCGCCGCCCGGGGTCTCCGGATCGCAGTAGCCGACGAAGAACACCGCGTTCTCCTCGTGGTCGAGCATGTTCGCGGCGACGCGCCAGGCGGGCGTCTTCTCGACGAGCATGCCGCTCGAGAGGAGGTAGATGCCGCGTTCGGGCATGTTCTTGCCCGGCTGCACGTACTTGCGCGAGAGCGGCAGGATGCCGAGGTCGCGCAGGACCTGACGGCTGAACTTCACCTGCTTCGTCTTACGGCTCGCTTCGTCGAGGTAGTCGCAGAGGTCGAGGCCGAGGCCGGAGCAGAAGATCGGCACGTCGGCCAGATTGCCCGCGTCGGCGGCTTCCTGGAGCAGCAGGAGGATCTCCTGCATGCGGCCGAAGGCGAAGGCCGGGAGCAGCACCGAGCCGCCCTCGTCGCAGACTTCGTTGATCGCCTTGATGAGGCGCTGTTCTTCTTTGCCGCGGTTGAACGACGGCGCCGTGGCCGTGGCCCCGCGCGTGCATTCCATCACGAGGGTGTCGACCGGCGTGCGCGGGAAGTTGGCGCCGGCGACCGTGCGCTGGGCCTGGAAATGGACGTCCCCGGTGAAGAAGTGCTTCTGCTTGCGGTGTTCGACGAGGCAGCCGACCGCGCCGGCCACGTGGCCCGCGAGGTGGAAGGAGAGGGCGACCTCCTCGCCGCCGCGGCCGATGATGCGCGGGTTGGCCAGAGGCACCGCCGCGAGGGCGTGCTCGACGCGTTCGACGTCGGTCTCCACGTAGAGCGGGTAGTCCTGGTTGCCGGTCTCCTCGCGCTGGCGCTTCATCACCTGGATGGAGTTGCTCAGCAGGCGGCGGACGAAGAGCGTCGTGGCGCCCGACGCGTAGACGCGGGCCGCCGGGTGCTGTTTGAGCAGGAGCGGGAGCGAGCCGAGGTGGTCGAGGTGGCAGTGCGTGAGGATCACGCCGTCGACCGAGCCCTGGATCTTGTCGATCTGCGGGAGCGCCTTGCGCCCGTCGAGCTTGGGGTGGAGGCCGCAGTCGAACACCAGCCGCAGGCCGCCGAATTCGGCGAGCATGCAGTTGGCGCCGATTTCACGGCCGGAGTTGAGGTCGGTAAGTCGCATCAGGAAGGGTCGGGCGGGGGCGTCATCGCGAAGACCGGGATCCGCGTGAAGACGCGTTCGCCGGTCGAGGTCGTGCCATGGAAGGAGCCTTCGGCCGTCCGCGGGCCGCCGGCCAGGTGGTAGCTGTTGTAAGAGAACTGCTCGCCCGGGGGCAGGGTGGGGGTCTCGCCCACGATGCCGTCGCCCTCGAAGATCTCGATCTCGCCGTCCGGCGAACGGATGATCCATTTCCGGCCGAGCAGCTTGACCGTCTCCTGGGAGAGGTTGCTGATGGTCAGGAAGTAGACGAAGGCGTGCGGGGTTTCCGGGGGGAAGTTCGCATCCCGGTGGTGGGACACCTTGTCGATGGTGACCCTGAGGCCTGGGAGTTCCTTTCCGGTAGCTTGCACGTGACCCAAGACAAGAGGGCTTGGCCGTCTTACGGAAGCCATAAATGGGGCAATCGTCGCCCCGATTGACCTTCCCTTCTTGCCCCTTCGGGCGGACGACCTTTGATGGGGTTCGGATGTCCACCCTCGCCGATCGCAAGCGCAACCTCGGGCGCGTCCCGGTGAAGTGGATCGTGCTGGCCGCTTACGTCCTCCTGGTGCTGGTCTCCCGATGGGTCACCTCGGCCGACCGCCAGCCCAAGGCCGCACTGGCCCATGCCATCGAGCTCGCCCAGGTCGGTCCCGCCGGCGCGGCCGGGGCGCTCCCGATCGTCGTGTTGCCGAGCCTGCCGGCCCGTGGGGAGCAGGATTGGCGCCGGACCTTCCTTGACGGCCGGTCCGCCGGCCTCGGCCCGGTCTATGCCGTGCGCTGGCCGACCGCCCACCATCGCTCGCGCACCTCGATGGGCGACGACGCCCTTGCCGCCGACCTGCTCCTGGCGTTGGAAACCCGTTTCGGCAAAGGACGTTTCCACCTGATCGGGGAGGGCATGGGTGGGGCGGTCGCCCTGTCGCTGGCCCATCGTCATCCGGGACGCGTGGCTTCGTTGACGTTCGTCTCCGCGCCCGGCGCCCAGGAATACACGCTCCTCGGCAACGCGGTCGCCAACAAGTTCGTCTACTTCTTCCATCATATTCCGTTCGTGCTGTTCGACGTCGCCACGCCCCACTTCGGGCTGGCCGATCGCCTGCCGTATAACCGCGGTTACTCGGGCGTGTTCTTCGACAGCGACCTGTCCGACGCCAAGTCGATGCTACGGGCTTGGAACGGACCCGCGCTGCTCGTCCACGGCAAGTCCGACTGGATCGCGCCGGTCGACGCCGCCCGCTACTCCGTCAAGCTGATGCCGCAGGCCCGCCTGCTCGAACTCGAAGGCGGCCATGGCGAGGAGATCGCCGACGTCGCCGCTCCGCAGGTCGCGGAATTCATCGCCGCCGCCGAGGCCGGCAAGGCGGTCGGTCGCGCGGCCCCCGTCGCGGCGACCGAACCTTATCCGGACCTCGTGGTATCCGACGGCGCGCGTTTCTGGATCCTGATCCTCATCATCATCCTCTGCACCTTCGTGGCCGAGGATCCGACCTGCCTCGCGGCGGGCTTGCTTGCGGCCGAAGGCATCATCGGCTTCTGGTGGGCGGCTCTCGCCTGCACGGTGGGCATCTTCATCGGGGACATGGTGCTGTACTCGCTGGGCCGTTGGCTAGGGCGCGGGGCGCTCCGCCGCGCGCCGCTCAAGTGGATCGTGAAGGAGCATGAGATCGACCGCATGGCCGGTTGGTTCGGCTCGCCCCGCGGCATGCTCGTGATCGTCAGCTCCCGCTTCATCCCCGCCAGCCGCGTGCCGACCTTCGTGACCGCGGGCATCCTGCGTCTCGGCCTGCCGCGCCTTTCGCTGCTGCTCTTCACCGCGGCGCTCGTCTGGACGCCGCTGCTGATGCTCCTCGGCAGCACGCTCGGGCCGCCCTTCATGGAGCAGTTCCCGCGCTACAAGCAGTACGCGGCTTGGATCGTGATCGGGCTCTTCGCCCTCATCTGGATCGTCACCCACTGGATCGTCCCCGCGATGACCTGGCGCGGCCGCCGCGAGATCGTCATGAAGGTGCGCGGCCTCATGCAGCCTTCGCTCTGGCCCGGCTGGCTGCTTTACCTGCCGGTGCGCCTGGGCATCGTGCTCCTGAGCCTCCGTCATCGCCGCCTGACCGCCTTCGCTTCGGCCAATCCCGCGCTCGGCCGCATCGGCGGCTTCATCGGCGATTCCAAGTCGCTGCTCCTCCGTCCGTTCCAGCGCGACTCGCGCTGCTGTCCGACGCTCGCGCTTTCGCTCGAAGATACCCAGGAAGAACGGATCAAGGAAGCCGCCGCGTTCGCGGCCTGCCATGGTTTCCCGGTCGTCTTCAAGCCGGAGGTCGCCGAGGACGGCGCCGGCCTGCGTTTCGTGCATACCCAGGAGCAGCTCGAACGCCTCGTGCGCAGCGCCCAGGAAGATTTCCTGCTGCAGAAATTCATCTCGGGTTTCGAGTTCGAACTCGTCTGGCGGCGCAACCCCGGCAAGGACGACGGCCGCATCATGGCCCTGTTGCATAAGCACGACGTCACCGTGCGCGGCGACGGCGAGCAGACCCTCGAGGAACTGATCTGGCTCGACGAAGTCGCCGTCTCCCGCGCGAACCTCTTCCTGCGCTGCCACGCGCGCGACCTCAACCGCGTCATCCCGGCGGGCCAGAAGGTGACCCTGAACCTCACGGGCAGCTATGGTCACGGGGCGCGCTGCCGTCACCGCGCCGACCTCACGACCGTCGAGCTCGAAGCCGCCGTGACCCAGTTCGCCAAGCGTTTCCCCGGCCTGCACTTCGCCCGCTTCGACTTGCGCGCCACGTCGATGGAAGACCTCAAGGCCGGCCGCTTCATCGTCACCGAAGTCGGTGGCTGCTGCCACGTCTCGAGCCTCCTGCGCGACGAATCGCTCCGCTTCTCGCGTTCTTACGCCGCCGTCTGGGGACAGCTCAAGGCGTGCCTCGAAGCCGGTGCCTATAACCTGCGCCAGAAGGTGCGTCCGGTGCCGGTCGAGGAGCTCATGGCCCGCTGGAGCCAGGCCCGCGGCCGTCACGACGAATTCGCGGTCAGCGAAGAACTCTGAGTCAGCCGCGCGCGGTGAAGGCGTGGCAGAGGGCCGCCGCCGCGGCGTCGGATTCGTCCAACGCCAGTTCCGCCGGGAGGCCGAGCACGGAGCGGACCATCCGGCCGACCTGTTCCTTCTTGGCGGCGCCGTGGCCGGCGACCGCCAGCTTGATCCGCGTGGGCGCGTATTCGCCGACCTTGACGCCCAGCCGCGCGAGCACGCTGAGGGCGGCGCCGCGCGAGGCGCCCATCGCCTGGGCGGTGCGGAAGTTCTGCACGTAGATGGTCTCTTCGATGGCCGCCTGCGTGACCTTGTGTTCGCGCGCCAAGGCTTCGACGGCGTCGGCGATGCGGCCGAGGCATTCGTAGGGCGCGAGCTTCGGTCCGAGCTTCACGGTGACGCTCGCGAGCAGGCGCATGGGTTCGACGCGCGCGTCGACGACCGCCAGGCCGGTGCCGCGCAGGGAAGGGTCGATGCCGAGGATCACGGCGCGGCAGCCGCGGACGGCGGCCGTGGCCGCGGCCTTGCGGGCGCGGGGCGCCGGAGCGCCCGTCGGGGTCGACGCGACGCCGCGGAGCTTATCCGTCCAGAGCGAGCGCGATGATTTCCGGGCCATGCCGAGACGATGGCCGCTCGTGACCTGATTTCGACAGCAAAAGCGGCGGCGATGGATTGCCAAGGACCGTGCGCCTCCTAGCGTGGTCGGATGCGCTCAATGCTGCTCCTCGCCGGCCTCGCCTGGGCGGCGTCCGCCGTCGGCGCCGAGCCGGCCGTGCAGCGTCGCGAGCCGCCCGCCGGCGAAGCGATCGCCCTGCGCGCGAGCGGCAAGTTGGACCCCAAGCTCGTCCCGGAGTGTTCGGCGCTCTGGCCGAGTCCGACGCAGCCCGGGGTCTTCTGGACGCTTTCCGATTCCGGCGCGAAGCCGCGGATCACCCCCGTGCGGGCCGACGGGTCGAGGGTCGTCGGCCCCGGCGGCTACTGGGACGGGCCGATGCTGCGTGGCGCCACGAATGTCGACTGGGAGGCCATCGCCGGCGACGAGCGCGGGCAGATGGTCGTGGGCGACGTCGGCAACAACGTCTCGCGGCGCAAGGAACTCGCCTGCTACCTTTTCCGGGAGCCAGTCGCGGGCACGACGGAAGTGGCCGACGTGCGTAAGGTCACCTTCGCCTGGCCCGACCAGACGGCTTTCCCGGACCCGGAGCTCGCGCACGACTGCGAGGCCATGTTCCTGCTGCGCGGGAAGCTCTATCTCCTCACCAAGCACCGCCGTGACACCCTCACGGACCTCTGGCGGGCCGATCTCCCGGCGACGGGCGATCGCGCCACGCTGACCAAGCTGGGCCGTTTCGACATCGGCGGGATGGTCACGGACGCCTGCCTTTCGCCTGACCGCACGCGCCTCGCCGTGCTGACCTATCGCAACGTCTGGGTCTTCGACCTGCCGGCGACCGGCGAAGACTTCTTCCGCGGCCGCGCGCTCTATGCGCCGCTCTCCCCGCCGGTGCTGTCTTTCCAGCTCGAAGGCTGCGCGTGGGCGGATTCCGCGAACCTGCTCCTCGGTTCTGAGCAGGGCGATCTGTTCCGCCTGCCGCTCGCGCAGCTTCGCGAGGTCAAGTGACGCCGTAAAACAAGAAGACCGGCGGCCTGACGGCGCCGGTCTCCGGTCCGAGGACCAGCCGTTCGTTCAGAGCGCCTTGGCGGCGGCGACGACGGCTTCCTTCGTGATGCCGAGTTCCTTCATGACCACGTCGCCCGGGGCGGAGAGGCCGAAGGTGTCGGTGCCGAGGGCCTTGCCGGCGGTGCCGACGTAGCGGCCCCACGAGAGGGTCACGCCCGCTTCGATGCTGACGCGCTTCGTGCAGGACGCGGGCAGGACTTCTTCCTGGTAGGCCTTCGGCTGGCGCGCGAAGATCTCCATCGAAGGCATCGAGACCACGCGGACGCCCGCGCCGAGTTCTTCGCCGGCCGCGAGGGCGAGCGAGAGTTCGCTGCCCGTACCGATGATGATGTGGGTGAGGGGGGCGGTCTCCTTGCGGAGGACGTAGCCGCCCTTGAGCACGCCCTGGCGGCGCGTGGCGACCGGGACGGCGTCGAGGGAGGGGACGTTCTGGCGGGAGAGGATCAGCGCGACCGGGCCGTCCTTGCGGGCGACGGCATGCGCGAAGGCCGCGGCGGTCTCTTCGGCGTCGCCCGGGCGGAGCACGTCGAGGTTCGGGATGCAGCGCAGGGCGCTGACGGTCTCGACCGGCTGGTGGGTCGGGCCGTCTTCGCCGACGCCGACGGAGTCGTGCGTGAAGATGTAGAACACCTGGAGTTTGGCGAGGGCCGCGACGCGGATCGACGGGCGAAGGTAATCGGAGAACGTCAGGAACGTCGCGCCGGAGCCCTTGAAGATGCCGTGGTAGGCCATGCCGTTGAGGATGGCGCCCATCACGTGCTCACGGATGCCGAAGTAGAGGTTACGGCCGGCCGGGGTCGCGAGGTCGAAGTCGCCGGCGTCCTTGATGTAGTTCTTGGTCGAGCCGTGGAGGTCGGCCGAACCGGAGAGCACGAGCGGCGAAGCCTTGGCGACGGCGTTGATGCAGGTCTCGCCGGAGACGCGGGTCGCGAGCGAGTTCTTGCCGAACTCCGGGATGGCGGCGAGGAGGGACTGGACGTCGCCGTGGTCGCCCTTCTGCGCCTTGGCGAGGATGGCGGCCTTCTCGGGGTTGGCCTTGGACCAGGCGGCGAAGGTCTGCTGCCAGGCGGCGTGCGCGGCGGCCTGCTGGACCTTGCGGGCGGCGAAGAAGGCGCGGGTCTCGGGGGAGACGAAGAACTTCTCTTCCGGGAGGCCGAGAGCCTTGCGGGAGGCGTCGACGAACTTCACGCCGGCTTCGCCGTGGCCCTTCGAGGTGCCTTGGACTTCGGCGATGCCCTTGCCGATGACGGTCTTGCAGATGATCAGCTTCGGCTTGCCGTTCTTGCTCGCGCGGGCCTTGTCGAGGGCTTCGGCGATCGGGGCGAGTTCGTTGCCCTGGGCGACGTGGAAGACTTCCCAGTTGGCGGCTTCGTAACGCTTGGCGGTATCCTCGTTCTGCGTCTTCGAGGCCATCGCATCGAGGGTGACGTCGTTGGAGTCGTAGAGCATGATGAGGTTATCGAGGCCGAAGCGGCCGGCGAAGGAAGCGGCTTCCTGCGAGATGCCTTCCTGGAGGCAACCGTCGCCGGCGAGGCCGACCACGATGTGATCGAAGATCTTGTGCTCGGCGGTGTTGAAGTGCGCGGCGGCCATCTTGGCGGCGACGGCCATGCCGACGATGTTGCCGGTGCCCTGGCCGAGCGGGCCGGTGGTGGCTTCGACGCCGACGGTCTCGCCGAACTCGGGGTGGCCCGGGGTCTTGGAGTGCAGCTTGCGGAAATTCTTCACTTCCTGGAGCGGGAGGTCGAAGCCGGCGAGGTGGATCCAGGCGTAGACGAACATCGAGCCGTGGCCGGCGGACAGCACGAAGCGGTCGCGGTTGATCCAGGAGGGCGCGGCGGGGTCGTGGCGGAGGAAGTTGCCGTAGAGGACGGCGCCGATCTCGGCGGCGCCGAGGGGCAGGCCGAGGTGACCGGAATGGCAGGCGGCCACGGCGTCCATGGCGAGGCCGCGGGCTTCGGTGGCGGCGCGGGAAAGGTCGGCGGAATTATTGAGCGACATAGGCCTAATGCGTAAGGCATAAGCGGGAGGGGTTTCCAGCCTTGAATGAGCCTCCGAACCTCTTCAAAACGGAACTATGTCCGACCAAGAACTCGAAGAAGGCCAGGCCCTCCGGCTGGATTTCAAGAAACTGCGTAAAATCGCTTCCGGACAGGCTGATGTCATTCCAGCCGTCGCCCAGGATGCCGTCACGGGCGAGGTGCTGATCCTCGGCTACGTCAACGAGCTGGCCCTGC
>ENA-UOYK01000844-UOYK01000844.1-marine-metagenome-genome-assembly--contig:-NODE-844-length-10157-cov-3.032837_pt1 | contig 10157 bp, 8 predicted proteins | sample MGYA00238174_ERZ767213 | MGnify/ENA primary metagenome ERZ767213 (study PRJEB28944, sample SAMN06267167) | marine metagenome | isolation source: Columbia River Estuary | place: USA:Columbia River Estuary...
CCTGCGCCAAATCGCCCGTTGCCGACAAATTGTCGTCGCCCGCAATTGCGCCAAAACCAATCAAATACTCGTCTTTTTCTGGGACCGTAACATTCAGGCGGACGGGCTTGGATGGCGCATAATGGCTGGCCATTTGCCCCGGTGCCTCAATTGACGCAGTGGGTAAGAACAATGGCGGGTATCCGAGCGTTTGCTCAATTTCTATGGAGGTGACTGGCCCCGGCCTTAGTATCTGCCAACCATCATCGCGCACGGCGACAATCGTAGATTCCAACCCAGCCGAACAAGGACCCCCGTCTAAAATCATCGGCACAGCCCCGCCAAGCCCTTTTAAGACATGATCCGCTCGCGTCGGACTGATTGCCCCACTCCGGTTTGCAGAGGGCGCAGCGAGGCTTAAATCGCTTTTTAGGAGCAATGCCTGCATCACCGGATGGTTCGGGCAGCGAATGGCGATGGTGGGCAGCCCCGCCGTTACCGCGCGGGCGACCGGAGCGCCCTGTTTTAGCGGCAAAACCAGCGTCAAGGGGCCCGGCCAAAACGCCTCCGCCAGTGCCTGCGCAGTAGCGTTGAACAGGCCAAGCTTTTCTGCGGCTTTCCGATCACGAACATGTACGATAAGCGGATTAAAATCCGGACGCCCCTTTGCCGCATAAATATGCGCGACGGCCTCTGCATTTTGCGCGTCAGCGGCAAGGCCGTATACCGTCTCTGTGGGAATCGCCACAATCTGTCCGGCATTCAGAAGCTGCGCCGCTGCGGTAATCGCAGCGTCGTCAGCGGGCACAACCCAGCCATTCCCCAAGGTATTTGAGCCAAACATCATAAACGGCTATAGGCGGATGCAGACCCGCTTTAACAGGAATATTTATTCAACATGGCGTTTTCAGCACCCGTCGCAGAACAGAATTTTGTCCTCAAGCATATCGTCGGCATTGATGCATTGGCGCAGCATGCGCGTTTCGCCGACGCGACGCCCGATATGGTGCAGGCGATAGTTGAGGGCATTGGTGCCTTTGCAGAAGGGGAATTTGCCCCGCTGAACCGTATTGGTGACACCGTTGGTGCGCGGCTTGTGAATGGCAAAGTGGTGATGCCCGAGGGTTTTGTCGCAGCGTATAAATCTTATGTGGCCAATGGCTGGGGTTCGATCAACGCGCCTGCGGAATTTGGCGGCCAAGGTTTGCCTTTTTCACTGGCGACAGTTGCGCTGGATTCGCTTGGCGGGGCAAATATGGCCTTTGCGCTTTGCCCCATGTTGTCGGTGGGCGCGATTGAAGCGATCAACCATCATGGCACCGATCGGCAGAAAGAATTGTTTCTGCCCAAGCTTTCAACGGGCGCCTATTCAGGCACGATGAACCTGACCGAGCCACAGGCTGGGTCCGACGTCGGCGCGCTTAAGTCGACCGCCACCCCGCGCGGTGATGGCACTTACCAGATCAAAGGCACAAAAATTTACATCAGCTTTGGCGACCATGACATGGCGGAAAATATCGTCCATTTGGTCCTCGCCCGCACCCCCGATGGTCCCGCCGGGACCAAGGGCATTTCGCTGTTTTTAGTGCCCAAATATCAAGTTCATGCCGATGGCAGCATCGGTAATGCCAATGATATCAAGGTCGTATCGATCGAACATAAAATGGGACTTAATGCCTCGCCCACCTGCGTCTTGGCCTTTGGCGAAGAAGGCGAATGTATTGGCGAACTCATTGGCCCTGAATTTGGCGGCATGCGGGCGATGTTCACGATGATGAATAACGCGCGGCTCAATGTCGGTCTGCAAGGTGTACAAATTGCCGAGGCCGCCACGCAAAAGGCAATCTGGTTCGCGCGCGAGCGGGTGCAGTCGGCCAAGGCAAGCGGACCATCGCGTGCACCTGTCGCGATTGTTGAGCATCCCGACGTGCGCCGTATGTTGATGCGGATGAAGGCGGGCACGCAGGCAATCCGCGCCTTATTGTATCTCGCCTCCGGCTATGTGGATCGCGCCACAATTGGTGAAACAGGTGCGCAGGAGATGGTCGATTTGTTGACGCCGCTGGCCAAAACCTATGGCACCGACATGGGCAGTGAAATTGCCTCGCTGGGCATTCAAGTGCATGGCGGCATGGGCTTTGTAGAGGAAACGGGTGCCGCGCAATATTATCGCGATATTCGTATTGCCGCGATTTACGAAGGCACCAATGGCATTCAGGCGGCGGACTTGGTTGGCCGTAAGCTGGCGATGCAAGGCGGCGATGTTATCCGCAAGCACCTTGCAGCGATTGCCACGGATGCAGCAGATCATTCCGGTCTGTCTGCGCTGTGCGCGGCAACCGCTGAAGTCACCGAATATCTGATCGGTGCGGAGGTTGATGACCGTTTGGCAGGCAGCTACGCTTATACCAATATGATGGCGGTCGTCACATCAGGTTGGTTGATGTTGAAACAGCTGCGCGCTGCGCAGGCCGACATCGCCAATGGTGATACCAGCGCATTTTTGCGCAGTAAGGTCGCGGCTTGCCGTTATTATCTGGACGTCATGGTACCAGAGGCTTTGGCCTATAAAGGCACTGCAATATCGGGGGCGGAATTGCTCTACACCCTGGATGCAGAGGATTTGGCTGCTTGAACGAGCAGGCGCTGAAACGGATTGCCGAAGCGCTGGAGCGGCTGTCCCCGCCGCCCGCGCCACCCATCGATCTGTCGTCGTCCCCCGCTTATCATTGGAACGGAACGACCTTGGCAGCGGTGCAGGGTTTCAAGCCACTGCCCATTGATCTGATCGTCGGGGTCGACCGGCAAAAGACCGATCTATACGAAAATTGCCGGCGACATGCCTCGGGCGCAGCAGCGCATGATGTCCTGTTATGGGGCGCACGCGGCATGGGGAAATCGGCCTTGGTCAAATCGGTGGTGGCTGCACTACAGGATGATGGTTTCTTCATCGCCCTGGTCGAAGCCGCCGCAAGTCATTTGACGAGCCTGCCCGCCTTGTTTGAGGAACTTGGCGCGTCGGGTCGGCGTTATTTGTTGTTCATCGACGATATCTCGTTCGAGCCACATGACCAAAATGCGCGGCTATTGCGGTCGTTGCTGGAGGGCGGGGTTGAGGCGCGTCCCAACAATGTCCGGCTTTGCGTTACATCCAACCGCCGGAACATCGTCGAGCGCGACAATAATGATCAAGCAGACGCGATGAACGCGCGCGATGCCATCGACGACAGCCTTGCCTTGGCCGACCGATTTGGCCTGAAACTGGGTTTTCAATATCCTGATCAGGATGCATATCTGCGCATGGTCAGCAGCTATGCCAGCCATTTCGACTTGGACTGGGACGAAGCCGACGCATTAGGTTTTGCCCAAGGGCGCGGGGGCCGTTCAGGCCGGATCGCGTGGCATTATACCATTGAGCTTGCGGGCCGCGCGGGGCGGAAAATTTAATTCTTCGCCCGCACGCGCCAGATGATGTTGCCGACGTCATCGCTGACCAACAAGGATCCATCCTTTGCCATCGCAAGCATCGTTGGGCGGCCTTGCGCATTGCCGTCCTTGTCCAAAAAGCCTGTTAGGACATTGATGGGCTTGCCTGAAGGTTCACCCTTGGCAAAGGGAACGAAAATCACGTCATAGCCCGACACAGGCTTGCGGTTCCAAGAGCCGTGACGGGCAACAAACGCCCCTTCACTCAGGCCTGCCCCCAATTTGCCATTATAACCAAAGGCAAGGCCCAACGGCGCTGTGTGTGCGCCCAAGGCATAATCAGGACGGCGTTCATATTCGCGCTTTTCAGGCTTTGGTGGTGAAACACGGAAATCCGTAAACCCGCCCCAATAATGTTGCGGCCAACCATAATCGGCGCCAAATTCCACAAGCGCCAGATAATCCGGCACCATATCGGAACCCAACATATCGCGTTCGTTTACGACGCTCCACAAACGGCCCTTTTTGTCCCAATCGAGACCAACGGGATTGCGCATACCAATGGCGTAAGGGATTTTCTTGTCCTTAGCGATGTCATATTCCAACACCATCGCGCGGCCGTTTTCGGTCTCCATGCCATGCTCACCAATATTGCTGTTCGATCCCACTGCAATGTAGATTTTCTTGCCATCGGGGGATGCTGCAAGGTTGCGCGTCCAATGATTGTTAGGCGCCTTCGCGTTGAACTTTGTCAGCTCCTTACCCTTGGCGGTGATTTTCGTATCACCCGTTTTATATGGGAAAACGACCAAACCATCGGTGTTGGCAACATACAATTTTTCGCCAATCAGGACCATGCCGAACGGCGAATTCAGCCCTGTTAGAAATGGCGTTTTCAGTTCGGCCTTTCCATCACCATCGGCATCACGCAGCAAGGTGATACGGTTCGCCGAAGGAACACCGGCACCCGCCTTGCCCATTAGCCATTTCATAACGAAACCTTCAACGCCGCCAAGGTCACGCGGTGGCGAGTTTGTTTCGGCGACCAAAATGTCACCATTGGGCAGCGTATATAGATTGCGCGGATGGTCGAGGCCTTCGGCAAAACGTTCAACGATCAGGCCCGGCGCAGCGATAGGGGCTTCGCCGGCTTTCCAGCGATCTACTTCCGCCACTTTGATGGTCGGGAAAATCTGTTCACGCGGCGCGGTAATTTGCGGCGACGCGCCGGTCACGGCATCCAACGACAGTTGGGCCACATCAGGCCGCGTGATGTACCAAATGCCAGCCAGCGCCAGAACAATGAGGATCAAAATGATGTTGCGTACATGCTTCCACATATGACTGTATCCCTTAACGACGCTTGCGATCGATGACCCAGATCACCACCGCAATAACGGTGCCGATGGCCATGCCGATAACTGCGCCCGCAGATGGTTGATCCATAGCAACGCCAAATATGGCGCCGATTAAAAGCCCCAAGGCAATGAAGATGCCGCCGGCAAGGCGGGGCGGGCTGTTTTCTGTTCCGGACATATTGCCTCTTTGCCACCAACAGCGATGCCCAAGCAAGCGCGATATTTAGGGTCAGGACCTAATTATCCTCCAATGACAGCAAGGACGCATTGCCGCCTGCGCTTGTCGTATCCGTGCTTGTCGTACGTTCTGCGCAGAAACGATAGAGATAATGCGGCCCGCCAGCCTTGGGACCTGTGCCGGACAGGCCCTCGCCACCAAAGGGTTGGCTACCAACCACCGCGCCAATCATCGAACGGTTGATATATAGATTGCCGACGCGGGCCAATTGTTCGACCAATAAGCTGCTGCCTGCAATACGGCTGTGCAGCCCCATCGTTAGGCCAAAACCCTTGGCGTTAACTTGAGCAATGGTCGCGTCCAACGTGCCCGCTTTCCAAGTTGCGACATGCACCAATGGGCCGAAAAATTCGCGGTTTAACGCGCTGATATCATCGAGTTGGATGACCGTCGGCGGCACGAAAAGGCCATTTTTTGGAACCGCTATTTCGTGGAAGATCCGGTCTTTCACACTGGCACGATAGGCCATCAATACATCATAGGCCGCCTGATCAATCACCGGACCAATATCCGTGGCGGGATCCGCAGGGTCGCCCACATGGAGTACATCCATCGCCCCGCGCAGCATTTCCAGCGTATGCTCCGCAATATCTTCTTGCAGCAGCAACAATCGCAAGGCCGAACAACGTTGGCCAGCGGATTGAAAGCCCGACACGATAACATCGCGCACAACTTGTTCGGACAAGGCCGTTGAATCGACAATCATCGCGTTCAAGCCGCCTGTTTCAGCGATCAATGGTACCAAAGGCCGTTCATCATCAGCCAACAAATTGCGGGCAATCGCCTTGGCGGTCGGGACGGAGCCTGTGAATACCACGCCTGCTATGCGTGTGTCCGCGGTAAGCGCAGCGCCGACATCGCCTGCGCCCGTCACAATCTGCAACGCGCCCTGTGGCACGCCAGCCTTATGCGCCAATTTTACCGCGAACCGACCAATAGCCGGCGTTTGCGGCGCTGGTTTCGCCACAACCGTATTGCCAGCAACCAAGGCTGCTACAACCTGACCAAGGAAAATGGCCAGCGGGAAATTCCACGGGGCAATCGCGATCCAAACACCGCGTCCTTCATGGCGCAGGACGTTGCGTTCACCCGTTGGCCCCGGCAATTCAATCGGGCGCAAGTCGTTGCGCGCGCGCGCGGCGTAATAACGGCAGAAATCAATCGCCTCGCGGACTTCAGAAAGCGCGTCGGGAATTGTTTTGCGCGCCTCTTGCACCGAAAGCGCCATCAGTTGGCTGCGGTTTTCCTCCAGTAAATCTGCCAGACGATCCAGGCAATCGGCGCGGGCCTCGACGGAGGTGCCGGACCATTCCGGATAAGCCGCAAGCGCAGCTGTCACAGCCTCCGCCGCGCCAACGTGCATGTCATCCTGCAAGTTCAATGGCTTTGCGACTGCGGCAGCTGCTTCTTGCAATATAACCGCGTCATCCAGATCAAGGCCGCTGCTGTTCAGCCGCTCTGGCTGATAAAGATCCGCTGGCGCGGCAATTGCGGGATGGCGTGTGCCACCAACCGACATGATTTTTTCCACTGGATCCGCCAGCAATTCGTCTTCGCTGATCGATTGATCCGCCAATTGATGCACAAAGCTACTGTTCGCGCCATTTTCCAACAAGCGGCGGACAAGATAAGCGAGCAAGTCGCGATGCCCGCCAACGGGTGCATAAGTGCGGCAATTATAGCCTTTCTCGCGCACGAGGCGGTCAAACAGCCCCTCCCCCATGCCGTGAAGCCGCTGAAATTCAAAATCGCGATGCCCCTCTGTCCATTGAAGAATGGTCGCAACGGTCAGGGCATTGTGCGTCGCAAAGGCCGGACGGATGTTACCCGCCGCGAGCATATCTTTGGCGCAAGCAAGATAGGACACATCGGTTGCAGCCTTGCGCGTGAACAACGGAAAGTCACGCAGGCCGCGTTCCTGCGCATGTTTGATTTCGCTATCCCAATAAGCGCCCTTCACTAAGCGGACTTGCATGATACGCGATGTGTCGCGGCCCAACGCATCGGCCCAGGCGAGAACGGGACGGGCGCGTTTGGAATAAGCTTGCACCGCCATGCCAAGCCCATCCCAGCCCGATAAAGCGGGATCGCGGGCCACGGCCTCAATGATGTCGAGGCTCATCTCCAGCCGAGCTGCTTCTTCCGCATCAACCGTCAGTTGGACCCCCAAGGATGCCGCAGAACGCGCCAGTTCGCGCACCATAGCGGCGAGTTCCGGCACGCAATTTGCGCTTTGCGCGGTTTCGTAGCGCGGATGGAGCGCGGATAATTTGACAGAGACACTATGACCGCGTGCGGGGTCGCGGCCCACGGCAGCGACTGCGGCTGCATAAGATTGAAAATAACGCTCGGCATCCGATTTGGTCCGCGCCGCCTCGCCCAGCATGTCGAAGCTCGCGGTAAAGCCGCGATTGTCTTTCGATTCCATGCGTTTCATCGCTTCATCAATGTCACGGCCCATGACAAAGACTTGCCCCATTAATCGCATGGCGGCGCCCACTGCCTGACGGACAAAGGGTTCGCCTGCTTTTGCAATCAGGCGTTTTAATGTGCTCGTGCTGTCGCCCAGAACGGCCTTACCAAGCACTAAGCCCCATGTGGCGCTATTGACCAGCATGCTCGAAGATTGCCCCGTGTGATCGCTCCAATCAGCGTCGGTCAGCTTGTCCGCAATCAAAAGATCCGCCGTCTGCGGGTCGGGCACGCGCAAAAAGGCCTCGGCTAGTGACAAGAGCGCGGTGCCCTCTTCAGTGCCAAGCCGGTATTGCTGCAAAAAAGAGTTTACCCAGCCATCGGCCTGCGCGTCTCGCAAATCATCGAGCAGGCCGCGTGCGCTGCGCACGATAGCATCGCGCATTGCCCCATCGACCGTGGCGGCGACGACCAGTGGTGCGAGCACTTCTGGTTCTGACTTGCGATGATAAGGCCGGATGGACGCGCGCGCGGATTCGAGAGATGCATTCATGCTGTCGCCTTGCCGGATAAAGCCAAAACAGACAAGTTTCAGTTGTAACGAAAAAGCCGGAGGCATTACTGCCCCCGGCTTGTGATTCGCTTTAGCAAAAGGCCGCGTCAGCAGCCTAAAGCATTACGCCGCAGCTTTTTGCTTCTTGGCGATTTCTTTTTTCACCTTGCGCGCGTTGGCCGAAAGCTTCTCGTCGGAAGTCTTCAACAACCAATTGTCGAGGCCGCCAACATGCTCAACCGAACGCAGACCATGGGTCGAAACGCGGAACTTGTAGCCTTGCTCAAGTGCGTCCGACAACAAGGTAACATTCTGCAGATTTGGCAGAAATGTGCGCTTTGTCTTGTTGTTGGCGTGGCTCACATTGTTGCCGACAAGACGGCCTTTACCGGTGAGTTCGCAGATGCGCGCCATGATATATGTCCTGTATAAAATAAGTGTATGCGGAATCACTGACCCGCGAAAGTCGCTGCCCCTAACCCTCCACGCCGAAAAGGTCAAGCCGATGTGTGGCCAAAAGCAGGAATCTGCGCTAGCAAAATAGCATGTCCCTGACCAAAGCCCGCGAAATGATGGATGAAGCGCTCAATCTTGCGCGGACGGCGGCTGTGCACGGCGAAGTGCCCGTTGGCGCGATCATCGTCAAGGACGGGGTCATTATCGGGCGCGGCGCCAATCGCCCGATGGAAAGCCACGACCCGACCGCGCATGCCGAAATCATCGCCATTAGAGAGGCAGCAGCGTTTCTAGGCAATGACCGCCTGACCGGATGCGATCTTTGGGTCACGCTGGAACCCTGCGCCATGTGTGCCGGCGCGATTGCCCATGCCCGCATTGCGCGGCTTTATTATGGCGCGGACGATGCCAAGGGCGGCGCTGTGGCGCATGGCCCCCGTTTATTTGAACAATCGACGCTACACCACAGGCCGGAGATATATGCCGGCATCGCCGCAGACGAATCCGCCGCCTTGCTCAAAAAATTCTTTGCCGAACGGCGTTAACGCAGATTTTCGTCAAAAAACGCCAGCGTTCTGGTCCATGACAATTCCGCTGCCGCTGTGTCGAAACGCGGCGTGCTGTCATTGTGAAAACCATGCTGCGTGCCGGGGTAGAAATGCACTGCAAAGCGTTTCTGGTTTGCGATCAGTGCAGCCTGATAAGGCAACCAGCCCATGTTGATACGTTCGTCCACCTCGGCATATTGGACCGGCAAAGGCGCCTTGATTGCGGGAACCTCTTCTGCGCGCGGTTGAGGGCCGTAATAAGGCACTGACGCCGCCATTTCGGGATAGGCCACCGCCAGCGCATTGCACACGCCGCCGCCGTAGCAAAATCCAACTGCGCCAACCTTGCCCGTGCTTTCGGGATGGTCGTGCAGATATTCAAAGCTGGCGAAGAAATCCTCAAGCAATTTTCTGGGGTCCAACTTCGCCTGCAAATCACGACCTGTCTCATCATTACCGGGATAGCCGCCGACTGATGACAGGCCATCTGGGCCAAGGGCGATATAACCAGCCTTAGCCAAACGCCGAACCACGTCCTCGACATAAGGATTGAGCCCACGGTTTTCGTGGATGACCAATACGGCAGGCAACTTTCCTTTTGCCTTGGTAGGCTTGGCAAGCAAGCCGTTGATGCTGCCATGGCCATCGGGACTTGGCACTGTAACGCGTGACGTGATGATCTCAGGGTCATCCGCCCGCACTTGCTGCGCCAGCGCGTAATCAGGCTTTAACTGATTGAGAATCATGAGGCCCGTAACACCCGCGGCCGCAAACTTTCCCGCCTCACGGATAAACTCTCTTTTCGTCAGCTTACCATGGACGTAGCCGTCAAAGATTTCGAGAATATAGGGGTGAAAATCGCTGGCCTTCATGCGTGTTGAACCACTGGCTGGCTTCATCCCTTATACTCCTCAATGCACAAAACGGGCGACGACGTCGCGATACGACCGGCTGACCTTCACCTGCGCGCCGGACTCCAGCACCAAAAAGCATTCGCCGTTTGTGTGCGGCTTAACCTGCCGCACCTGGTCCAGATTGACGATCGTCGAACGGTGGACCCGCTGGAACGTCCGCGGGTCGAGCCGCTTTTCCAGATCCTTCATTGTTTCGCGCAGGATCAGTGAGTTGTCGGCCGTGTAAATGCACATATAGTCGCCAGCAGCATCAATACGTTCAATGCTTTCAAC
>ENA-UOYK01000845-UOYK01000845.1-marine-metagenome-genome-assembly--contig:-NODE-845-length-10153-cov-4.226876_pt1 | contig 10153 bp, 5 predicted proteins | sample MGYA00238174_ERZ767213 | MGnify/ENA primary metagenome ERZ767213 (study PRJEB28944, sample SAMN06267167) | marine metagenome | isolation source: Columbia River Estuary | place: USA:Columbia River Estuary...
ACCGTCGACGGCAAGGGTGTGCCGATCCCGATCTTCAGGAGCTGAGCGCGCGCAGCGGCGCGGCGTGGGTGGTCACCGCGGACTCGAGGAGCTCGCCGGTGCGACGCATCGCTTCGTCGAGCGGCATCGTCGCGGGCTTGATGCCGATGAGCAGGTCGAACTGCGCGCGGAGTCCCGCCGAGTCGTCGACCGAGCCGGCGACGCCGACGATCTTCCTGCCGGCCCGGCGCGCGAGCCGGGCGACGCCGACCGGGCCTTTGCCCTGCAGGCTCTGTTCGTCGAGGCGGCCTTCGCCCGTGATGACGAGGTCGGCGGCGGCGACGCGCGCTTCCAATCCGACCTGCGCCGCGACCATGTCGAAACCGCTCACCAGACGTCCGCCGAGGAAAGCCATGAGACCGAAGCCGAGGCCGCCCGCGGCGCCGGCGCCGGGGACATCACGCGGGTCGACGCCGAGGTCGCGACGCGCGAGGTCGGCCAGGTGTTCGAGCCGTTGTTCGAACCAAGCGAAGTCGCGGACGCCTTTCTGGGGGCCGTAGACCCGGGTGGCCCCGCGGGGGCCGAGGAGGGGGTTGTCGACATCACAGGCTACGATGAGCTCGCAGGAAGGGAGGGTAGCCGGCCGGATGACCTGATTCGCTTCAAGGAGGGTCTCCAGGGTGGGGGAGAAGTCCTGGCCTTGGCGTTTGAACTGGTACCCAAGGGCGAGGGCGACCCCCAGGCCGCCGTCATTGGTGGCGCTCCCCCCGATGCCGATCAGGATGCGCTTGGCCCCCCGCCGGAGGGCGGATTTGAGGAGGATTCCAGTCCCTAAAGTGTTGGCTTTGAAAGGTTTAAGTTCGATATCTTGGACCATCGCCAAGCCGCTGGCCGCGCTCATCTCCATGACCGCGGTGGCCGAGCCAGGGACCCAGCCGAAAGGGGCCTCGATCGGCCGGCCGTGGGCGTCGCAGGTCTTTTCGCTGACCCATTCCCCCGCCAGGGCGGTCGTCATCGCCAAAGCCGTCCCTTCGCCGCCGTCGGCGATGGGGCAGAGATCGAAAATCGCCCCCGGAAACAGCCGTTCCAGGCTATTTCTAAGATGAAAAGCGGCCTTTTCGGCCGGCAGGGAGCCCTTGAATTTGTCGTTGGCGATCAGGATGCGCATCGTCCGGCGGCGAATCCTCGCCTTGGGGTAATCCCTTTACAACCCGAATGGGGAAGCGCTCTTGATTTCCAAGGGGTCGGACTTACATTATTCCGCAAGGCCAGCCCCTCCCGGCTGCTTTCCCCTAGTCATTATCCCGCTTTAAAAATACGCACATGCTGTCGCTCCGTCACACCACCCTCGCGCTCTCGCTGCTCGCCTCCGCCTTCGCGGTCGCCGCCGACGAAGCGCAGCCTTCGAAGGAAGGACTCGAGTTCTTCGAGAAGAACGTCCGCCCGATCCTCATCGATCGTTGCTACGAGTGCCACTCCGCCGAGAAGAATTCCTCGAAGGGCGGCCTCATCCTCGACTCCCGCGACGGCGCCTACAAGGGCGGCGACGAAGGTCCGGCCGTCGTCCCCGGCGACCTCGAGAAGTCCCTGCTCGTCAAGGCCGTCCAGTACACCGATCCGGAATTCGCGATGCCGCCCAAGAAGACCGGTGGCAAGCTGCCTGACGACAAGATCGCGATCCTCGAACAGTGGGTCAAGATGGGTGCGCCGATGCCGGGTGGCGGCGCCGCCAAGCTGACCGGACTCACCAGCAAGGCCCGCGAACACTGGGCTTATCAGCCCGTCAAGAAATACCCCGTGCCCGAAGTGAAGAACAAGGCCTGGGTCAAGAATCCCATCGACGCGTTCGTCCTCGCCAGGATGGAAGAGAAGGGCCTGCAGCCCAATCCGGCCGCTGGTCCCGAAGCCTTCCTCCGTCGCGTCTACTACGACCTGATCGGCCTTCCGCCCACCTCCGAGCAGGTCGACGTCTTCGTCAAGGCCTGTGACAGCGCCTCGCTCGCCGACTCGCTCGCCACCCGCACCGGTCGTCCGACCGGCAACGTCGAAGCCGTCTACGTCAAGCAGGTCGACGCGCTGCTCGCCTCCCCGCACTACGGTGAGCGCTGGGCCCGTCACTGGCTCGACACCGCGCGCTACTCCGACACGCGCGGCCTGCAGGTCGACCAGGGCGACAGCCTCTTCCGCGATTACCGCTACGCCTACGCCTGGACCTACCGCGACTACGTCATCAACGCGATGAACGAGGACAAGCCGTACGACAAGTTCGTCGTCGAGCAGCTCGCCGCCGACCGCATCCCGGAGATCTCTCCGGACGATCCCCGTCTCGCCGCCCTCGGCTTCATCACCATCGGCAAGCGCTTCGACGACATCCATGACACCATCGACGAGCGCATCGACACGACGACCAAGGCCTTCCTCGGCCTGACCGTCGCCTGCTCGCGCTGCCACGACCACAAGTTCGACCCGATCCCGATCAAGGACTACTACTCCCTGCACGGCATCTTCGCCTCGATCGTCGAGCCCCTGCACCAGACGCCTATCGCGGCCACCGGCAACACCGCCGCCGCTCGCTCCGACTTCCTCAAGCGTCTCAACCAGCTCCAGGACGAGCAGGTCGCCGGTTTCTTCCGCTACATGCGTGAGACCCGCGCCCGCTACGACCATGAGATGGCCGGCCGCCTCATGATCGCCACCATCCGCGGCGGTTCCGCCGAGGCCGGCGAGTTCTCCGACCGCTACAAGATCGACCTGCAGTCCGACACGGACTTCGCCGCCATGCGCATCCAGAAGGATTCGCCCATCACCGGTCCCTTCGCCGCCTTGGCTTCCGTGCCGCTGGTCTACTTCGCCGAGCGCGCCCCGATCGTCCTCAAGGAATACCTCGACGACCCGGAGCATCGCGTGAATCCGATCATCGCCGCCGGCCTGCGGAACATCAAACCGAAGACGATGCATGACGTGGCCGCCGCCTACCAGCGTATCTACGTCGAGAACAAGGCCGCGATCCTCGCCCATCTCAACCTCCTGGCCAAGCCGGGCGAAGAGTGGAAGAAGAGCTCGCCGGCCATCGCCGAGATGACGGGCTATCCTTGGGCCATCCCGTCCTACGACGAGATCTTCGACAATGAAGACATGATCTCCCTCTTCAGCACGCGTAAGTTCTGCCAGGACTGGCAGAACCGCCCGATCTACGGCGGCATCGGCAACCGCGAGCCCGTCGCCTATTTCCGTCACCCGCAGATCAACGAGCTGCGCCTCTCCCACCCCGGCGTCCCCGGCCACGCGATGGTCGTCCAGGATTCCGAAGGCGCGAAGGACAGCTACGTGTTCAAGCGTGGCGACAAGAACAACAAGGGTGAGATCGTGCCCCGCCAGTTCCTCGACATCCTCACGGTCGGCGAACGTCGTCCCTATGTCGACGGCAGCGGCCGCTACGAGTTCGCCCAGTCCATCATCTCCAAGGACAACCCGATCACCGCCCGCGTGGCCGTGAACCGCACCTGGACCAAGCACTTCGGCGAAGGCTTCGTGAACACGCCCGACGACCTCGGCAACATGGCCGAGACGCCCTCGCACCCCGAGTTGCTCGACTACCTCGCCACGGACTTCGTGGAGAACGGTTGGACGATGAAGCGCCTCCACCGCATGATCGTGCTCAGCAACACCTATCGCCTGGATTCCGACCCCACCGCGAACCCGCTCGTGGCCAAGAAGGGCCCGGTCGACCCGCTGAAGATCGACGCCGGCAACCGCCTCCTCTGGCGCGGCAACCTGCGTCGCCTCGACTTCGAGTCCATCCGTGACTCGATGATCCTGCTCACCGGCAAGATGACCTTCACCGTCGGCGGCCAGCCGGCGAACATCACCGACGAGCCGTTCAGCTACCGTCGCAGCCTCTACGGCTACGTCGACCGCCGTCGCCTCAGCGACACCCTCTCGCAGTTCGACTACGGCGACCCCGACCAGTCGAACACGAAGCGCAACTCGACCATCGTCCCCCAGCAGGCCCTGTTCTTCATGAACAACGCCCTGTCGGTCGACGTGGCCCGCGCCGTCGCGTCCCGCAAGGACGTCGTCAACGCGATGTCCGAGGACCAGCGCATCGTCGCGATGTTCCGTTGCATGTTCCAGCGTCGTCCGTCGACCAATGAGATCCGCGTGGCCCAGGAATTCCTGACCAAGCAGAAGATGGGCGCCGCCACCGCCAAGCTCCGTCCCGCCGCCAAGGCCGGTGAGCGCGGCAAGGCCGTGGCGCCCGTGGCCCGCACCGCCGCTCCCTCGACCAAGGGCGCCCCGGTGATGGCTCCGGACGGCGAAGAGAGCATGATGATGGCCGTGACCGGCGGAGGCGCCGAAGGCGTCCTGCGTAACGTGGGCGAGATGATCTCCCGCGAGCCGCTGACCCCGACCGAGCTCCTCGTCCACGCGCTGCTCCTCTCGAACGAGTTCATCTACGTCAACTGACGTTTTTGACAGGTTTTTAACGAGGCCGGCCTCCTTCGGGGGGTCGGCCTCTTCATTTATTGGCTCAAATCCGCATGAATTGGTTGAAACATTTCAGGCGTAGGGGAGTATTAAATACTAGCGGCATTCCCCCTGCCGCCCACTCCCTTAAAACCACCATGCCGTCCTTGTCCGTCAGTCTTCGTCTGCTCGCCCTCGTCTCCGTCGCCGGCCTCTCCGCCGCCGACGCTCCGGAGCCGAAGATGGATCCGGCCGGCCTCGAGTTCTTCGAGAAGAATATCCGCCCGATCCTGACCGAGCGTTGCTACGAATGTCACTCGAAGGAGAAGGGCGTCTCGAAGGGCGGACTGATCCTGGATTCTCGTCAGGGTATGCTGGCCGGCGGTGACCTCGGCGCGGCCGTCGTCCCCGGCGACCTCAAGAAATCTTTGCTCGTTGTCGCTGTCCATCAGGGCGATCCCGACATCTCGATGCCGCCGCGCAAGGCCGGGGCCAAACTTTCCACCACGCAGATCGGCTTGATCGAACAGTGGATCAAGATGGGCGCGCCCGCGCCGGCCGGCGCCGGCGGCGCCAAGCTCACCGGCCTGTCCGACAAGGCGCGCGCGCACTGGGCCTTCCAGCCCGTCCAGACTTACGCGGTCCCGACCAAGCTCAGCAATCCCGCCTGGTGCCAGAACGAGGTCGACGCCTTCATCTTGGCCAAGCTCGACGAGAAGGGCCTCAAGCCCAGCCCGGCCGCCGACGGCGAAGCCCTGCTGCGTCGCCTCTCCTATGACCTGATCGGCCTGCCGCCCACGAGCGTCGAGGTCGACGCCTTCTCGCGTGATTACGACTCGGCGCTCGCTTTCGACGCCATGGCCGCGCGCAAAGGCCAGCCCGTCCGCGCCGTGGCCAGCGTCGTCGAACGCACCGTCGACCGCCTGCTCGCCTCGCCCCACTACGGCGAACGCTGGGCCCGTCACTGGCTCGACACCGCCCGCTACTCCGACACCAAGGGCCTGAAGCGCAACGGCACCATCGAGACCTTCGACAGCTCCTGGACCTACCGCGATTACGTCATCGACGCCTTCAATACCGACAAGCCTTACGACCAGTTCATCATCGAGCAGCTCGCGGCCGACCGCCTGCCCGACCTCGCCAAGGATGATCCGCGCCTCGCCGCGCTCGGCTTCGTCACCGTCGGCAAGCGCTTCCAGAACAACGACGACACCATCGACGAGCGCATCGACGCCACGACCAAGGGCTTCCTCGGGCTGACCGTCTCCTGCTCGCGTTGCCACGACCACAAGTTCGACCCGATCCCGGCGGCCGACTACTACTCGCTCCACGGCATCTTCGCCTCCGTGATCGAGCCGCAGACCAACCCTGTCGTCCGCAATCCGCTGCTCGTCGGCAAGAACGCGCCGACCAACGCCTACCGCGCCGACTACGAGAAGCGACTCGCCGCGCTCATCGAAGAGACGGCCCAGGGTTACTACAAGCATCTCGTCAGCATGCAGGCGGCCTTCCACCGCGAGTTCGCTCCGCGCTCCCTGGCCGCCATGGTCGGAGGCTTCCGCAGCACCGCCGGCTTCGATATCCTCAAGAAATACGACCTCGGCGAAAGCCGCGAGCTCAGCTCCTCCTTCGCCGCCGTCATGGGCCGCCCGGACCACCCGATCACCGGACCGCTCGTCCGCCTGAAGCGCGTCGGCGCCGAGGGGTTCGCGCAGAAGGCCCCCGCCATCCTCGAAGCCGCGCTCGCCGATACGAAGGCGCCGGTCAATCCGCTCATCGCCGAAGCCCTCCGTGGCCTCAAGCCGAAGTCCCTCGACGAGGTGGCGCTCGCCTATCAGGCCGCCTTCAAGAAGCACCGCGACAAGATCCTCGCCCACGTCCAGCTGCGCAGCCAGCCCGGTCGTAAGGGCGAGAAGGACGACCCCGCCGTCGCCCAGCTGGCCGCCTTCCCCTGGCCCTTGCCGGACGTCGAGGACATCCGTTCCGTCACCATCCTCGAGCGTCTCACCGAAAGCCGTGACTTCTGCTCCTCCGGACAGGTCCCGATCAGCTCGACCTTCATCAATAACAACAAGCCGGTCCGCTACTTCAAGTTCGCGGACATCAACGCGCTCGACATCACCCACCCGGGCGGCCCCGGCACGGCGATGGTCATCACCGACGTCGAGAAGCCCCGCGACAGCAACGTCTACATCCGCGGCGACCGCAACAAGCGCGGCCCCGTGGCCCCGCGCCAGTTCCTCGAGGTCCTCGCCGGCCCGGACCGCCTGCCGTTCTACGAAGGCAGCGGCCGACGCGAGCTCGCCCTCGCCATCGCCAGCCGCACCAATCCGCTGACGGCCCGCGTGCTCGTGAACCGTCTCTGGGCGCATCACTTCGGCGCCGGCATCGTCTCCTCGCCTGACGACTTCGGCAACATGTCCGAAGCCCCCACGCATCCGGAACTGCTCGACTGGATGGCCACGACGTTCGTCGAGAGCGGCTGGTCCATCAAGAAGATGCACAAGCGCATCCTCCTCTCCGCCGCCTACCGTCAGTCCGCCAACCCCAGCACCAACGTCATGCTGACGCAGAAGTCCGGGGTGGACCCGACCAAGATCGACGGCGGCAACAAGTTCCTCTGGCACGCCAACCTGCGCCGCCTGGACTTCGAGAGCATCCGCGACTCGATGCTGCTCCTCTCCGGCAAGCTCGACCGCGCCATGGGCGGCCGCGCCGTCAACATCACCGACGAGCCTTACAGCTACCGTCGCACGATCTACGGCTTCATCGACCGCGACAAGCTCAGCGAGCTGCAGTCGCAGTTCGACTTCGCCGATCCGAACATGGCGAACTCCATGCGCAGCTCCACCATCGTGCCGCAGCAGGCGTTGTTCTTCATGAACAATCCGCTGGCCATCGAAGTCGCCCGCAACGTGAACTCCCGCGCCGAGATGGCCAAGGCCACGTCCGATGACGAGCGCATCACCCAGCTCTACCGCATCATGTACCAGCGCTCGCCCACCGTGCAGGAGCGCCAGATCGCCCGTGAGTTCGTGGCCCGCATCGCCGGTTACATCGACGAGCCGCCGGCCCAGGCTACCTCCAAGGGAGACAAGGCCTCCCGGGCCAAGGCCGAACGGGTCGCCAAGACCAAGGCCGACAAGGCCGCGGTCGCCAAGGGGCCCTCGGTTCCCGAGGTGAAGCTCGAGACCTCGGTTAAAGGCGGAAAAATCGTGAATAACACGGAAATGGTCTCCCGTAAGGAGCCCTCCAATCCCTGGGTCATGCTGGCCCAGTCCATGATTTGCTCCAACGAGTTCGTCTACCTGAATTAAATCCCCCACGCTCGAAAGAGTTGTTTTTCTACAATAGCCCCCCACAATCTCACCAACCTCACCCTCCCCATGAAAGACTCCAGCTGCGGAAATTACGTCCCCACCCCGAACTCGCGCCGCGAGTTCCTGCGCCAGACCGGCCTCGGCATGGGCACGCTCGCCTTCGGCACCATGGTCGCCGACTACCTCGTCACCGACGCCCAGGCCGAAGTGATGGCCAACCTCAAGCCCCGCAAGGCTCCGCTCGCCGCCAAGGCCAAGCATGTCATCCACATCTTCGCGGGCGGCGCTCCGTCGCACCTCGACACCTTCGATCCGAAGCCGAAGATGAAGGAACTCGCCGACATGTCGGCCGCCGGCATGAACGGCGTCCTCTTCCCGACTCCGTTCGAATTCAAGAAGTCCGGTAAGTCCGGCCTCGAGATCTCCGAGATCTTCCCGAAGCTCCAGGGCGTGGCTGACGACATGTGCGTCATCCGCTCGCTGCACCAGGGCATCCCGGCCCACGGCCCGGCCGCCAAGCTGATGCACACCGGCTCGGCGATCCTCTCCAAGCCTTCCCTCGGCTCCTGGGTCCTTTACGGTCTGGGCACCGAAAGCCAGGACCTCCCGGGCTTCGTCTCCCTCGGCGGCAGCTCCGACGCCCGCGCTTCGGCCTTCCTCCCGTCCCTCTACCAGGGCGCCAACACCTCCTTCCGCCCCGGTGCTCCGGCGAACAAGATCATCGCCAACCTCCAGAGCGAGTTCACCACGCAGGACGCGCAGCGCAAGCAGCTCGACCTCGTCCGTCAGCTCAACGAGCGCCACATGCAGACCGTCCAGAAGGACGAACAGCTCGAAGCCCGCATCGAATCCTTCGAGCTCGCCTTCCGCATGCAGACCGCGGCCACCGACGCCTTCGATATCTCCAAGGAGTCTGAGAAGACCCGCGAGATGTACGGCAAGACCGACCTCGGCGCCAAGCTCCTCTGCGCCCGTCGCCTCGTCGAGCGCGGCGTCCGTTTCGTCCAGGTCGACGCCGGCGGCTGGGACCACCACACCAACCTCTTCACCTCGATCGCCGGCAAGGCCGAAGCCATCGACGGACCGGCCGCGGCCCTCATCGCCGACCTCAAGCAGCGCGGTCTCCTCGACCAGACCCTGATCATCTGGGGCGGAGAATTCGGCCGCACCCCGACCACCGCTGGCCGCGTCAACCAGGCTTCTGGTCGCGACCACCACTCCAAGGCTTTCTGCTGCTGGATGGCCGGCGGCGGCGTCAAGGGCGGCATGCACTACGGCGAGACCGACGAAATCGGCTCCCAGGTCGCCGCTGACGGCGTCGACGTGCACGACCTCCACGCCACCATCCTCCGCCTCCTCGGCTTCGATCACACCAAGCTCACCTACCGCTACAACGGTCGTGACTTCCGCCTCACCGACAACTTCGGCAAGGCGGTCGAGAAGATCATCGCCTAAGGGACTCCGGTCCTCTGAGCGAAGGGCGGGCGTCGTAAGGCGCCCGCCCTTCCTGTTTTCAGGGGTCCGCGGCGCTTGCGTTCCCTCATTCTCGCTTTCTAATAGAGTCATCCCCATGAGATTCTCCGCGTTGCTCGTCGCTGGTCTGCTGTGCTCGGCCTTCGTTTCGGCCGCGCCGAAGAAGGAAGACGCCCGTAAGGAGCCCGCCAAGCCGGAGCCGAAGCCTTCCGCCGTGATCAAGGCGGATCCGCGGACGGGCGAGAACCCGCGGGCCGGCGTCAAGGGCGCCGACGCCTTGGGCCGGACGCAGACCCGTTACGACAATGGCGTCACGGCGGTGAAGACGCCGGACCCCTACGGAGGCTCGACCACGCGCTACAGCAACGGCATCACGGCCACGACCCGGCCCGACCCGTTCGGTGGCTCGACGACACGTTACAGCAACGGCGTCGCCGCCACGACGCGTCCGGATCCGTTCGGTGGTTCGACCACGACGTTCAGCGACGGCACCCGGGCCACGACCCGTAAGGATCCGTTCGGCAACCAGGTCACGACCTATTCGGACGGACGGCAGGAGGTCCTGCGTCCGGATCCGTTCGCGCCGAAGAAGTCCGCTGACGAGCGGAAATAAAACCCGGCCTCGGCACAGGGCGCTTGAAACCGCCCTTCGCTCGGTCAATCTGAAGCTTCCACCCCATGAAGCGTCATCTCCACCTGTGGGCCGCCTTGGCCGCCCTCGTCCTCGCGCTCCCGGCCGTCGCCGCGGAGGCCTTCACCGCCGGTCCTGGCTGGCTGGAATTCCCCGCCGGCAAGGGTCCGGGCGCCGGCAAGCACGTCGTGCTGCTCTCGGGCGATGAAGAGTATCGCTCCGAAGAGTCGATGCCGATGCTCGCCCGCATCCTGTCCGAGCGCCACGGCTTCAAGTGCACCGT
>ENA-UOYK01000851-UOYK01000851.1-marine-metagenome-genome-assembly--contig:-NODE-851-length-10115-cov-3.780235_pt1 | contig 10115 bp, 10 predicted proteins | sample MGYA00238174_ERZ767213 | MGnify/ENA primary metagenome ERZ767213 (study PRJEB28944, sample SAMN06267167) | marine metagenome | isolation source: Columbia River Estuary | place: USA:Columbia River Estuary...
TCTTGAGTTGCGCGCAACAGACGCGCCAGGTTTCTGGGAGCAAAACGGATACAACATGTACGGAGATCCGTTTTTAGAACAGCGTTTTTGGGGCGACTAAAACTAGATAGTTGTTGCGCAAAACGTGTCGCCCTGTGGGAGCGACGCAGACAACTCGGGTGATGTGTCACCGTAAATTGCGGTGAGCATTCCCTTGACCATTCCGCGGTCGACTGCACAAATAACTGGATGCTCGATTGCAACATCTCCGAATGGGCAGTGGTTGTTGACAATGCGCAACTGATTGTTGCGTTGATCGGTGTGCGCGGCAAAACCATGCGCAGTGAGTGCGTCGGCTACAGCTTGTAGCGCCGAGCGGAGCGATCGGTGTCCGGCGGAGATGTCATCGCCTTTAAAACCTGCAGCCATCGCTGCGCCGTATTGCTGGCCAACTTGTTCGGCCATGATCTCAGCATCTTTGGTTGGCAGCAGTGCAAGTGCTTTGCCCAAGAGTGAAAGAACTAAGTCTTCGCTGCGCACGGGAAACGTAAACTCGGCACCGTCGCCAACAATGCGGTAGCGCTTCGAAGGACGACCAGCACCGCCGCCTTCAACGCGGTCGACGGCAACTTCGAGGTATCCGCCAGCAGCAAGCTTGTCGAGATGGTGACGTGCGACGTTTGGGTGCACATCAAACTTGGCTGCAACTTGGGCTGCTGTTACACCTGTCTCATAGTCACGCGCAAAAAGGTAAACGGCACGACGCGTTGGGTCACCAAAAGCAGATGTGATCGCCGACACGGTCGCGGTGAATGAACCCGACGTGTGATTAGCCGATTTGCTTGGCACACAGGTATTGTACCTATGGCCGTAGTGCAAATTATGTTGCGCAACTTATTGGAGTCAAATGTCAGCATCACAACCCACCATTGACCAACTGATCGACGCCTTGCGCCCTGTGCAGGACCCAGAGCTACACCGGTCCATTGTGGACTTGGGCATGGTGCGCGATGTTGTCATCGACAAAAAGGGCACCGTTGGGCTCACAGTGGTACTCACCATTGCGGGCTGCCCATTGCGCAACGAGATTCAGACTCGTGTCAACACTGCACTGCGCGCACTTGATGGCGTGAGTGATGTCAATCTCAATTTCGGTGTGATGAACGATGACGAGCGAGCAGCAGTGCGTCAGATGCTCAATGGAAACCCTGGAGCAACCGCGGGTTCTGCTCCGGCTCAAGGCCACGCAGAGGGTCGCACGATTTCATTTGCACAGCCGGGCTCAAAGACGCGACCAATTTTGATTTCGTCGGGCAAGGGAGGCGTTGGTAAGAGCAGCGTCACTACAAACATCGCTGTTGCAATGGCCGCACTCGGGTACAAAGTCGGCATTGTTGATGCCGACATTTACGGTTACTCAATTCCACGCATGCTCGGCACCGACCGAGATCCAGTTGTGATCGACAACATGTTGTTGCCACCAGAGGCATGGGGTGTGCGTTGCATCTCCATTGGGTATTTTGTTCCTGAAGGCCAGGCAGTTGTGTGGCGCGGACCAATGTTGCACAAAGCACTCGAGCAGTTTTTGACCGACGTGTATTGGGATGAACCAGACTTCTTGTTTATTGACATGCCACCGGGCACGGGCGACATTGCGTTGAGCTTGAGCCAATACTTACCACGAGCAGAAGTACTCGTGGTCACAACGCCACAAGAAGCCGCACAAAAAGTAGCGCGACTGTCAGCAGCAATGGCAGTCAAGGTCAATTTGCCAGTGCGTGGCATTATCGAAAACATGTCGTGGTTTACGGGCGACGACGGCAAGCGTTATGAACTCTTTGGCAAAGGTGGCGGACAAATCTTGGCCGACGAACTCAATGTTCCATTGCTCGCTCAAATTCCACTGCTCAATGCATTGCGCGAAGGTGGCGATGATGGTCATCCAATTGCAGCAGTGGCACCAGACAGCGAAGTCGGAAAGGCGTTCTTTGCGATTGCTAAGTACATCGCAGAAGACATGAAGCCGAAGAAGATTTTCAGTGCAGCACTGAAAGTGAATTAGACTCTCTTCTTATGGAAATTCGCATCGGCATCATCCAGTCAGTTCGTGAAATCACTCTTGAAATTGATGACGAAAAGGCACAGGCCAAGTTCAAAGCTGCATCTGAGGCTGCGCTTGCCGGCAAGACCGAGACGTTGACTGTTGTCGACAGTCGTGGACGCGAAATCATGGTGGCTGCCAGCAAGATCGCCTATGTCGAATTTGGTGCTCCTGAGGGTGCACGCAAAATGGGTTTTGGTAGCTGACACTTTCGTTTGACTGAAGTGCGACAGAATAAGACTGTCCTATGCCAACCCTGATCGAACTAGCCCACGAACACACAGAGCTCGAGCAGGGCGCAGTTGAGCATCTTGCCGCATTGGTCTCCGAATGGGGAATGCTGGCCGACTTTTGTTTTGCCGACATGTTGCTCTACATACCAGTTGACAAAGATCGCTGGCTCATCAGCGCCCAAGTGCGTGCGGCAACTGGTCAGACTCTGTATCACTCTGACTATGTAGATACGTGGGCGAGTGACACCGAGCGAATTTTGCTCGACAAGTGCATCAAGTCAGACGGAACGGTGCAGGGTGAGATTTTCGTGCAAGCCATCAATGGTTCGGCCAACATGCTCGCAATTCCAGTGCGTTACGAAGGACGCATCATCGCAGTGTTGTCGCGTGAATGGGTTGTCGACAATGCGCGTCGACCAGGGCAACTTGAAACTACATATGCCGAGATTTTTTCGAAACTCGCAGAGATGGTGGGGCAAGGTTTGTTTCCATTTGAGGGCAGGGTGGCCGACGCGAGTGTTGCCCCACGAGTGGGTGACGGCGTGATTGTGCTGGACGCTGCAACGCGCGTGCGGTACGCATCGCCAAACGCGGTGTCTGCTTTGCATCGAGTTGGTGTGAGTGCCAATGCGATCGGGCAAACACTTGCCGAACTTGGAGTGGCAGAGACCGCAGCACGCAATGCGTACGAGCGCAAAGAGCCAGTGATTGAGGAGATTGAGCAAACGACAGAGGTGACGCTGCTCACGCGCAGCATTCCGCTGTTGCGACAAGGCGGTGTTGATGTTGATGGTGATGTCGAAGTAACCGGTGGCGTGTTGTTGTTGCGCGACGTTTCCGAGCTGCGTCGTCGTGACCGATTGTTGCTGACTAAAGATGCAACAATTCGCGAGATTCACCACCGAGTAAAAAACAACCTGCAGACGATTTCTTCGTTGTTGCGATTGCAGGGGCGTCGGCTCACATCGCCAGAGGCCAAAGAGGCAATAGCCGAATCTGTGCGTCGTATTCGCACGATTGCGCTCGTACACGAGACGCTTTCTCGCGAACCTGGTGAAGACATCTCATTTATCGAGATCGTGCGGCCACTGATGCGCTTGGTTGAAGAAGGTTTGCAATCAGCCGATCGTCCAGTGACATTTCAGGCAAAGGGCGATGGTGGGCGACTGCCGGCGACTATTGCAACACCCTTGTCGGTTGTGATTCTTGAGTTGTTGCAGAACGCAGTTGATCACGGTTTTCCAGAGGGCAGTGCAGGCGGCGCAGTGATGGTTGTTCTTTCACACGATGAAGACGAATTGCACATTCAGGTTGTCAATAACGGCATCGTGCTCAGCCCAGACTTCGACTTTGCCAAGGCAACCGGGTTGGGGCTTTCCATCGTGCGCACGCTTGTCACTACAGAACTCGCTGGCACTATCGAGATGCGAGCTGCAGTGAAGGCTGACGGTGTTTCAAGCGGAGTAGCGATGACCAAAGATGGTCAGGGCACAGTGGTCGATCTGCGCTTGCCGGTTTCAGCAAGAAATTAAGACGGTTACTGAAGATTTGGCTTAGGCAGTTGCGCGGGCTGCGCGACGCTCTGCAGCCATTTTGCGGCGCACATCGCGACGCTCGTCTTCTGACAAACCACCCCAGATGCCACAGTCTTGATTGGTCTCGATTGCAAACTCGAGGCACTCGCGCTTGACGGTGCACTCACAACAAACATTCTTTGCTTCACTGATCTGCAAGAGGGCTTGGCCAGTTGTGCCAATTGGGAAGAACAATTCTGGATCGGTGTCTCGACAAAGTGCTTCATTGCGCCACGAGTAATCAGCGGATCCGAGAGCAAGACTGGTAGCAAGTATTGACAAGTTGATCACCTGTGATTTCGTTGAGTAGGCCAGTAAGACGTTGTCACGATAGGCAGGGCGGAGGGCAATTTCAAGAGTCTTGGCAATTATTTTTTATTTTTATTTGTACTTGTATTTTGTGTTCGTGGCTGTACCCTGCCGTCGTGGTGGGTATTTATTGGAAGCCCTATGAGTCGTTAGGCGCACCTCAAGTTCTTGCGCATCGCGGAGCATCTGCGGTCGAAGTTGAAAATACATTGTTGGCATTTCGCCGAGCAAAAGCAATGGGCTCGCACGCTGTAGAGCTCGATGTTCGATTATGTAAGAGCGGCGAGATGATTGTGCATCACAATCCGGTGCTCAGCGACGGCCGTCAAATCAATTTGCTCAATAAAGATGAGTTGCCAAGCCACGTGTGCTCGCTTGAAGAAGCATTGGATGCGTGTGAAGGCATGTGGGTCAATATTGAAATCAAAAATGATGAAAGTGAGCCAGACTTTGATCCAGCCGAAATATTGGCAGGCAAGATGGTCGCGATGCTGCGCGGTCGTGGCGCACCAAATCAGTGGCTGATCTCGTCATTTAGGCGCGAAACCATCGACGCTGTGCATGTGTTGTGGCCAGAGTTGCCAACCGCATGGTTGACCACGACAGTTGATGATGCGCAAGCCGAGAATGTGGCTGCAGACCTGCGAGCAAGCGGGCACAGTGCCCTTCACCCATCTGTGAGAAGACTTACCCGGCATGTGATCGACACGATGCACCTGCATGGTCTGAGTGTCAACACGTGGACGATTGATGATCCTGTGCGAATGGCCGAACTACTTGAATGGGGTATCGACGGCTTGTGCACCAACAAGCCCGACGTGGCGCTCGAAGTAATCGCTAAAAGTCGCTAGTTAGAAATCGATAGTTGGTCGCACGAGCAATAGCGCCGCAGGGCAGTGCTCAATCTCAAGCGAAGTTGTCTCACCTAAGTAGTCGCCGTCGAGTTGGTACGGAAACGGTGCGGGGAAACTCAAGGAAACCTTGTCGACATCGGTTGCAACATCAATGCCCGACGAGGTGTGCACGCCTTCGCCGCGCAATGCGCTGTACATCGCCCGCATCAAGAGCGGTGTTGTCATCTTGCGAAACGTGACAACCGTGAGTTTCTTTTCGAGCGCAGCAGCAGGCGCCAAGTTGATTGCGTGCTTGCCAACATAGGTGTAGGGGGTGGTGTTGAGCACCACGGTAAAGAACGCGTTGGGAATATGTCGGCCATCAATGTCGAGAGTGAAGTGCGGGTACTTGCGGTTGTACGAAACAAACCACGCCTGCATTGCGGCATACGCAAACAAAGGCTGACCAACAAGACGCTTGAGCGATGACCTTCGCTCCACTTGCTCGACAACTGCTGCGTCGTATCCGATACCAGCGTGAAAGCAAAAGTAGCGACCATTTGCTTTGCCAAGACTGACGCGTTCAATCTCGTTGCGTTCCATGCCGGCAGTGAGTTGAGTTAGTGCGACCATTGGTTCGTTGGCGATGCCAAGTGAGCGCACAAACACATTGGTTGATCCGCCCGGCAGCATGGCAAGCGCGGTGTCGCTGCCAGCCAAACCGGTGGCAACTTCGTTCAAGGTGCCGTCGCCACCAAAGGCAACCACACAGTCGAGGCCACGGGCAGCAGCGTCTTGGGCAAAACGGGTGGCATGTCCTCGCTCGTTGGTTTCCACCACCTGCACGTCGTGGTTTTTGGCCAGGTGCTGGTGCACAAGCACCGTGTTGCGGGGCGTTACCGAGGAGGCAAACGAGTTGACAATCAGCAGAATACGCAAGGGATAAATTTTACCGCCGCCTACTGGTAACTCGTGTCACAGACATATATTCCATGGTTTCGGGTTGGGTAAAAGCCTTACGCATCGGTAACAATGGAGGCATGAATATCGTCGTATGCGTCAAGCAAATTCCCGACCCAGCCACCCCAGGTGCTCTCGATAGCGCCACCAACGCACTCAAGCGTGACGGCAAACTCATCTTGGATGAGTCTGATGGTTACGGCGTCGAGATGGCGTTGCAACTTGTGACTACTGCAGGCAGTGGCGAAGTGAGTGTTGTGTCGATGGCGCCGAACGGCGAAATGTCCGGCATGCGCACTGCACTTGCAATGGGCGCAGTCAAGGGTGTGCTCGTGAGCGATCCAGCTCTTGCTGGTTCCGATGCGTTGACAACAGCAAAAGTTCTTGCAGCAGCAATTCAGAAGATGGGCCCTGTCGACTTGATCATCGGTGCAACCGAATCATCAGACGGATACACCGGCACAGTGCCAGAACAAATTGCAGAGTTGCTCGGCATGCCATCAATTACGTTTGCGAAAAAAGTTGAAGTCTCTGGCACAACCTTGAAGGTTGATCGACAGAGCGAAGCAGGTTACGACGAAGTCGAGTGTCAACTGCCTGCACTCATCAGCGTTACCGCTGGTGTAGTCGAGCCGCGTTACCCAAGCTTCAAAGGCATCATGGCTGCAAAGTCAAAGCCAGTAGAAACTTTTACCGCATCTGATCTTGGTGTCACCGCAACTGGTTGGGCAGGAGCTGGACAAAAGATTGTTTCGGTTACACAAGCCGAAGCACGTCAAGCCGGTGAAGTCGTTGAAGACGACGGCACAGCATTTGAAAAGATCGTCACATATCTCGAAAACCTGAAAGTGATCTGAGGACAACATCATGACAATCAACAACATTTGGGTATTCGCACAAGCCAACGGTGATGTGCCAACAACCGGCACACTCGAGTTGCTTGCAAAGGCACGCTCGATCGGTGCATCAGTGACTGCATTCGTGGGTGGCGATGCAACAGCAATTGCTGGTGCTCTCGGCGAGCACGGCGCAACAAAGGTGTATGCAACCGGAGACTTGGCTGGCAAATTGTCGGGCCCTGCAGTTTCGGGCGCAATGAAAGCCGTTATCGACGGTGGCGACATGCCAAACGTGATCATGTTTCCGCAAAACTACGAAGGCCGTGACATCATGTCGCGCTTGTCGGTCAAACTTGATCGCACAGTGCTCACCAACAACACCGACATTGCAGAGTCTGCAGACGGCGTGATTGCAACAACACCAATTTTTGGTGGCAACTCACTCGTAGCCACAGCGTTCACTGGAAGCGGCCCACACTTGGTGTCGTTCCGTCCAAAGAGTTTCGTTGCCGAGTCAGCGGGCGGTGCAGCAGCACCGGTTGTTGCCGCACCAATTCCAGATCTTGGCATTGCAGGCAGCGCAAAAGTCTTGGCAGTGCATGTCGAGGCAAGCAGTGGTCCAAAACTTGACGAAGCAGCAATCGTTGTTTCTGGTGGTCGTGGCTTGGGCGAAGCAGGCAAGTACACACTTGTTGAAGAGCTCGCAACATTGCTCAAGGGTGCACCTGGTGCATCACGCGCAATCGTCGACGCCGGCTGGGTTCCTTACAGCTACCAAGTCGGTCAGACCGGCAAGGTTGTAAAGCCAACTGTGTACATCGCAGCAGGCATCTCGGGTGCAACACAGCACATGGTGGGCATGAAGGGTTCAAAGAACATCATTGCCATCAACAAGGACAAAGAAGCACCGATCTTCGGTGTTGCAGACCTTGGCATCGTGGGCGACGTGCACAAAGTGTTGCCACAGCTCATCGAGCTGCTCAAATCACGCGGCTAATTACTTTCGCTTTTTAGCGGGCTTCGATTTTTTTCGAGCTGGCTCGGGTATTCCGAGTGTCATACATATAGAGCGTTTTGCAATGACGTCCCACTCGTCGCCAAGTGGGTGGTTGCCATTCATCTCTATGAGGCGGCGTGAGTTGACCATTCCGACAAGCCAGGCAGCAAACATCTCGCAATTGAAGTCGTCTCGAACCCAGCCCTTGGTCTGGGCATAGCGCAGAGCTTCGCCAACAACCACGTTGGATTCGTCCTGTACTCGGGCCAACTCTTTTGAGAGGTCTGGGCGATTGACCGCATTGCCGAGCACGTTGAGGCGGACGTTTCGAATTGCTCGCCGTTCATAAGAGAACATTGTTGTCAAAAACTGATGCGCAAGTTTGACGAATTGGGCTTTGTTTTTGCACTGGTGGATTGCGGTAGAAAAAGCATTACCCAACTGGAGTTGTCCGCGCGAAAAACGATATGCCTGAGCCGCGTCAATGAGGCCTTCACGGCTGCCGAAGAAGTGATAAATCGATGGGGCAGTGATGTTGCACGACTTCGTGAGATCCCGTATACGTACAGCACCTTCACCGCCTTTATCGATTGCCGCAGCAGTTGCCTTGAGCAATCGTTCGCGAGTGTTGTTTATTTCAGCCACAAACAAATCTTAGTTAAAAATTTTTAGTTGGAGGAATAGTTGAACTTCCTCTAATAATGTTAGAAACTCATGAGCGAATACAAATCCTCGAGTAATTCAGGTATCAGAGGCTCTTTCAGAAGTTGGATGCGCGGTGGCGGCATGCGCCCCGTTGTAGCGATTGCACTTCTTATCGCGTTGATCTTTGTGCCGAATGCGCGTACTGAGTCAAATATTGCGCTTGCATCCAATGCGGACCAACCGCGGTATGTGGATATGTTGTGCGACAACTGGGGCATTGTTTTTTACCTCACAGCCCCAACTCAGACGTCACCTACTGTCACTAATTATGAGTACGCGTATTCAACAACCCAAATAAGTTCGGAGCCACCGGATTCATCGTTTAGAGCACTAAGTCCGGCCGACGCAACGAGTCCTGTCGAAGTCAGTTGGGACACCTTGGGATTACCAAACGGTGTCCTACATTATTTTTACCTTCGCGCAGTTTTCAACACTAGTCCCGTAACCAAAAGTTTGAGTTGGTGGACGATCGTCGACGGTGGAACAACTTCAACCAGAAACGCTGGTTGCACGGTGAGTGGTTCGAGCGCAGCGGAGACTGTTCCATATAAACCTATTTCGCTAGTTGCGACCGCGGGTAGCGGTTCGGCATCTATCGCATTCACTCAAGTGAGTCCAGGGACCCGGCAAGGGGTGACGAATTACAAATATTCGCTAGATGGTGTCAATTACACGGCGCTAAGTCCAGCCGATGCATCTTCACCGGTGACAATTCCAAGCCTGACACCAGGGGTTACCTACACGATCTATTTGAAAGCAGTGAACTCTGTTGGCGACTCCGTTGCATCTTCGAGTGTAAACGTTGTGCCCGTTTCTGGACCACCAACTGTCACAAGCATTTCGCCAACTTCTGGCACAACTGCAGGCGGCACTTCGGTCACTATTACTGGTACCAACTTTGTTGCGGGAGCAACTGTCACTATCGGTGGAAGTTCATGTACATCGGTAGTCGTCGTCTCGTCAACTTCGATTACTTGCACAACCCCAGCAGGAACCGCAGGTGCGCAAAATGTTGTCGTTGCAACCGGCGTGAGCCCAAATGCCACGCTGGCAGGAGGGTTCACGTATGTCGCTCCACCATCAGCGCCTGCAACTCCGGATCTGGCGACAGCATCTGACTCTGGTTCGTCTTCGACCGATGACATTACGTCGGACAACACACCGACGATTTCTGTTGGTAGTGCAACGAACGGCAACACAGTGACTGTCACTGCCACAAAGTCGGGGCAAACAAACGTGACCTGCACGTTTACGGCGACGGCACAAACTGGGTGCGATCTCGGAACTTTGGTTGATGGAATTTGGTCGGTTACTGCAAAACAAACTAATAGCGGTATTGACTCGGCAGCGACATCGGCATTGAGCATCACGGTCGATGCAACGCGTCCAACCGTGACTTCATTTTCTTCAACGAAGTCAAATGGCACATATGGAATAGGAACGACAGTCAATATCACGGCAACTCTGAGTGAGGCAGTTGCCGATGGTGCGTCAATCACCGTCACGCTTGATACGGGTGACACAGTGGTGCTGACTAAGGCGACTTCAACGACACTGACTGGCGTCTACACGGTTGGCACGGGGG
>ENA-UOYK01000860-UOYK01000860.1-marine-metagenome-genome-assembly--contig:-NODE-860-length-10050-cov-4.194826_pt1 | contig 10050 bp, 2 predicted proteins | sample MGYA00238174_ERZ767213 | MGnify/ENA primary metagenome ERZ767213 (study PRJEB28944, sample SAMN06267167) | marine metagenome | isolation source: Columbia River Estuary | place: USA:Columbia River Estuary...
GTCGAAAATTCGAAAGTTGTACGATTTATATGTTTAATCGAATAATAATTTAATTGTAATTCTGCGTGCAAAATTTCGGGAAAATAGAATTCGAAATTTTGCGCGCGGAAAAAAAGTTATATAAGGTAGAAATTCCGGGAAAAGGTTGTCAGTTGTAGTTTATAAGTTTACGAATAAAGTTCTTCGAAAAAGCGAAGGAAGGTATTCTTTGGTGAATCTTTTAAAGGTGGTTTACCCTTATTTAGTACAATTGATCAGGGATCGCGGTCAGTACGAACATGGCGAACCAACGTAAGACTGTTTTGAACCCACAGAGCTGGCTGGAAATAATCGACGAGGAGTCCGGATCGAAGGAGTACTTGGAAGTGGAGGACCTTTCCCAAGGAAACAAAGAAGAAGGATTGCCAGTCGATGAATCTAGCGGAGTTTCCGAGACAACCGACCAAATGTCGGATATCTCGGAGAACATTATCGACAAAGATAGACTCTCAGAGGAGTACTTGGACGTGGACAACCTTTCCCAAGGAAACATAGAGGGGCTCTTAGTCGACAAGACAAAGGTTAGTTCCTCCGAAACAACCAGCAGATCGCTGGATAACTCGGAAGGAAATAGGAATGGAAGAAAGCAAAAAGAGCCTTTCGCGGCAACCGACATATCGTCGGATAAGGCGGGAGGCCGGAAAAGCAGAAGGAGAAAACGGAGGAAGCCTTTTGAAATAAGCGACAGATCGTCGGATAATTCAAGAGGCTTTAACAGAATCGACAAGGAGCTGGGCAAGTCTGTCGAAATAACCGACAAAGCGTCGGATAAATCGAGAGACAAAAATGGCCACGGATTAAAGCAAGATGAGCGACCGGAAATGATTGACAGAAAAGAGCTCGGATTAATGACTAATCCGATACAGAGCTCCCAGGATCAGGCCTTCGAAAAATTTCTAGGAAAGTACGAGCTCCCTTGCTTAAAGGAACGATCTCGGACAACCGACTATTCGTCGGATACTACGAGATTAACGGATTATCACGGGGATATGATTACGTCTATATGTCAAGCTCTCCGGTCAATCGACTCATCGTCGGATAACAGGAGAGTTAGACCGGAAGATCGGCAAAGCGAAATTTCTCGGACGACCGACTATTTGTCGGATATTACGAGAAAAAAGAGCGATCGCGATGATATGAACACAGCTAAGCGGGGAATTCTCCGGTCAACCGACTCATCATCGGATAACAGGAGATTTAGATCAGACGAGTTTCCAAACGAGAATTCCCGCACAGCCGACAAGGCGTCGGATATCACGAGAAATAACTATAACCACGAAGTCGGTTACAGTAGAGATTCTTTCAGGACAACCGATTTGTCGTCGGATAAGCTGAGAACTAGACCCGGCAACCTTCAAGAGGAAGCTTCTCGGACAACCGACAAGACGTCGGATAATACGAGAAGGAACTGTTATAACCACGAGGCCGGATATACACGAGATTCTTTCAGGACAACCGATTTGTCGTCGGATAAGCCGGGAACTAGAGCTGATGAATTTCAAGATGAATCTTCGTGGACAACCGACAAGACGTCGGATAACCCAAGATTCAGATATGAAGTTCGTCGAGGAGAGCTTTTCGAGCCCGATTCCGGACACAGACAAGACACTCGCCGAACAGCCGACTTGTCGTCGGATAGACTGGGAGCCAGACCTGACAGCGCCAGAGTAAAGGGGGAAGACGAACTTCGACGAGGCGATTTCCGGACAACCGATTTATCGTCGGATAACCCAAGATTCAGAGATGAAGTTCGTCGAGGAGAGCCCTTTGAGACAGCCGACAGATCGTCGGATAACTCAAAGCCTAGAGAGGACAAATGGCTTTTCTACCGTCCGGCGGCGGAGTTTAGGGAAAAGAAAGAAGATCGCATTATCCAGCAAGCTCGTCCGGAGAGGGTGCGATCGAGCCGAGGTATCTCAAATACTCCAGGAAGCCATGACGAGGAACGAATCTTCCGCGGAGATGATATTTTCGACTTTGACTCCTACTCTTCAGCAGGTCCGAGAGAATATTATGAAGCTTTCCCGAGCCCGTGGAATGAGCCTCCCCGCACGGGAAGTGATGGAAGGAAGGAGGAAGATGTGGTGAAATTGGTAACTAAGCCGTTTTTTCATCAGTTCAAGGGCGAGAACACAGAGGAGTATTACGAATGGCGCTCGGCGTTTATCACATATATACACCGGAGCAAGTCGAACGTTCAAGCAAAGGTTCTAGCTTTGTCAATGGCACTAAGCGACAACATAAAGCGTCAATTGGGATCTGCAGTGAGTTTCACGGCTAGAGGATATTTCGAGACGGTGACGTCACTGGAAAGAAAGTTTGGAGGAAGCAAGAGACTGCTCAGAAGCTCGCTGGAAAAGGTCCGGGGACTCGGCGTTATGCATGTCAACAGAATTGTGGATATAGAAAGATATGTGCAAGCCATCAACACATACTTTGTCCGTCTCAGCGAAGCGGGTTTGGCCGAGGAAAGATACACTCAATCGGTATTAAAAGACGTTCTGGAGCCATTGCCTTGGGAGTACTCCAGCCAATATTACGAGTTCTTAGAAACAACCGGAGAAGATGAATCGGCTGTAACGGTGCTGACATGGGCTAAGAGGAAATTAGAGCGGCTGAGAAAAGTTTATGAGAATCAAGCTACTAGGCCAAGACAAGGCTCACCTCAAAAGCGAGGAAGAAACACAGGAGGCATTAGGCATCAAGCCAACACCAATCTGGCAGTAGAATCAGAGGACGATGACGAAGAAGAAACGATCGATGGGGGGAAAGATGGATGCGAGCTAAATGAGGAGGAACAATGGATATTTCTTATCAATGAAAAGAAGAGTGTGGATGAACGATGCGTGCTCTGTTCGACTCCAGAGAAAAAAGCAGATCATCAGAACGTTGAATGCGAGGTTATGAAGGCGATTCCGGTGGAAGCCAGAAAGGTAATTTTTGCAAAATTCCGTTTATGCTTTCGTTGCGGATCCGTGGAACATCAATCAAAGGATTGCAAAGCTAAAGGATGCGAAAAATGCCAAGGAAATCATCATACGCTGTTACATCACCAACGCCGAACGCAAGCTTACACTGTGCAGGAAACGACCTCGGACAAAACCTCATTGATGACGATTCCCGTAAGAGTGGATAATCCCGAAAAGAAAGATTCAGTCGTCCACATTAACTGTCTGTTGGATAGCGGAAGTCAATTGAGTCTCCTGTCAACCAGAGTGGCTAAAAAGATCAAGCTGAAGGGATACCCAACGCCTTTGAGCCTATTTGGAGCGGGAGGAAAGATGACGAATTACAATTCAATCGTTGGGGAAATAAGGGTGAGCAGCATGGATGGAAAGACAAAGCAGAGAGTTAAAGTTCAAATAATCGACAGTCCGGCGGGAGGCCACAAGGTGGTAAATTGGAAAGAGCAGGGGTCGCAGTTCAGTTTCATGGACGGCATTGAATTCCCCGAGATGGCCGAGGACGGTCAAGTCGACTTGATCATCGGATGCCAAAATCCGGACCTCCTGCGGATAATTGAGACGAGCTCGTCCGCAGATGGAAAAACCTGCTGCGTGAGAACGCCATTGGGATGGAGTGCCATAGGAGCCAGCGTGGCTAATAAAGAGAGGTTGAGCTATGGAAAGAGACTGAATGCTACGGCAGGGTTTATTCAAAGCCAAGGTGGATTTTTTGAGGGAAGTCTTCCGGGAGAGTGGTTTGAAGCGATTGATTTCTGCGAAAAACCGTTGCTAAAGGACGGCAACCCGGAGATTGTTCTCAGAGACGTAACCAATGACACGGCGTTAGACGCAGCCGAGGTGGGGGAGGTCGTATTAAATTGCGCAAGAGGTTCGACGTCGACATCTGAAAACAAGGTCCAGTTCCCGGAAGTATCGGAGAAGGGAAATAGAAATGAACGGAGCTACAAAGAAATCCAAATCAGCGAAGAGTCCGAAGAAGAGAGGCTTTTAAAGCAAATAGAGACCTTGTTGAAAAGCCAATGGGAGGTGGAGAATCAGGGAGAAAGCCAAGCAATGAGCAAGGAGGATGAATATTCCGTGAGACAAATGGAAAGTTCCCGAGTGAAGCGAGGAGAAAAATATGAGATGTCTTGCTTGTGGAAGAAAGGATGCCCTTCCCTGACTAGCAATCTCAAATACGCTTTAAGTCGCCTGGATAGTCTCCTGCGTTCAAAGAAATTAACACCCAGTCTGAGAGAACAATACGGAGCAATTCTACAGGAGTGGGTTGATAAAGGATATGTAAGGCGTTTGGATTCATCTAAATTGGGCGAAAAGGATTGCTGGTTTTTGCCGCATTTCCCGGTAATAAGACAAGACAAAAATACTACTAAGATAAGACCAGTTTTTGACGGAAAGGCTTCAGCTCATGGCCAAAGCCTCAATGAGCAAATACATCCCGGACCCAATTTGATATGCAACTTGAATCAAGTATTACAACGTTTTCGGAGGAATGCCGTTACATTGGGAATGGACATACGAGAGATGTTCATGCAAATATGTTTGGACGAGAAAAGCCGTCAATACCATCGCTTCCTCTGGAGAAACAGTGAGGACAAGCTGGTTTTATATGAGTTACAACGCCACCCCTTTGGGAATCCGGGAAGTCCCGGTGTGAGCATTTACCACACGCAAGCCACAGCCAGGGAGTTTGCCAAGGAGTATCCCATCGCAGCGGAGTCTATCCTGGAGTCCACTCTCATGGATGATGTCTTGGATTCGTACAACTCGATTCGAGAAGGGAAAGAGGCACTTAAGGGAGCTATGAAGATTTTCGAAGCAGCCGGAATGGTACCCCATAAGTTCATTTCTAACGAAGAAGAGGTACTCAGCAGCGTGAAACCGGAAGATAGAGCGAAAGGGATCGCTAAGGAACTAGCAGGCGAAAGAGGAGGAGACGGACTACCGGTAGTGAAAGTACTAGGATTGATATATCTACCCGCAAAAGATTTATTTACCTTCCGATTCGTTCCTCCGGAACGGGCGGTCTGGACGAAACGGGGTGTTGCCCAAACGTTTCCCACCATTTATGATCCACTTGGGTTCATAGGTCCATTTACCTTGGAAGCGAGAATTATCCTTCAAGAGTCCTTTGCTCGCAAGATAGGCTGGGATGAGGCGCTTCCTTCGGATCTGGAAGTAAGATGGAACGGGTGGTTGATGGCCGCAAAAGCACTCGAAGAAATAGAGATTGCCCGGTGCACGCGCGAGTTAACAGGGGAAGATCTAAGCCGAGAATTCATATGTATTTTCTCGGATGCGTCTGAAAAGGGATATAGCTCCACCAGCTACCGGGTGACGAGCTCGACGTCCAGCCCGGAAAAGTGGCACGTAGCGCTCCTTCAGGCCAAGACAAAGGTGGCCCCGTTAAAGGCATTGTCGATCCCTCGACTTGAGCTATTGGCGGCCGAGTTGAGCATGAGTCTGTATTTAGAAATCAAGAAGACTTATAAGCTGGAGGAGGCAAGCTTCCGCTTTTTCACAGATAGCCAGGACGTGTTGTATTGGCTAAAATCGGAATCGAAACGTTTAAGTCGTTTTGTCGCTCATCGTATTAGCAAGATCCAAGATAACACGCCGGTGGAAAATTGGTTTCACGTCAAATCGAAATGGAACCCGGCGGATGTGGGAAGTCGAGGTCGATCCGCGAAAGAGTTGGGAAAAGAAGGCTTGTGGTGGAACGGGCCATCGTTCCTAAAGGACTTCGAAACTCAGGTCAAGGAAGAGAAGCCGCTGGATGGCCCGTCTGATGCAGCCTCCAAGGAGTACAAGGGTGAAAGGAGAGCGGTCTTAACCATTCTGCATAAGGGAAAAGAGCGGAAGGCTCTGCAATTGGTGGCAGACGACCGTTTACACCCTCGGAATTTTTCAGATCTCGATCGTTTTATCCGGGTGTTGGCATTAATTCGGAAAGGTTGTCGTCGGTGGAGGGCGCGAGCCTTGAAAGAGGTAGAAGAAGAGGAGCCATCACATGAGGAGGAGATGAAATTAGCGGAGAAAGACTTCTTGGAATTTGTACAGAGAGAGGCGTTGGGAGAAGAGATACACTCACTTAACAAGAGAGGAATAGTAGCTAGCCATTCAAAGCTGGCCCAGTATTGCCCTTTCCTAGACAAAGAGGGCCTGCTACGCGTGGGTGGGCGCCTACAATACATAAGAGGATGGAGTTTTGATCAGAGATGCCCTCTCATACTACCCAGCAACTACGGTGCAATTTTGGTGCTGCAGCGGATTCATTCGAAAGAGCATTTACATGCACTAGGAGCAGCAGCTTTGAAGGCACGCTTTGCAGAACGATATTTCATGTTGGGGTTAACCACGATGTCGCGCAAAGTGTGTAAAGATTGCTTACCTTGCAAAAGGATACTGGTTCGTCCCGTGGCTATGCGAGAGGCCCCATTGCCTGATTTCAGAGTAGGCAAGAGGAGTGAAAGACCACCAATCTTCAATTCCGTGCAGATGGATTGGACAGGGCCTGTAATGGTAAAGAGTCGCCGAGGAATGATGGAAAAGAAGTACATTCTCGTTATTGTGTGTCACACATATAAAGCTGTGCATTTGGAAGTATTACCATCGCTTACGTCCGAGTCATTATTAATGGCTTTACAGCGGTTCACGAGCCGGCGAGGCGGGGTAGCCCACATTTGGACAGACAACGCAAAGGGTTTCGAGGGTGGAGCCTCCCGATTAGAAAAGACCGTGAAGAGTCTCCAAGTGGACGATTTGGTGATAAATTGGGAGTTTGGTTCTCCTTGGTCACCAAATCATCAAGGACTCGTCGAGGCGGACATCCAGTCTCTGAAACGAGCAATAGAAGCTACTTTAAGCAATCGAACGATTTCGCTGGAGGAACTTGAAACGTTGGCTGTAACCATTGAAAGCCTGATGAACGCACGCCCCCTTGCTTTCGTGGAGATGCGGGGACTCGAAAGAGCGATGACACCCGGGGACGTCATGGGCATGAATGGCATGGCCCGATTCAGCGATTTTCCGTTCAATAAGATAAAGTCGATGGGGTCGCGGTGGATAAAATTAAATCGTATATTAGATCTTTGGTGGAATTTGTTTTTCAAAACTTACATACCCACTCTACATCGACGGAATGGGCGCTCGACGACCCAAAGAGAGCTGGAGGTGGGGGACATCGTCCTCTTGAGAGATCATCGGAATCCCCGGGGTCGATGGCCCGTTGGTAAAGTAGTTAAGCCCTTGACGAGGGCCCGACAAACGGAGACACGTTCCTTTAAAGTTTTAGTCGATGGCAAGGTGTTGGTCCGGTCGGCGGGGCAGTTGTGCCTCTTGACACCCAAACAATAAAAAGAATAAGCACAAGGGCGAGAAAGTATCGCCCTAAATTCCAGGTCGAATGACACGTTTATTCGATCGAAGCTAAATTGTTTGTTTACGTCTGATGTTTAGGAGAAAAGAAAAAGGTGACCACCACGGCACAACGAAATTGACGTATATGAGGAAAATCTGTAAATTGAGAAGTGGAAATGATGACAGCGAAATCAAGTATCAAAATTGACCGGAGAGTGAATTGGAAAAGAAAATGGTGAACGATTGACAGCGACGCTACCTCGTCGCGTTTTCGCGGGGTTTGTTTCCCGCCAAATTTAAGCCCGCGGGCTTAGCGTGAAAGAAAGAGCGGTGACGAAAGGAAGCCAAGCCTACTTGTAAAATTAAAACAGGAAAGAAGATCCTTCGAAACAGCCGATTTATCGTCGGGTAACTCGAAGGGACAGTGAGCCGTACACAAGAGTTGGAACGTATTCGCTTGTCGAGACCGGGATGTCGCGAGAAAGTGAAGAAACCGCAAAGTGGTCGGTCCATTACGACCAAGAAAGAAGGCGGCGATATTGGCGAAAGCGGGGATGCTCCGATCTGTGGATCGACACGAAGCCTTGGGAGCCCGTTAAATCCGAAACTGTGATCGGGAAGACCTACTTCTATTCCGCTGAGTGGGAGACGAGCTTGTGGAACGAAGAGGAGATTCGAGACCTAAAACTTCCCGTTTCCAAGCCACCCCCTGGATGGAAGGGTGACTCGACGCTGTTGGTGGACTTACACCGCGCCAAACAGAGTGTATACACGTTCGTCCGAGAGCAATCGTTTGGGTACCGGATGGAGCGTCAGAACCGGAGAGGATTCAAGCGCGTCGGCATCATAGAAGAGCGGGCAGACTGGGATGAGTCGAAGAACCAGGAGATCGTGAGAAATTTCCTGTCCGCCGCCGACTACTTCGAATGTGTTTCGCTCGATACGGAGGAGCACTGCTTCAGGGGTCGGAGAGCTTGTAGTCAACAAGGACATGACGGGTGTTGGATTTATCCGTACCTCATCCTCGGAGTGCCGACCGGATACGTATTGTTGGTGCGATGCGATGGCCGACCGGACGCGGTTCCCAAGTCGATTCGCGATGTCTTGAGCAATCCCCGGACCATTTTCGTCGGAGACGGAGCGGTGGGAGATCTAGCCAAGGCCAGTCTCGGAATCTCGTCGAAAAATCGATACGAGGGAAGCACCAGCCGTTTCATCCAGGATCTCATCGACGATCCGTCCTATCTCGCGACGAACGGCTTGCATCCGCGAATCCGGCGCGACGAAGGTGGTACGGTGGCCTGCAGCGGTTTGGGTGCGCAAAGTTGGGCAGTGTCGATGACGGATCACAAGCCGTATAAGAACCGTGAGGCCGTTTGGAAACGCTATCCCGACGCTCAAGCTATGAAATTTCCTTGGGGGCCGTATCGGCATTATGGAACGATCTATCATTGGTCGTCAAAGCTGGAGGACTATCAGAAAGTCTATTGCTGCGCGGACGCCATGACCCCACTCAATATTACGTGGATATACGGCGCGCATTTCGAAAAGTTTCCCGCGAACAAGGACGTAGGCCGTGCGTACCGAAAGTTGGTGTTGCCCGAAGGACGTATTCCGATCAAGGTGGCTATCTCGGAGCCAACAGCCGGTTTATCGCCGGGTAAAGGGTCCGAGATGAAACACGACGTCCAAGAGACCGAGAACGAATCCGCCAAGGACGACGAAAGGCAGCTGCTCGGTGTTGGCCCGGAAGACGAGTGGGGAGAGGATCCTTCCGGCGACGTCGACGCCCTTCTCTATCCCGAAGAAGAAGACGAGAAGATGGACGTGGATCCTACCACGGAGCGTCGAGAGAAAGTTTCTCAGGAGCCGGAGGAAGTCGCGCGGAAACGAGTCGCAGTAAACGAGTCGAGTCCCCAGCCAGGCACCAGCGCAGGTACGGAACCCTCACTCTTAGAGCAAGGAGAGCCACCTGCGGCGAACGAGACGCCGGGTCCAGCGGGAGATTCGGCGGCGAATCCGGAGGCGAGTGCAAGACCGCCCCGGGACTATGACAGGCTTGTTCCCGTTGCCGAGATAGAGCCGGATAAGCTTCGACAATGGGCCATCCGAAGAGGTTTCTCGGCACTGACGGTGAGAAGGATCAAGCAACTGAAGCGTGATCGGTACGGAGAAAAGCCGCGGTTATCGGAGGCAGCGAAGGCAAAACAACGCGAATATGAGAGAAAGCGTCGTCGTGAGGCAAAGCTTCGGAGGTCGTAAGGAGGAGGAATGTCGGAACCGTCCAGAGTCGGCTCCGGAATTGTTCATGTTGAAAATTCGAATTTCGTACGATCTATTGTTTTAATCGAATAAAAATTTAATTGTAAATCTGCGCGCAAAATTTCGGGAAAATAGAATTCAAAATTTTGCGCGCGGAGAAAAGTTATATAAGGTAGAAATTCCGGGAAACTGTCGTCAGTTGTATTTTATAAGTTTATGAATAAAGTTCTTCGAAAAAGCGAAGGAAGGTATTCTTTGGTGAATCTTTTAAAGGTGATTTACCCTTATTAGTACAATTGATCAGGGATCTCGGTCGGTACGAACATGGCGAACCAACGTAAGACTGATTTGAACCCACAGAGCTGGCTGGAAATAATCGACGAGGAGTCCGGATCGAAGGAGTACTTGGAAGTGGAGGACCTTT